>Ga0181604_10000780_pt1 | contig 28876 bp, 25 predicted proteins | sample 041ome_12_FD_148663 | JGI IMG/M metagenome (GOLD analysis project Ga0181604, IMG submission 148663) | Coastal salt marsh microbial communities from the Groves Creek Marsh, Skidaway Island, Georgia - 041410US metaG (spades assembly) | ecosystem: Environmental > Aquatic > Marine > Intertidal zone...
CGATGGGGTCAATCAAATCCACGTCGATACCTAAACGCTGGTACGTCTCGTAGAGGGAGAGCCACTGCGCCATCGCCAGATCCTGGTCGGTGGGGTTTTCGGGGAACATCCACGGGTTGATTCGGTAGCTCACCGTGAAGTACTCCGGGCGACACATCAACACGGACTTTTTCTGGGCCACGCGGGTGGCGCTATCGGTTCGGGTGAGGGTAGCTGTGCTCATGGAAAGCAGTCTCTCACGCATGATTCATGCTTTTATTCTGTTTGAGTGCAGGTTTTCTGCTTGTTTTCTACCTCAAACGCAGAATTCCTGCGTAGAGTGTCGCTATGGATTCAGTCGACCGTCAAATCATTGGGCTCCTCAGGAGCGATTCACGCATGCCGTTCGCCGACATTGGCGACACCGTCGGCCTCTCCGCTTCAGCCGCCAAACGCCGGGTCGACCGGCTCGTCAGATCAGGAACCATCCGCGGCTTCACGATTGAGGTCGACCCCGTGGTCGACGGTCTGGCCGTCGAGGCCTATGTCGAGCTCTATTGCAGTGGAACGGTGGCGCCCAGCGACCTCAAACGCATCCTCGCGGGAATTCCGGAAGTGATCGGAGCCGGAACGGTCAGCGGCGATGCTGACGCGATTGTGCACATGAGGGCCCGAGACATCTTGGCGCTGGAAGACGCGCTGGAGCGAGTGCGTATCGCGCCCAACGTGACTCACACCAAGAGCACGATTGTGCTCTCATCGCTGATTGACCGACCGCGGCCCAGGCTAGAGAGCTAGCGAGACAAAGCGCGGGTCGGGAGCGCCGAAGCGGTGGGCCGTAATGGACACCGCCTGTTCTTTCATAAACGGCACCATCTCCACCCGCCCTGATTCGGTGACCTCGTTGTCGTAAATGGCGACCGCAGGGTTGCCATCGAAGTGGACGTAGAGCACGCTGGCGTTGCCGTTGACCAGGCGAATCTTTGCCGGGGGATCAAGTCGCACTCGCTCCACCAAAGCCATCTCGGACTCCACGACAAATCGGGTGGGTCGGTGGCCAAACGCGGCCCCCTCCATCAACAACTCGTCAATGCCCTCCGGTAATGGCTCGGATGTGGACACTTCGATGCGGGCACCCGTTCTCAATCCGGCGAGCAAGACTCGCAGGTTGTCGCGAAGGGGAGAGAAGGCGGAGAGCCGAACAGTAATCTCACCGGGTCGGTAGCGGAAGACGTTGCGCTCAACCGCCAACGCCGACACGTCGGTAGACACACCAAAGTGTTCATCCCACGCCCGTTGATCACTCCACACACTCCGCCGAAGCGACGTGAGGTCATCCTCGCCCAGGTGTGCAGCGCAGAGCTCAAGGATGCGTTCCACTCCCGCGGGAACAGCATCGTCTGGTACCTCAATCTCGGTGGGATTGGTTTTCCACTGCCCCAGGGCAAAGAGATAGTTGGGCCCTCCGGCCTTCGCGGTGGGTCCGACGCTCGACTTCTTCCATCCACCAAACGGCTGGCGGCGCACGATTGCTCCGGTGATGCCCCTGTTCACGTAGGCGTTCCCGGCCTCAACGTGTTCCAGCCAGTAGCTCACCTCGCCCGGGTCGAGCGAGTGAATGCCGGCGGTGAGGCCGTAGTTCACTGCGTTTTGCATCCGCACCGCTTCCTCGAGTGATGCCGCGCGCATGATGCCCAATATCGGCCCAAAGTATTCCGTTTGGTGGAAGGTGCTACCGGGGAGCACTCCCACGCGAATTCCTGGCGACCACACCCGACCCGAGTCATCTAACGAGCGAGGTTCCAACAACCAACGCTCGCCCTCGCCCAACTCAGTGAGACCTGAGAGCAACTTCGGGCCCGGGGGCTCGATGACAGGGCCCATCACCGTGGCGGGGTCTTCGGGGAAGCCCACAACGAGGCCGCTGACCGCATCGAGTAGCTGGCGAGTAAAACGCTCGGACGTGGCGACGGAGCCGACCAAGATGGCGAGAGACGCTGCGGAACACTTCTGCCCCGCGTGGCCAAACGCACTCTTCGCCAAATCAGCGACCGCCAAATCAATATCGGCACTGGGGGTAATGATGAGGGCGTTCTTGCCACTCGTCTCCGCCAAAATGGGCAAATCCGCCCGCCAGCTTCTAAACAGCGCCGCCGTGTCGAACCCGCCAGTAAGAATGATGCGGTCGACTCTCGGGTGGGACATCAGAGCCCGGCCCAATTCGCCTTCACTCACGTCCACGAGACGCAATGCCTCTTGAGGGACGCCTGCCGCCCACAGCGCTTCGACCATCACCGCCGCACAGCGGCGAACCTGAGGAGCGGGCTTGATGATGACCGAGCTGCCCGCAGCGAGCGCCGAGGTGACGGAACCCGTGGGGATCGCGACCGGGAAGTTCCACGGCGGCGCGACCACGGTCAATCGCACCGGTTCGAAAGTGGCACCCTCAATGTGCTCCATGGCGATCGCACTATCGGCGTAGTAGCGACAAAAGTCGATCGCCTCACTCACTTCCGGGTCACCCTCGGGCAGCGTTTTTCCCGCTTCCTGCATCATCACCGACAGCAGGTCATTGCGGCGGCGACCTAATTCCTCCGCCGCGCGGTAGAGAATCTCGGCGCGAGCCTGGGCGCCGAGAGCCTGCCAAGCCTGGCCCCCTCGGCGTTGCTGATCGACGAGGGTGTCGATTCTGATACGACCCTCAATCGGCCCCGCCGAGTCGGGAATGCTGGCCTGCTCGAGGGTCTTCAGACCCAATCGGGAACCGGCAGCAGACGTGGCGTGTTTCACAATCGCGCGCGCCCACGCCTGGTTGGCGGGAATCGATACGTCGGTGTCGGGTTCGTTGTCGAACGAGCCCGGCTCGAGCAACACCACTGACTGGCTGGTGCGGTCCTGGTTGCGCCGCGAAGCGGGGGCTTTGGCGGTGAGCGCGTCGAGTGAGCGACGGAATCTCTCTTCTTCGCGCGCAAACATCTCGGCTGAGTCGTTGAGGTCAAACACTGCCGACATGAAGTTTTCGGGGCTTGCGTTTTCATCAAGGCGACGCACCAAGTAACCCACCGCCGCATCGAACTCGTGAGAGTGGACGACGGGGGTATAGAGAATGAGTGGGCCAACGGTTTCCCTCACGGCGTCGGCCTGGTCGGGTGCCATACCCACCAACATTTCGAAGTCGATGGCGGCAGACACCCCGCGGCGGCCAGCGAGGAGGTGCGCGAACGCGACGTCGAAGAGATTGTGGCCCGCCACGCCAATCCGAATGGCTTTGGTGCGCTCTTTGGTGAGAGACCATTCGAGCACGCGCTTGTAGTTGGTGTCCGACTCTTGCTTACTCGGCAACACCGCGAGGGGCCAGTCGTGAATGGCGGAGTCGACTTCCTCCATTTGCAGGTTTGCGCCCTTCACCACCCGCACCTTGAGGGGTGCTCCTCCTGCCTTCACCCTCTTCGCCGCAAAAGCATTGAGACGCTGCATCGCATCGAGTGCTTCGGGCAGGTAGGCCTGGAGGACGATTCCGGCGTGGTAGTTCTTCAGGCTGGGGGCGGAGAGCACTCGCTGGAACACATCGAGCGTCATCTCCAGATCGCGATACTCCTCCATGTCCAAGTTGATGAACGTCGGAGGCGTCGTCGCCGCAGCCTTCTCATAGAGGGGAATGAGCGACGAGACCACTCGCTCCACCGTGTAGTCATAGCTCCACATCTGTAGTTGGGCCACCACGGAGGACACTTTCACCGACACATAGGTGACATCCTCACGCTCAATCAGTCGTGAAACCCCCTCAAGCCGCTTCGCGGCTTCTTGATGACCCAGCACCGCTTCGCCGAGCAGGTTGATGTTCAGCTGGTCGCCTTTTCGGGTCAAGCGCTTGAGTGAATTCGCTAACGTCTTGTCGCTCGCATCAATGATGAGGTGGCTAATCAGACCTTTCAGGGCAATGCGGGCGATGGGGACCACAATCGCCGGAAGAATCGGCGCAAACACGGCCCCCAGCCGAACAAGACCGCGAAGCACGCCTGTGAGGAACACAGGAGGGTTAGAGCCCAGTTGCCGAAGGTTCGCCGCCGCCACCTTGAGGTCTTCTGGCCGGAGAACGCGGTCGACGAAACCGAGAGCGAAAGCGGGACCGTCAGGGTCTTTCAGCAATTCGGCAAGACGCTGCGAACTCGCGTCGGGGCGACGGTGTAATTCTGCGGCCCGCGCCAGCCACTGTTGCACCATAGCGACCGAGTCATCCGCGAGTGACTTCGCGCCTTTCACTCCGGCGACGCTGGGAGACTTCGACGCCCCTGTCGAAACCGTTTCAGACATACCCTCGAGGGTAGGGGTTTTGCCGAGAGCTCGCAGAGATCACCGTCTGCTCTCAATACACTGGCGGAATGTCAGGGTCGACCACTCTTCCTTCCCGCGCCGACGTCGTCATTGTGGGGGGTGGCCACAATGGGCTCACGGCCGCGGCGTATCTCGCCCGCGCGGGAGTCGACGTGGTGGTGCTGGAGCGCTCTGATCATTTCGGCGGGGCCGCCGTCTCCGCCCAGGCTTTTGACGGTGTCGATGCGCGTCTCTCGCGCTACTCCTATCTGGTTTCGCTGATGCCCCAGCAGATCATCGACGACCTCTCACTCCCGATCCAATTGATTCGGCGCCGATACTCCTCCTACACCCCTCTCCCCGGTGAAGCCACGGGGCTCTTAGTCGACACCCAGGATGAGGAGCGCACCCGGGCGAGTTTCGCCGCCATCGGCGCCGAGAACGACTACGACACCTTCGTGTCGTTCTATCGCGACTGCGAAACAATCGCTCGCGCGCTATTTCCCACGATGCTCTCTCCTCTGATGACTCGCTCCGAGGTGCGCCGAGTGATCGAGTCGGCCGCCCCGGGGGCGGGTCTTTTTGAAAAGTTTTTCGACACCCGAATTGAAGACCTCGTCGAAAACACTTTCCGCAATGACCTGGTGAAAGGTGTTGTCCTCACCGACTCACTGATCGGTACCTTCCCCGAGGGCGAGGGGGATTTCGCCACCACAATTTGCTTCCTCTACCACGTGATCGGTGGTGGAACGGGGGATTGGGATGTCCCGGTAGGGGGAATGGGCGCAGTGTCCACCTCACTCGAATGGGCCGCGCGCAACGCCGGAGCAGCTCTCTTCTCTCACGCTTCGGTGAGCTCGATTGCTGACCATGTGGTGAGAGGCGAGCACGACGGAGAGGCGTTTGAGATTGCCGCTCAGGTAGTGGTCTCCGCGGTGGCACCGGCCGTGTTGGATTCGCTGACCGGCAAAGCCCACGAGCACTCGGTCGAGGGCGCGCAGGTGAAAGTCAATCTCTTGCTCAGCCGGCTGCCGCGACTTCGGGATGCATCAGTGACACCCCAGGAAGCTTTTGGTGGCACCTTTCACATCAACGAAATGGCCAGCCAGTTGCGCTCGTCGATTGACCAAGCCCGCGGTGGGACCATTCCCGATCTCATTCCTTGCGAGATCTATTGCCACTCGCTCAGTGACCCCAGCATTCTCGGTCTGGACCTTCAGGAATCGGGGGCTCAGACACTCACGGTGTTTGCCTTGAACGTGCCCCACCGTCTTATTCGTGATCGAGACCCGGAGGAGGTCAGGCGTGAGCTAGAGCAGAAGGTTCTCTCCTCGCTCAACAGTGTGCTCGCCGAACCGATCGAGGACTGTGTCCTGCGCGATGAAAACAGAAGACCGTGCATCGAAACGAAAACCACCATTGATTTGGAGGAAAGCGTGGGATTGCCGGGTGGAAACATTTTCCACGAGCCTCTTCGCTGGCCGTTCGCCAAAGACGACGAACCCCTCGACTCGCCGGCGCGCCACTGGGGCGTCGACACGGGAATCGAGGGGGTGGTCTGTGCAGGGTCGGCCTCCCGACGCGGCGGAGGTGTCAGTGGCATTGGTGGCCACAACGCCGCAATGGCGACCCTGGCGATGCTCGATCTAGCTTGACCAGCCGCGCATCATCTCCCATTCGGGGTCGAAACCGCGGCCGTATTCGCCGCCGAGGCTGACAATCAAAGCAATCCAGCCGACGAGCAACAGGATTCCCAGCAGGAGCAGCGCACCACTCACCGCCACGGCGACCTTCGCGGGGACATTGTTCTCACCCACGCGGTGTGACCACACCCACGCGATGATGCCCATAATCAGGGCGGGCAGTTGGATGAAGAACGAAAAGACAAGGGCAACGACACCGAGTGTGCGGCCGGGGTATTGCTTGAGGTCAGCGGGGGTCTCCACCGGCGACACGTCGGAGGCTTTTTCGCTAGCCATGAGGGTTCCAATCAGTTAGGGAACAGTGAACAATCCCACGGTATTGACTGAGCCTCAGCGTGGGCTATGTGGCAGCTATGTAGCGCCTACTAGTTCGCCAATTGGCGACTGAGCCTCTTCACCCGCCAAGATGGACTCATGAGGATTGGTCTGCTCACGAGCGGCGGAGATGCACCCGGTTTGAACGCGGTGATTCGTGGAATCGTGCTCACCGGCGAGCGCGTCGCGGGTCACGAGTTTGTGGGCTTCAAGAACGGTTGGAAAGGCGTGGTTGACGACGACGCCATGGTCCTCACCCGTCACGAAGTAAAGGGCATCAGCAAACTCGGCGGCACCATCGTGGGAACCTCGCGCACCAACCCGTTCCACCACGGCGGAGTCGAGCGAGTGCGGGAAGTCATGGACTCCCGCGGTGTGGACGCCCTGATTGTCATCGGAGGCGAAGGAAGCCTCGCAGGGGCCAAGGAGCTCTCCGACGGAGGGATCCCCCTCGTTGGGGTGCCAAAAACCATCGACAACGACCTCAATGGCACCGACTTCACCTTTGGTTTTGACACCGCCGTGAGCATCGCAACTGATGCGATGGACCGGCTTCGGACCACCGGTGACTCCCACTCGCGATGCATGGTCGCCGAAGTGATGGGACGTCATGTCGGATGGATTGCCCTTCACTCCGGTATCGCGGCCGGGGCGCACCTGATTCTCATTCCCGAGCGGAAAACGTCACTGGATGAAATCACCCACTACGTGAAGAGTGCATTCGACCGAGGACGCGCCCCGCTCGTAGTCGTCGCCGAAGGGTTCCAGTTGGATTCTATGGACGAGGTCCACTCCACCCTGGGACTTGATGCGGCCGGTCGGCCACGCCTGGGTGGCATCGGAGCCGTGTTGGCCCCGCTGATTGAGGAGGCCACGGGAATCGAAACCCGCGCCACCACCCTCGGTCATATCCAACGAGGCGGCACCCCCAGTGCGTTTGACCGCGTCTTGGGCACGCGCTTCGGAATGGCGGCGCTCAACGTCGCCCACGAAAAACAGTGGGGCAAGATGGTTTCACTGCGCGGAACCGATATTGAAATTGTTGAGCTTTCTGAAGCCCTCGGCTCACTCAAGACAGTGCCCGAAGCGCGCTACGAGGAAGCGGCGCTGCTCTTCGGTTAGTCGTCTGAGTCGTCCACGATGGCCCAGCCGAAGAGGCCAATCAGCACAGTTCCCAGCGCCACTCCGCCAACAGTCCAGGCCAATGGGCGCTTTTTCGCTTCTCTCTTCGCCCACCACAGGACAAGTTTTCCGACATTGCCCGGTAGCAGTCGTGTTTCAATCTCATCGAGGTGCCCACCGAGCTGAGCCCGGGCGGCACTCACGCGACGCAGGTGGGGCCTAAGCGCCTTCACGTTGACTCGATTTCTTCGCGACTCGATCACCACGAATGGTGGCAATGTCCTCTTTCACGTTGTCGATTGTGCGCGTCGGCAAGGGTGACCCCGTCCCGGCGACCAACTTGGCGCCAATGGCTCCCACAATGAGAGCAATCACCAACACCACGCCAGCGATTGTGAGTGCCGCTGCCCAGGTGGGCATGAGTAGCGCCAGCGCGAACACTCCGGCAAGAACTAGCAGCAAGACAAAGGCCACCACAAGATTCAGCGCGACAATGAGCAGCCCCAAGCCGATTCCGGTTCCCTTGAGCCGCGCGATCAGCTCTTGACGCAGAAGCTCCAATTCAGCGCGAATGAGTTGCCCCATCAAATAGGGCAGTTCGGTAATCAGGGCAAAGAGAGACCTCTTGCCCTCTGGGCGCTCGCGGGACACCACGAGCTACGCCCCGCTGCTGGAATCGTTGGTTCCCGCTCGTCGGGACTTCACCTGGTCGCTCACCTTGCGGGCGGTCGACTCCACGCGCTGAACCACCTCGGGGGCGCGGTCACGCAGGTAATCCTCTGCGCGGTGAACCTGTGCCTGGACGGAGGGGTTTGTCCACAGCCGCTCGGCACCGGCCTTGAGCTGCTCGTATCGCTCGCGGCCCGCCCGCGTGCCCAGCACGTATCCGGCGGCGAGGCCAATCAAAAACATGAGCTTGGAGCGCACTGCTACCACTTCCTTATGTTGTATTCCGCAAGAGGCATAAATACCCGATGGCCTTAGGTTAGCGGGATTTTCTGGGCATTACCAGATGCTCACTCGATTCTCGGGGGCCAAATAGAGCGCACTCTCCTCGTTCACCTCGAACGTGTCGACGAAGAGATCGAGGTTGCGCACAATCTGGTTGCAGCGGAATTCGGCCGGCGAGTGAGGATCAATTTGAAGAAGACGCCGTGCTTCTTCTTCCCTAATCGACAGCCGCCACGACTGCGCCCAGGAATAGAAGAAGCGCTCGGCCGCGCTCAATCCATCCACCACGGGAGGGTCCTCTCCATCGAGAGAAATCAGATAGGCCTTCCACGCAATCGCCAAGCCGCCCAAGTCGCCAATGTTCTCACCGAGGGTGAGCTCGCCATTCACCCGCTGTCCGGGCAGGCCCTCGGGCTCCAGCGCCGAGTACTGTTCAACCAGTTTTGCTGTCCGCTCCAGGAACCTTTCTCGGTCTTCCTGTGTCCACCAATCAAACAGTCGCCCATCGCCGTCGAAACGGGATCCTTGATCGTCAAAGCCGTGTCCGATTTCGTGTCCGATGACCGCACCGATTGCGCCATAGTTTGCCGCCGCGTCGCGGTGAGGGTCGAAGAAGGGATATTGCAATATCGCTGCCGGAAAGACGATTTCGTTGAATCCGGGGTTGTAATAGGCGTTGACCGTTTGCGGGGTCATAAACCATTCGAGGCGGTCGATGGGTTTGCCCAGCTTCGCCATCTCTCTTCGTAACTCAAACAGGGCGGCGGCCTCGACATTGCCCAACACATCATCGGGGTGGACGGTCAACGTCGAGTAGTCGCGCCACTTATCGGGATAGCCGATTTTCGGAGTGAACTTCGCAAGCTTGTCCAACGCCCGCGCCTTCGTATCCTCAGACATCCACTCCAACTGGGTAATGCTCTGGTGGTAGGCCTCCAACAGATGAGCGACGAGCTCGTCCATCTTCTCTTTCGAGTCCGCGGGAAAGTGCCGCTCGACATAGAGCTTTCCGATGGCCTCACCCATCGCACCTTCGACAAAAGACACCCCGCGCTTCCACCTCGCCCGCAGCGAGGGGGTGCCGCTGAGAGTTCGACCGTAAAAGTCGAAGTGCGCCTCGACCATCTCTGCCGTGAGATACGGAGCGAAGGAGCGAATCACCTGCCATTGCAGCCACGCAGCGAGATCAACGACGGGCCGCTCCGACCAGACCGTGCCGATGTTCTGAATAAAACTGGGCTGGCGAACAACGAGTTCTTTCAGATGCCCCGGCTCAAAACCGACCGTTTCGACCCACGTGTCCGTAGAAAAAGGCCCCAGGGACTCTCTCCACTGCTCAAAGCTCACCAGGTTGTAGGTCTTCTCGGCATCGCGACAGCTCACCTGGTCCCAATGGTGCGCGGCAATGGCCGTCTCGACAGAGAGCACGGTCTGGGCAAACACCTCGGGGTTCTCCTGGCCGACCATGCGAGCCACCCGTTCCAGGTGGGCGACAAAGGCCTCGCGCAGGGGTTGAAATTGTTCCTCGCGGTAGTACGACTCGTCGGGCAGCGACAATCCGCCCTGCTCAATGAACACGAGGTAGCGCTCTGGCTGGCCAGGGTCGTTATCGATGAACACATCGAGCAAGCCAGACACTCCCTTTCGCTCCGCTTTCGCCATCGCCACCACGAGTTCCTCGTGGGTCGACACACTTCGGACAGTCGCGAGGCGCTCCAACAAGGGCTCTAAGCCCTTGTTCTCGATTAACTCCTCATTCATGAAGCTTTGGAAAAGGTCCCCGACCTTTCGCTCAAGTGTGCCTTCCGGAGCGTCAACGGCTTCTTCCACGATGGCGTGGACGTCTTTTTCCGCTTGCTCTGCCAACACACTGAAAGCCCCGAACATGGACTTGTCGTCGGGAATGGGGTGGCGCTCCAACCACTTCCTGTTGACGTGTCGATAAAGATCGTCTGCCGGTGAAATCTCACCATCGATATCGGCAAGTTCCAAACCGCTCGCGGGGGAGATGACGTCGTGAGTGTTGGCTGAGCGAGGCATCACCACACCCTATGACGCCTCACTGAATAGCTGATGGTGGTGTACTCCAGCGGTAGCGTTGAGCCGTGAAGCGCAGTGCTGTCGATAGGGACATTCGCCGCCTCGCCCTTCCCGCCCTCGGCGCCCTCATCGCGGAACCTCTTTTTCTCCTCACCGATACCGCCATGGTGGGTCATCTGGGTCAAAACCCTCTCGCAGGTCTCGGGCTCGCCGGCACCATTTTGCAGACCATCGTGGGCCTGCTGATTTTCCTCGCCTACGCCACCACCCCGTTCGTGTCCCGGCGGTTAGGTGCCGACGACGGACCCGGAGCCATGTCCGCTGGAGTAGACGGCCTCTGGCTTGCTGCGCTTCTGGGAGTCGTGATGGGTCTGCTGGGAATGCTGTCGGGACGCTCAATCGTCGGCTGGTTTGCCGCTGCGCCCGAGGTGTCAACCCTCGCCCACTCCTACCTCTCTATCTCCTGGTGGGGACTGCCGGGGATGCTTCTCGTCCTCGGCGCGACGGGGGTGTTGCGGGGGCTCCAAGACACGGTCACGCCCTTCGTGGTGGCACTGGTGGGCTTTTCCGCAAACATCGGCCTCAACGCCCTTTTCATTTACGGAATGGGGTGGGGACTGGTCGGTTCCGCCGTGGGAACCTTGATTGCGCAGTGGGGAATGGCTCTGTGGCTCTCCCTCGTTGTCATCCGCCACGCCCGCACCGAAGGAGTCAGCCTGCTACCGGGGCGGGCAGGGGTTCTCGGCGCGATGAAGCTTGGCGGGTGGTTGTTTATTCGCACCATCAGCCTCCGCGTCGCATTCGTTGGCGCCACCGTCGTTGCCACAACGCTCGGAACAGCAGAGCTCGCCACCTGGCACGTCGCGTTTACGGTGTTCAGCCTGATCGCGCTCGCGTTGGACTCTCTTGCCATCGCCGGCCAAGCCCTCGTGGGGCATCGTCTGGGGCAAGGGGATAGAGGGGAAACCCGAGCCGTCGTCAATCGATTGATTAGTTGGGGTTGGCTGAGCGGGTCGGCTCTGGGTATAGCGCTGATGGCGCTTTCCCCATTGCTTCCCCTCGCCGTGACCTCAGATCAGACGGTGCGGAGCTTACTCATTCCCACCCTCATCACCCTGGGTCTGGCCATGCCACTGGGGGGCTTTGTTTTTGTCCTCGATGGCGTGCTGATGGGAGCGGGGGACGGCAAATACTTGGCGGCCACCGGAGTACTCAATGTCGCTTTCCTCCTCCCCCTCTTCGGGCTGACCCTGTGGCTCAATGACACAACTACTCTGGAGTGGTTGGGAGTCGTGGCGCTGCAAGCCAGCGTCGGATTTGGATATCTCGGCGCGCGCGCACTCACACTGGGCTATCGCGCACGAACGGATAAATGGATGGTGTTGGGTGTCAACAGCAGCGCAGACTAACCTCCGTCGCCGACGAGACGGAGTGTTTCTGCTCTTCGGCATTGCCGGTTTCGCCTTCGCCACCTGGGCCGCCCGGCTGCCCGGCATTCGCGACAATTTGGACATCTCACCGGGTGAGGTGGGGCTGTTCTTGTTTGGCGGAGCAGCAGGCGCCATTCTTGGCCTCGCTTTTGCCGCCCACATCATCGCGTACCTCGGCGAGCGCCGAACGATGCTGCTGTTCATGCTCACCGCGTTAGCAGCCGTCGGCACCGTCGGGCTGGTCAGCACCTACTTCCCCTCACTCGTCATCGCGCTGAGCGCACTGGTCTTCTTCGGAATCGGGGCGAGCACTACGGACGTCGCCATGAACATCGAAGGCGCCGAGGTAGAGCGCGAAATGGGTCGCACAATCATGCCGTGGTTCCACGCATTGTTCTCACTCGGCACCGCACTCGGCGGTGGCATTGCCGCAGGGGCCAGTGGCTTGGGAATCGGAGTCAACTGGCACCTCGGTATCACCGCACTCGCTCTAGTTCCCCTCACCATTTACAGCGTGCACCTCATGGGTGGCCCCCCTTCTCGCGGAGCCCACGACAATCCCGAAGAGCGCAGCACCGTCGCCGAGAGGCTCGGGGTCTGGAAAGAAGCACGGACGATTCTGATCGGCGTCGTAGGGCTGTCCATGGCGCTTGCCGAAGGCTCCGCCAATGACTGGTTGGCGTTGGGCATGGTTGATGACCGGGGCTTTAGCAATGCCTCCGGAGCACTGTGGTTTGTCCTTTTTGTCTCGTCGATGACGGCCGGCCGAATCGTCGGGGTACCTCTGATCGACAAAGTGGGCCGAGTCGACGCCTTACGGCTCAGCGCCCTCTCCGCATTCGTCGGTCTTGCGCTGATCATTCTGGTTGACAACACCGCCGTCTCCGTGATCGCCATCACGCTGTGGGGCCTGGGCAGCGCACTCGGGTTCCCCGTGGCCATGTCCGCGGCGGCCGACGACCCGAAACGCGGGCCTGCGCGGGTGAGCGCCGTCGCCACCCTCGCCTATGGCGCATTCCTCATTGGCCCACCCATCATCGGTGGCCTGGCTGAGGTGTTTGGCGTCCTGAATTCTCTATGGGTGGTAGCTGCGTTGGTGGCGGTGGGATATCTCGCCATCCCTGCGACCAAAAAACAAGACGCCTAGACTTCCCTGCTGTGAGGGTGTTGATTGCGACGTGCAGCGTCGACTATTCCGGTCGCCTCAACGCCCACTTGCCGCTGGCCAAAAGGCTGCTGATTGCGAAACAAGACGGCAGCATCCTCATTCACTCAGACGGTGGGTCTTATAAACCGCTGAATTGGATGTCACCACCCTGCACACTCAGCGAGATAGAGCCCGACGAACAGCAGCTGGACGCCGGGATCACCATGGTGTGGCAAGTCACTCACCAAAAAACCGCGGACCTCCTGGTGTTGAGCATTCATGAAGTCCACGAAGACGTGGAGTACGAACTGGGCGAAGACCCCGGTCTCATCAAAGAAGGCGTGGAGGCCGAGTTGCAACGACTGGTTGCCGACGACCTCAGCTGCATCTCCGAGGGGCTCACCCTGGTGAGGCGGGAATACCCCACCGCGATAGGTCCTGTGGATGTGCTCGCCACCCATCGCGACGGTGGAACCGTCGCGATTGAAATTAAGCGCCGGGGTGAGATTGATGGGGTCGAACAGCTCACCCGCTACCGCGAACTGTTGCAGCGCGACCCCCACCTGAGACCCGTTCGCGCCGTGTTTGCCGCCCAGGAAATCAGCCCCCAGGCAAGAACGCTCGCGACCGATCGTGACATCGAATGCGTAGTGCTCGACTACGAGGCTCTCCGCGATGGATCAGTCGATCACAACCGACTGTTCTAGAGGTGCCGTGTCCCGCGGTCACTAGGCTTTGTAGGTGACCCACTTCGACACGATCCTCTTCGATCTCGATGGCACCATCGTCGATAGCGCCCCTGGCATCGTGCAATCCATCGCCCACACCCTGCGTGAAATGGGGCGTCCAGTACCCCCGATGAAGGATTTACTGCATTGGGTGGGGCCTCCCCTCCCTCAGTCGTTTCACACCCGCGGGGGCATCGAACCGGAGCGGGTCGACGAGGCAGTCGCAATCTATCGCGAGCAGTACCTCAATGTCGGCGCCTACGACGCAAGAATCTTTGACGGTGTGGGCGCGATCCTCCATGACCTGAGGGCAGAAGGTCGACACCTCGCCATTGCCACGTCGAAACCCACCACACCGGCCACGCTGATGTTGGAGCACTTCACCCTTGTGCCCTATTTCACGGTGATTGCCGCGGCTGCAGACGACGAGAGCCGAGGAGAAAAGCACCTCATCATCGATGACGCGCTCGCCGGTCTGGATGACTTGGGGATTGATCCCTCACGAGTGCTGATGGTGGGGGACCGAATTCACGACATTGAAGGCGCGCGCCAACATGACATTCCCTGTGCCGTTGTCCATTGGGGTTATGGAACTCCCGACGAGTGGGCCCACGCCGACCATCAAATTGATACTCCCCGACAACTCAGGGCGCTGTTGGGCCTGAGCCACACGTTCTGATTAGAGCCCATGCGAGGCGAGTACGCTTCCGGCATGGAGCCGAATTGGGATCAACCCGAAGACTTGCCTCTTCGGTTCAACCCGCCCGACGGTTGGCGCGTGCCTGACCCCCAGTGGGTTTCCCTCTTTCAAGGTTTTCAACCTCCAGCTGGTTGGAGGCCCTATCCGGAATGTCCCCCGGCTCCACCTAACTGGCCCTGGTGGGAAGAAAACGGAGCCGCCTGGTACACCTTCTTCCGATTTCACAGCCCGCCGCCCACAAGGGCCCTCGGCGGGTGGTTCGCGCTGGGTGCTGCGGGATTGTTCACCGTGATGGTCTCTCCCTTTGCCCTCGGCTTTCCCACCGCCTTCATTCCTGGAGGGATTGCCTTGGTGGCACTAATTGTGGGAGTGAGCGGAGTGGTTCGCACCCTTCGGCGCCAATCCAATTGGCTCCACGGTGACCCGGTTGACCGCGTGCGAACATGGGCCGAACAGCGTCGAGCTGAAGAGTTCCCCCGCCTTTACGAGCGCCACCGCAGGCGAAGCGCTGGGGAGCCCAGTTTCGCCGAATTCGAAGCGTCTATGCAGCAGTGGTGGTGGCGCGAAAACCCCTCAGCCTGAGCGAATTCGTCACCACAAAGATGGACGAAAACGCCATCGCCGCTCCTGCAATGAGCGGGTTGAGCACTCCTGCAATCGCGAGCGGGAGAGCAACGACGTTGTATGCGAAAGCCCAAAAGAGGTTGCCGCGAATCGTTCCGAGGGTCTTCCGCGCCAGCAACAGGGCCACGGGCACCTGCTCGATGTCGCCTCGGGTAATCGTGATGTCACCCGCCGACATGGCCTGGTCCGTTCCACTCCCCAGTGCAATACCGACGTCGGCGCTGGCGAGCGCGGGAGCGTCGTTCATCCCGTCTCCGACCATCGCGACGCGTCGACCCTCAGCGTGGAGTTCATCGATAGCAGCGACTTTGCCCTCTGGAGTCACGCCAGAGATGACTCTCTCAATTCCCAAGGCCCCGGCCACCGCCTGGGCGGGCCCGTCGGCATCGCCTGTGAGCAACACCACCTGGTAGCCGCTACCCCTCAAATTCGCCACGGTGGCAGCCGCTTGGGACTTGGGTTGATCGGCGAGAAAGACTCCACCCCAGAGTGTTCCGTCCACGGCCACCCACACTGCGGTGTGTGCCGTGGAATTTCTGAAATCTGCCACGAGGTCTGAGGGAACTTTCACCTTCTGCTCGGTGAGCCACTCAGCCCGCCCCGCGACCACCATGCGACGATCAACCACTGCGCTCACGCCAAATCCGGCATGGGTCTTTTCCTCGCTGACCTCCAGCGTGTGCGAATGAGGCCGATGGGCCACGATGGCTTTCGCGATGGGGTGGCTGGAGCTGCCCTCCACCGCAACCAGAAGCGACCACATCTCCTCGGGATTGATGCCCTCGGCGATGACGTGAGATTCCACAGACATCGTGCCGGTTGTGAGTGTTCCGGTTTTGTCCAAGACCACCGTGTCCACGTGTTGGCTGGCTTCCAGCGCCTCAGGCCCCGACAACAGAATGCCGAGCTCCGCGCCGCGGCCGGTGCCCGCGAGCAACGCGGTCGGCGTGGCCAAACCCAGCGCACAAGGACACGCAATGATCAGCGTGGCAACGGCTGCCCGAAAGGCCCACTCTGGGGTGGGCCCGAATACCAACCAGCCTGCCAGCGTGAGAAGTGCAAGCACCAAGACCACTGGCACGAACACTCCTGAGATTCGGTCCGCGAGCCTTTGCGCTTGGGCCTTTCCACTTTGGGCGCGCTCCACAATGGCTGCCATCCGCGAGAGGTGGGTGTCAGCACCCACTCGAGTGGCTTCAATGACCATCCGGCCCTGGATGTTGATGGTGCCTCCGATGACGTCGTCTCCCACAGAAACATCAACGGGAACCGATTCGCCGGTGACCAGAGACTTATCGACAGAGGATTCGCCATCAACGATGACGCCGTCTGTGGCAATGCGGTCGCCGGGGCGGACCACTACCTTCATGCCCACACTCACCTGTTCGATCGGCATCAGCACTTCTGCTTCGATAGCGCCATTGGGCCCAGGAATTTCTTTCAGCACCCTCGCCTCGTCCACTCCAGCAGCGAGTAACGCGCGCAACGCTTCTCCGGCTTCCCGTTTGGCCCGCGCCTCCAAATATCGGCCTAGGAGAATAAAGGTAGTGACGGCAGCCGCTACCTCAAAGTAGATTCCGTTTCCGATTTGGTCGGGCGGCGCGAAGAAGTGCATCGTCATCGTCATGCCCCACTCGCCCGCGCCACCCCAGATCAGGGCGTAGAGCGACCACAGACCGGCCGCAATCACACCGATCGACACGAGAGTGTCCATTGTGGCGGAGCGGTGGGTGGCGTTGACCCACGCGGCGCAATGGAATGGCCCCGCTCCCCATGTAGCCACTGGCAGAGCACACACCAACACGACCCATTGCCAGCCGGGAAATTGAAGCGGGGGAATCATGCTCAGCGCCACCACGGGCAGCGTGAACGCTGCAGAACCAATCAACCGTCGACGCAGCACCGTCATCTTGTCGACCTTGGGCGCCGCTGATGTGCCGTGAAGTGACGCCGAGTAGCCCGTCTTCTTCACTTGCTCCAGCAATTGCTCAAGGTTTGGGGCATCGCCCCAGATGGTGGCGGTATCGGTGGCGTAGTTCACCGACGCAGTGACACCGTCCAGTTGATTGAGTCCTTTTTCGACCCGCTGTGCGCAGGCCGCGCACGTCATCCCCTCAATGTCGAGCTGAAGGGTGTAGCCAGAGGGCTGAGTGTCGCTCACGATTGAGAGACGACCGCCTCGAGGGTGTATCCAGCATCGGCGATGGCGCCGGCCAGGGGTCCAATGATGTCTTCACTGCTGTGCTCCACGCTCACCGTGGAGTTGCCACCATTGACCAGCTCAACAGTCACGTCGGTCACGCCCGGAACCTCTTTGGTCTTTGCCGTCACCGTCTGGACGCAGTGGTTGCAGGTCAAGCCTGAGACTTCCACCACAGTCTTCATGCGATTTCCTCTATTCGGGGTGAGCCACTCATGCCGGTATTTGCCAGGTGATGCCACCAGCATAGGCATTATGTCTTTGAACCCCACCTGCGTTCTTGAGCACAGACGACACCTGCTCGCGGTGCCGTCCTCGCGGCGAACGAGCACGGTCCGATCCCCCATTCGTCCCACCGAGTCGGTCAGCATTCCCCAGGCAAACGCAGGTGACGTGAACGAAGCGGCTGCGCGCGTGCGCGCAGCCCAACGAGCCTGGGCTGAAGTGCCTGTGCGCGAGCGCACCCGCTTCGCGCGGCGCCTGCACACCCTCGTATTGGAGCGCCAGGAAGAAATTCTCGACATCATCCAGTGGGAAACGGGCAAGTCGCGCCGCAGTGCCTTCGATGAGGTCGCCGACGTCTCGATGACGGCACTGTATTACGCGAGTCATGGCCCGAAGCAACTCTCGCCAGAGAGGCGAAGAGGGGCGCTGCCCTTCCTCACCACGGCCCAGGTGAACTACCACCCGCGAGGGGTGGTCTCGATGATTAGCCCGTGGAATTATCCGTTTACTCTTCCCGTCAGCGACGCCATTCCCGCCCTGATCGCAGGAAACGGGGTCCTGCTCAAAGCTGACCCAAAGACCACCCTCTCCGCTCTTTTCGGCATTTCCCTCATGGTCGAAGCGGGTCTGCCCGAGGACCTCTTCCTCCTTGTCAGCGGCAAAGCCGAGACAATCGGCCCCGCACTCATTGACGAGGGTGACTTTGTGATGTTCACCGGCTCCACCGCAACGGGCGCCATCATCGCGCAGCAGGCAGCCAAGAACCTGACCGATTTCTCGGCAGAGCTCGGGGGTAAGAACGCCATGGTCGTGCTGGATGATGCCGATGTGCAGCGAGCCATCGACGGCATCATTACGGCAGGCTTTTCAAACGCCGGTCAGCTGTGTATGAGTATTGAGCGGCTGTATGTGCACGAGAAGATTTATGACACCTTCGTACCCCAGTTAGTGGACCGGGTGTCTGCTCTGAGTGTGGGTACCGCGATGGACTACTCAGCCGACGTCGGCTCGCTGATCTCGCGCGACCAATTACGGAAAGTCAGCGAACACGTCACAGATGCCACAAAGAAGGGCGCCCAGATTCTCACGGGGGGTCGTGCGCGGCCAGACATCGGCCCCTTCGTCTACGAACCGACCCTTCTCGAAAGCGTGAGAGATGACATGGTGCTCTGCCGCGGAGAAACCTTCGGCCCGGTCATTGCTCTCTCTCGCTTTTCCTCCGATGAGGAAGCTCTCGCCCTCGCAAACGACAGTGAATATGGCCTGAACGCGAGTGTCTGGGGCTCCCCGGCCCGCGCTACGGCCGTCGCGACACGTATTCAAGCGGGAAGCGTCAACGTCAATGAGGGCTTCACAGCCATCTGGGCTTCCACCGATGCGCCAATGGGCGGGATGAAAAAGTCCGGAATCGGTCGTCGCCACGGTCCAGAAGGAATCCGTAAGTATTGCGAGAGCCAGACCGTGGCCCGGCAACGACTCGCCAACGTCGACGCACCTCGAGGAATGAGTCAGGAGAGATTCACTCAGGTCATGACGACGGGGCTAAAGCTATTGGGGCTCATCCGCCGTTAGAGAAACACTCGTGCGCGAGGGGGGACTTGAACCCCCACGCCCTTGCGGGCACTGGCACCTGAAGCCAGCGCGTCTGCCAATTCCGCCACTCGCGCAGTGGTCACACACACTGCGTGCAACAGAGGCGAGATTAGCACAGCGCAAAGGCCCCCAACCAAGCCCGCGGCCGCCAGGTTCTCTGCCACAGAGCCCAGTACCATCAGGGTCAGACCATTGATGGGGGAGAGTGCGTGGGTTTCCTCGACAACTTTGAGCGCTCGCTCGAGCGAGCCGTCGGTGGGGCGTTCGCAAAAACCTTTCGAAGCGGGATTCATCCGCTCGAAATTGTGGCGGCGATTAAGCGCGAAATGGACGCGCGAGCGACCATCGTCTCGCGTGAGCGAATTCTTGTCCCCAGCGAATACCTGGTGTCTCTGAGCACTGCCGACCACGAACGGCTCAGCGAGCTGGGACCCGCTCTGATCGAGGAGATCATCGGCGAGGTCTCACAACACCGCGGCCATCAGGGCTACCAGTCGAGTGATGTATTGCGAGTAGTGCTCCAAGTCGACCCCGCCTTGAGCGAAGGAATGGTGCAGGCTGCGGCGATCTTGCCCAAAGACGGCGTTGTGTGGATTCCGGTGTTGGAGTTCGAAGGCACCAAGTACCCCCTGGTGCAGCGGCGAACGGTCGTAGGCCGGGGATCTGATGTAGACCTAGTCATCACCGGGCGGGGGTTGTCACGCCGGCATTTCCAAATCGTCTGGGACGGAAAAAGGGCCGAAATTGAGGACCTCGGTTCCACCAATGGCACCCAATTAGACGGTCAGCCAGTGACGAGAGCCGCCTTGCCCGAGCGCTGCACCATCACCGCCGGCGAGGCGCGTATTGTGATGGGGGTAATTCCCCAGCAACAGGCCCGATATCAGGCCCTGGTCGACTCGGGGAGGCCCCCTCAATCGAAGGAAACGACGTGAGTCCTCTGACGCTGTTCGTCCTTCAATTGGGGTTCCTCGCGATTTTGTGGGCCTTCATTTTTGCCATCGTTTACGCCCTGCGTACCGACCTGTTTGGCCCCACGATGAGGCGGATCGAACAAGCCGCCGCTCAGCGCGCGCGCAACGGAGAGGCCAACACCTCCACTTCGCCCCAGGTGCCGAAGGCACCCAGCGGGGACGCTCGATTGCTCGTGGTCACCTCCGGTCCAAAGGCTGGCTTGGAGGTTTCTTTGGAGGGTGAAGACCAGTTCACGATTGGCCGGTCAGCCGAATCAAGCCTCGTGGTGCGCGATGACTACACCTCAACTCACCACGCTCGTCTGATGCGTTGGAACTATCAATGGATGGTTCAAGACCTCGATTCGACCAACGGGACACTGCTGGATGGCAAGAAGGTGGGTATTCCCACCCCGGTCCCCTTAGACACCCCCATCACCATCGGTGAAACGACGTTCGAACTGAGGCGGTAGTCGGCGTGGTCACACCGGTACTCAGCGCCGCGGCAAGCCACATTGGCAAAGTTCGCGCTAGCAATCAAGACTCGGGCGCATTAGGTCATCATCTCTTTGTCGTCGCTGACGGTATGGGCGGTCACGCCGGGGGTGACGTGGCGAGCGCGATTGCGGTGCGTCACCTCGCCGAAATCGATCGGCCCTACGACTCGGTAGACGAAGCACGAGAAGTGCTCTATCGCAGCATTTTGGATGCCGGGGTCGAGCTCACCGAAACGGTGTCCGAACATCCAGAACTCACCGGAATGGGCACCACGGTGAGTGCCATGATCCGCGTCGGCCACCAAATGGTGATTGCGCATATTGGTGACTCACGTATTTATCGGCTGCGCAACGGCGTACTCGAACAAATCACCGCTGACCACACCTTTGTCCAACGGCTCGTCGATTCGGGCCGCATTACCCCCGAAGAAGCAGCCGTTCACCCGCGGCGCAGTGTGTTGATGCGAGTGTTGGGTGACGTCGACGTCGAACCCGAAATAGATACTCACGTGGTTGACACTCAACCGGATGACCGCTGGCTGCTGTGCTCTGATGGGTTGAGCGGATACGTCAGCGAAAGAGAGATCGCCGAAATCCTCGTCAGTGTTGACAACACTGAGGACGCCTGCGAGAAACTGATTTTGGCGAGCCTCGCCGAGGGTGCACCCGACAACGTCACGGTGTTGGTGGTTCGCGACCTCGAGGGAACCGAGACGTCGCCACCGCGCCAACCCATGCTCGTCGGATCAGCAGCGAGCCCTTTGACCTACGAATCAGGTCCGGTAGCGCGGGTACCAAAACTGCCCACGCTGTTGCTCCACCCCCTTCGCGCCCAACCGGTCTTCGACGAACACTTCGAACCCGAAGAGAGTTACCTCGAGGAGCTGATCGAAGAAGACCGTCAACGCCGACGTCGTCGCCAGATTGTGTGGTCGCTGAGCCTGGTCGCCGTCATTGCTGCCCTGGTGTGGGGCGCGGTCGCGAGCTATCAGTGGACTCAAACGAAGTACTTCGTGGGAGAAGACGACGGAATGGTCGTGATTTATCAGGGTGTCCAACAAAACGTGGGTCCCTTCGCTCTCTCGACGCCGGTGGAAGACACTGGCATCGCACTAGACGAACTTCCGCTGTTCTTACAGCAAAGCGTCGAAGGCACTCTTCCCGCAGACACACTGGATGAGGCGCGCACCATCGTGAAGAGGCTCTCTCGTGAGTAGCACCGAGTCATTACCTCCCGCCGCTCCGGTCACCGGCCGGGTGGTGTTGAAGGTGCGCGTTCCCAAACGTCTGCGCAACCTCGAGTTAGGTTTGCTGTTTTTTGCCTTGGGTGTCAGCGCCGTCGCCCTCGCTCTCGTTCAGTTTGGGGCACAAGGCGCTCTCGACCTCCGTGTCCTCAGCTACACCGGTGGCCTGGCAATTCTGACGCTGTTAGTTCACCTGGCGGTGCGCTTCCTTGCCCCCGACGCTGACCCCTTTGTCCTTCCCATCGCCACCGTCATCAACGGCCTCGGCATCACGATGATTCACCGGCTGGACATCGCCGAAGGAATCGTCGGCTGGCAAGCAACGGGCATTCGACAAATGGCGTGGACAGCGGTGGCGCTACTGGGATTTGTCGCCGTGTTGGCGCTGGTGCGCAACCACCGAGTATTGCTGCGCTTTCGTTACCTCTTCATGCTCGCGGGGGTGCTGTTGCTGCTGATGCCGCTGATGCCGGGAATCGGTCGGACCGTCAACGGCGCCACCCTGTGGGTGCAGTTGGGTTCCGTCACGTTCCAACCGGGTGAAGTCGCAAAAATCGCTCTCGCGATTTTCTTTGCTGGATATCTCTTGACGGCAAAGGACAGCCTGCAAGTTGTCGGCCGCTACGCACTCGGTGTGCGCTGGCCCCGGTTGCGCGACCTGGGTCCAATTCTGGTGGTGTGGGCGCTCGCCATGGCGGTCTTGGTGTTCCAGCGCGACTTGGGAACATCTCTTCTTTACTTCGGTCTGTTCCTCGCGATGATGTTCATCGCAACGGAGCGCTTCATTTGGATTGTGGTGGGCGGTGGGTTCTTCCTCGCCGGCGCATTGATTGCGGGAAGCCAGATTGGTTACGTCCAAGGCCGCGTTGAGGGATGGCTCAACTCGTTTGACGCCGATGTGTATGAGCAACTGGGTGGCAGTTATCAACTGGTACAAGGCCTCTTTGGTTTCGCCGAAGGGGGCTTCCTCGGGCAAGGCCTGGGTCAAGGCCAGCCCTATTTAGTTCCGCTGGCAAATAGCGACTACATCGTGGCCTCGCTGGGCGAAGAGATTGGCCTGATCGGTATCTTCGGACTGCTCGCCCTCTACCTACTGTTGGTGAGTCGTGGTTTCCGCATCGGCTACGTCGGCACAGAAGACTTCGGCCGGCTCCTCGCTAGCGGCTTGGCTGTGGTCATGGCGTTGCAGGTATTTATCGTCATCGGCGGGCTGACGCGTTTGATTCCGGTGACGGGTCTGACCACTCCCTTCCTCGCCGCGGGCGGCTCGTCACTAGTCGCGAACTGGATGATTGTGGCGTTGATTATGCGCCTGAGCGATGACACCACAAAGCGCGAGCACACAATTGGGGCGAGCGCATGATCAAGTCTCTGCGCATCAGTGGCGCTTTTGTGCTCGTGCTCTTTATTGCACTCTTCCTCTCAACGAGCGTGGTGCAGGTTCTGGCGGCTAACACGATTTCGCAAGATGACCGCAACGTGCGCAACCTTTATCAGAGCTTTTCCGCGGAACGCGGACAAATTTTTGCCGGAAATGTGGAAGTCGCCTCCAGCGTCCCGGTCGACACCCGGTACCGCTTCTTGCGCACCTACCCCTACCCCGAGCTCTATGCCCCGATTGTGGGTTACTACACGCTGAACCAGGGAAACGCGGGAATCGAGAGCGCTCTCAACCCTCTTCTCACGGGCCAGGCGAGCTCGCAGTTTATGGAGCAGGTCAACGCACTGGTCACCGGAAGTTCGCCCCGTGGTGCCACCGTCGTATTGACTATTGACCACGAGCTCCAACGGGTCGCTGCGGAAGCACTGGGTGATCGCCGGGGAGCGGTTGTGGCCATCGAACCCTCTACCGGCCGGATCTTGGCGATGGTGTCCTCCCCCAGCTTCGACCCCAACCAGCTCGCGAGCCACTCCACCTCGAATGTGCTCGAGTACTACCAGTCAGTGATTGCTGATGACAACGACCCGCTAGCCAACCGGGCCATCGCCGGTGACCAGTATTTCCCCGGCAGTGTGTTCAAGGTGTTGGTCACGGCGGCGGCGTTGGAATCCGGTCGGTACCGCGCCGATAGTGAGTTCGAGAACCTGCCCGAGCTGCGTCTGCCCCTCTCTACCTCGATTGTCACGAACTCGGGTGGTCGGCTGTGCGGCATCGGCGAGACCGTGACCATCGAGACCGCACTGGTGCTCAGCTGCAACGTGCCTTTCGCCGAACTGGGTCGCGATTTGGGTGAAGGAGCCATCGGGGACATGGCTGACGCCTTCGGATTCGAAGCGCGAATCGAAATCCCGCTCTCCGTCACTCCCTCCCGCTACCCGCGAGGAATGGACCAAGCGCAATTGATGCTCTCCTCCTTTGGCCAATACGACGTCCGAGTGACGCCCCTGCAGGTGGCCATGATGAGCGCCGCAGTGGCAAATGGCGGCCAGCTCATGTCCCCGCAGTTGGTGCAAGAAGTGCTCGCCAACGACCTGCGTCTGCTCGAGGAATTTGAGCCATCGGTGTATTCCACACCGATGTCACAGCGCACCGCCAATGAACTCAGCCGCATGATGGTCAACGGAGTCTCCCAAGGCGTTGCGAGCGCCGCCCAGATTCCCGGTGTTCCCGTTGCCGGAAAAACGGGTACGGCAGAAACCGGAATCGGTGAGGGGCGCTCGTTCTGGTTTACCGGGTTTGCCCCGGCCAATGATCCAACGATTGCAGTAGCTGTCGTCGTGGAAGGCGAAAGCGCCGATGGCACAGGAAATAGCGTGGCTGGGCCGATTGCCCGGGCAGTATTGGAGAAGGGGGTAGCCCAATGAGACCCAGCACCGGACAGGAATACGGCGACCGATACGAATTGGTTTCGCGTATCGCCATTGGCGGCATGGGTGAAGTGTGGAAAGCCACCGACAAAGTCATCGGTCGTACCGTCGCCATCAAGATCTTGAAGGAAGAGTATTTTGGCGACCCCGGTTTCCGCGAGCGCTTCCGCGCCGAAGCCCGCCACGCAGCGCTAGTGAACCATGAGGGCATTGCCAACGTTTTCGACTACGGCGAAGAAGAGGGCAAAGCATATTTGGTGATGGAGATGGTGCCCGGCGAGGCGCTCTCCACTATCCTGGAGCGGGAAAAGGTGTTACCCCCCGAACGGGTTTTGAGCATCATCTGGCAGACCGCACAGGCGCTCCACCAAGCCCACGAAGCAGGTCTGGTTCACCGCGACATTAAGCCGGGAAACCTCTTAATTACCCCTGAGGGTCAGGTGAAAATTACCGACTTTGGTATTTCCCGCGTGACCGACCAGGTACCTCTCACGGCGACTGGTCAGGTGATGGGCACGGTGCAGTATCTAGCTCCTGAGCAGGCGAGTGGCAAACCCGCCTCACCGGCCACGGATATTTACTCCCTCGGCATCGTCGCTTACGAAGCACTGTCCGGTCGGCGACCTTTCCGCGGAGAATCGCAGGTCTCGATTGCGATGGCGCACATCAAAGAGGCTCCCCCCGAGTTGCCCGGCACAATTCCCGAGCCCGTGCGCAAGCTCGTCATGTCCTGCATTGCGAAAAAACCGGAGGGCCGACCTTCCAGTGCGGAAACCCTGGCGAAAGCTGCTAGGGCACTCGAGCTCGGCCAAGTCGATGAAGCCATGTCCTACATCCCCGAACCGGGGAAGGCGGCACCAGCTGATACGGGGGCGAGCGATAAACCCGGCCCACGCGGCACCCAACCCATTCCTGTGATTGATGAGGGCATCCCGCGCAAAGTCTGGGCGATTGCCATCACCGGTGGTGTGGCGCTGATTGCCCTCGTCATTGGATCCATCGCGCTCATCAACGCGAACCTTGAACCTGTGGAGGAAGAGGTTGCTGTCGTCGAAACACCCGTGGTGGAACCGGCGACGCCGTCAGAACCCGATGCGGTCGACGAGACCCCCACGGTGGAGCCGGAGACTCCCGCCGTGGAAGTTCCAGAAGAGCCCCAAATTGAGACAGTCTCTATTGCCGAGGCCGACGTCGTGGGGAAGACCGAAGCCCAGGTGACGGACATTCTTGAAGGGAAGGGCCTGCGCCTCGACGCCATCACCGGCAACATCGCGCCCTCGAAAGACAAAGTCGGAACCGCCTACCGTGTCAACCCGACGGGTACCGTGGCGGCAAACACTCTCATCGCGGTGTACTTCTATGCCCCCATCCCGAACCCACCTGCACCGTCAGCGCTGGCTGTGACACCCGCTGAAGGGCCTTACGCTCCCGACGATGTCATCACCATTAGTTGGCCCTCGTACGCGCAGTGCCCCAGTGGCTTCCCGGTGACGAACTATCTGCTGGAAATCGTCGGTGGAACACTAAATGACGAAGACGATGCGGCATTGCCCGCAGAGAGCACTTCGGCATCGATCACGCTGGGAGCCGCGGGCACATTCCGGGCAAGCTACGTCGTGACCTGTACCTCCATCAACACCCCGAAATCGGCAGAGCTGAGCCTCACCATTGCTGACCCTGCCGACGAAGAGGCGCCAGCCGAATAAGTAGAATGGCTATCACGCCTCCTCGCATCTGAGTGGGGAGCGAAGCGAGGAGTTAGTCGACGTGAGCAACCCGCAGCGGGGTCCGTGGACCGGTCGTCTGCTGAACGGTCGCTACGAGGTCCAAGAACTCATCGGCCGCGGTGGTATGGCCGATGTGTATCGCGGATTGGATGGCCGATTAGGCCGAGACGTCGCGATCAAAGTGCTGAAATCGACTCTCTCCACTGACGAATCCTCCCGCACCCGCTTCCGTAATGAAGCGATGGCGGCGTCCAAAATGGCGCACCCCACGATTGTGCGCGTGTTTGACGCTGGTGACGAACTCGACGCCGAGGGTGTCGAGGTGCAGTCCGGAGCCACCACCCCCTACATCGTCATGGAGCACGTGGATGGTCGGCTGCTCAGCGACATCATTCACCGTGGGATTTTGGACGAAGCGGCTGCTCTGGGTATCGCGGATGGTGTGCTGAACGCGCTGGAGGTGTCCCACCAGGCAGGCATCATCCACCGCGACATCAAACCAGCGAACGTCATGCTCACCACGCAGGGTGGTGTGAAGGTCATGGACTTCGGTATCGCCCGGGCAATCGCCGATTCGATAGCGAATTCACACGACGCCACCTCCATCTTGGGCACCGCCCTCTACATTTCCCCGGAACAAGCCCAAGGCAAAGAGGCAGACGCCCGCAGTGACCTCTATTCACTGGGTGTGATGATGTATGAAATGTTGGCGGGTCGGCCGCCGTTCGAAGCCGACACCCCCGTCGCGGTCGCCTTTCAGCACATCAACGACGAAGTGCCCCCGCTGCGCATGCAAAACGCGGCCATCAGCTCTGGCACTGCCCGAATCGTGCACCGCCTGATGGAAAAAGACCCCGCCGCCCGATTCGCCTCGGCAACGGAGGTGCGGGATGCGCTGTTAGCGCTTCCTGCTCCGGGGACCGCGGAAGAAGAACCCGTCGAGCGGCCACGCGCGTCGATTCGTGCAGAGCGTCCCCCCGCGGAGCCCCCCGTCATTACTGCCAACATCCCCCAGCCCACATGGCAAAGCAATGAAGAGCCCTCGGTGGAGTATTCCCTGCCACTGGTGGGCTCGGGAGCGCAGCAACAAAGCGTGCCGCGTCTGGCCATTGCCCTCGGATCTGTCCTCGCCATCTCGATGTTGGTGGCGATTGTGGTCTGGCTCTTCACCCTCAACCCCACGACAGTGACGACATCGAGCGCGCCGATGGTGCCCGATCTGGCTGGTCAAAGTGAAGAGGTTGCCAAGAACACCATCACGGCCTTAGGCCTGGAGCCCTTCGTGATTGAAGAAGTCAGTGGCGAGTATGAGGAAGGCTACGTCATCCGCACCGAACCCACCCCAGGAATTCGAGTGGCACTGGGTGAGAGGGTGCGGGTATACGTGTCCGCTGGAGCGGATCAGCTAATCGTGCCTGATGTGCTCAATCAAACCCTGGAAGAGGCGACTGCCATGCTCGAAGGGGCGGGCTTCACCGTGGGCGAAGTTCGGGATGACTATTCTCCAAACCTTCCCGAAGGAACCGTGCTGTCCACGATTCCCGCCGCGGGTGAGCGTCTTGCTCCCGGCGATGTGGTGACACCCACTATTTCCAACGGGCTCATCATCGTTCCGGATGTGACAGGTCTCACCATCGGTGAAGCCAACCCGCTGTTGAGCGGACCCGAATTGCAGCTCACCGTGCGCCTGCAGCCTGATGTGACCTGTTTGGGCCAAACCGTTCAAGCCCAGTCACTACCCCCGGGTGAAAACCCGCAACGCTCAGAAATTGTGTTGCGCTATTGCGCGGCGATCGACCCCGCCCAGCCGCTCGAAGTTCCGCAGTAGAGCCTTACGAAGACACGCGTGGGCTCAGCCCGCGAGCGACCTCGGCGGCTCCCCGAAGGCCCGTGAGCTCGAGCCAGTTCGCCAACATTTGGTAGCCCCCCTCGGTCACGACGGATTCGGGGTGAAACTGCACGCCATAGACCGGCGCCTCGCGGTGTGACAGGCCCATGATCACTCCACCGTCTGTCCGCGCGGTCACGGTGAGGTCCTCAGGAACCGTTCCGTCAACGACCGCGAGGCTGTGATATCTCGTGGCCCGAAAGTTCTCCGGCACACCCTGAAACAAGGTGCTCTGGTCGTGGTTCACCTGGGAGGTCTTGCCGTGCATCAGCTCTTCCGCGTGTGCCACGGTGGCGCCAAACGCCTCAGCGATCGCCTGATGCCCCAAGCAGACCCCCAAGAGCGGTTTATTTTGTGCCAGCGCTTCGCGCACCACAGGAATCGAGACTCCCGCGTCTGCGGGGTTACCCGGCCCAGGAGAGAGCAGCACGCCGTCGTATCGGGAGAGCAGCTCGGGAAGGTCGGCCTCAGTCACATCGTCGTTGCGCACCACATCAGTGGTTGCACCCAGTTGGTGAAGATAACCGTTGAGGGTGTAGACGAAGCTGTCGTAGTTGTCGACAACGAGGATGTGGGTCATGGTCTCCGCTAGAGCTCAGGGCAGAATCAGCAAGCACCACGATATCGAGTTCCCCCCACGACTGCCTGGCGTAGACTGACGGACATGGCTCAAAGCGGACGTGGACAG
>Ga0181604_10000800_pt1 | contig 28517 bp, 28 predicted proteins | sample 041ome_12_FD_148663 | JGI IMG/M metagenome (GOLD analysis project Ga0181604, IMG submission 148663) | Coastal salt marsh microbial communities from the Groves Creek Marsh, Skidaway Island, Georgia - 041410US metaG (spades assembly) | ecosystem: Environmental > Aquatic > Marine > Intertidal zone...
CTATTTTTAAAAAGCCGTTTCGAACTAATGTCATTTTTTTTAGAGAAAGTTTATCAAATCTATCAAGTTTTTTGCCTCTTTTTAAAAGTCTTTGTTTGCTGATCTGTGGATTTATATCTAATAAAAAAGTTATATTTGGCAATTTGTTGCTATGAATTTTTGACTGCATTATTTTAATAAAATTTAGATCAATAGATCCGTTATAGTGTTGATACGCAATCGTTGAATCAATATATCTATCACAAAGTACAAAATATCCTTTGTCAATTTTTTCTTTAATAACATCAAAATGCAAAGCTCTTGCAGCAAAAATTAAATATAATTCTGCGTATGGATTATGATTATCTTTTAAATCATTAATTATTAATTTTCTTATTTTTTCTGAAATACTTGTCCCACCAGGCTCTCTAGTCAAAAAAACTTTTTTTTTAAGTTTTTTTTCTATGAAATTTTTTAAAAGTTTAATTTGAGTTGATTTACCAGAACCCTCAATACCTTCAAAAGTTATAAATTTCCCTTTTTTTCTTATCCCCATACCAAAAAGCTTAAGGTATTTAAAAAGCGACTAATGAAATTTATTTTTTTAAAATCTTCATTGGCATAAACTGGAACTTCTTTAATCAAACCGCTGTTGTCTTGTATTTTTAAATTGCCAAGCTGATCACCTTTTTTAAATGTATTCTTAATAGGAGAATCAATCTCCAATATTAAATTTATATTGTTAGATTTTCTTTTTGGATAAGTAATAAAAATATCCTCATTAAGAGATAATTTGACTTTATTAATTTTGCCATTCCAAATTTCAGCTTCAAAATTTTGATTGTCCTTACTTATTTTTATTAAATCATTTGTAATTATTGCATAATTTAATAATTTTGAAGACTCTTTTGTTCTTTCTGCATTTGAATTTGTACCACTTAGTACACTTACCACTCTTCTGTCTCCCACTTTCATAGAAGCTGCAAGTGAATACCCGGAATCTGATAGATGGCCTGTTTTAATTCCATCAACATTTGAATCTCGATACAGTAATGAATTTCTATTAGCTTGTTTTATTGGAGAACCACCAGTCCTAGACCATTCAAAGGTTTTTTCTTTAAACATTTTGTAAAGTTCTGGAAATTGATCTATTAAATAAATTGATAATTTAGCTATATCTGCAACAGTTGAATAATTTTCTTGATCATAAATTCCTGAAGAATTAGAAAAATGGGTATTATCCATCCCAATTCTTTTAGCCATATCATTCATTAAGGTTGCAAAATTACTCTCTGTACCAGCAACACCTTCAGCCAAGGCGATACAAGCATCATTACCAGATGCAACGATAATGCCCTTTAAAAGATTTTCTACAGTGATTTTGTCATTAGGCATAATAAACATAGATGAATATCCCTGCTTAGACATCCTCCAGGCTTTAGTTGAGATTATAAACTTATCATCTAATTTTATTTCACCTTTTTTTATTAGCTCAAACACAACAGCAGCAGTCATAATTTTAGTTAAAGATGCTGGAGATATTTTTTCATTTTCATTTTTGGCAAATAAAACTTGCTTTGAATTTGAATCTATTAGAATCGCTTGTTTTGCTGAAGTTTCTAATGCATTAGAAATATTTGAAATAAAAAATATATAAGAAATTAGTATAAAATTTAAAAAGAGTTTCATTTTACAATTATATCGTAACTGTCATAATTTGTTTTTTTTAGTAAATTATAAACTTGTTTATATTGAGACATTTTCAAGGGTCCTATTAAAACATTAAATGATTTACCCTTTCCTTCTACACTGATTTGATTAAATTTTAGAATATTTCTAAGGTTATTTTTTAGGCTCACGGCGTAAGATTTGTAATAAAATGAGCCATATTTTAAATAAATATTTTTATTATTCTTAACTAAGCTCGATTTATTTTTTGAATTTAAGCTAATTACACCTACAGAAGAAACTTTTGAAACATTACTTACTTTTTTTTCTTCCTTAAATTCTTTGGCAGTTTTTGCAATAAATTTAGGATTTGCTTTTATTGTTTCTATCCTAACGTATGGAAGATTGCTGTCTAAACTTAAATCGCTGAATGCCCTGTTGTTTAAAAATATAGAGTATTCAGATTCTATTTTTCTAAATAAAATATTTGAAACAATAATTGATTTATTATTTGATAGATTTGTTATTTTGATATTTTTACTAGGTATTTTTTTATTAAGGGCAACTTGAAATACTTCAGAATTTTCTTTAATGCCTAAGTCAATCAAACTACCAGCGAAACCATTAGATTCATAAACAAAATTATTCTTAGGTACTTGGCAGTTAGACAATAAAAAAAATAGTACAATTAAAAATTTATATTTCATTTTTTATTTTGTCAGCAAAAATACCTATCGAAATAGCAAATCTAAGTGATCTATTCCAATGTAATAATTTTTCATAATTACTCGATACTAAAAATAAAGGTCCAGTATCTCCATCTGGTCTAACTAGTTTTAGTTTTGTTTTGGACTTAAATAATATTTCGTTATTAATACCTAGCTCTTGCCATTTATTTTTGGTAAATGATTTTGTAAGTTTCCTGGCATCAGTAGTTATAATATTTAGATTAATTTGCTTACTAGATGTAACTTCTTGACCCCATGGATAATTATTGTTCCATCCAATTTTACTTAAATAATTAGCAGCTGATGCAAATGAATCCTCTAATGAGTTAACGAGATCAATTGTGCCATCCTTATCATAATCAATTGCATAGTTTTTAATGGATGAGGGCATAAATTGAAAATTACCATGTGCGCCAGCCCAAGAACCAAATAATGAATTATAGCTAATTTTTTTCATATCAAGCAATTTAAGTAAGATTATTAATTCTTTTGAAAAGTATTCAGATCTTCTTTTGTCAAAAGATAAGGTGGCTAAAGCTGAAACTGTATTAACTTTTCCTTTATGAACACCAAAACTTGTTTCCACACCCCATAAGGCTAAAAGATATTCTTTTGGCACCTTAAATTCATTAGAAATTTTATTTAATAACTTTTCATTTTCTTTAATAAAATTTTTTGCTTTTAAAACTCTTTGATTTGTAACTCTTTTTCCAACGTAAACACTTGTTGTTTCTATGAATTCAGGTTGTCTTTTATCGTAAATCAACAATCTTTCTAAAAACTTAACATCTTTGAAAGCTCTATCAAAAGTTTGTTCTTTTATACCCTCTTTTATAGCTCTTGATTTAAAAGACAAAACCCAGTTATTAAAATCATCTGCTTGATTAGCATAAGTGGAGGAATGAATTAAAATTACAAAACAAAAAATTTTTAATAAAATTTTCATTGTTTTTTTTAACATAATTGTATGAATGTTACACTAGCTCTATAAAATTTTAGGTAAATAATAATCTTATTGATGAATGAATATATTTTGCCTATAAACGTCTCTCACGGAGAGATGGCTGAGCGGTTGAAAGCACCGGTCTTGAAAACCGGCAATGGGGCAACCCATTCCAGAGTTCGAATCTCTGTCTCTCCGCCAAATTACTAATTAATTATCTCGCTTCCCATATAAGATTGTAATACTTTTGGAATAGCTACGGTGCCATCTTTGTTTTGATAATTTTCTAATATTGCTATGATAGTTCTTCCAACTGCTAATCCTGAACCATTCAAAGTTGCAAGTAATTCATTTTTACCTTCGATAGTTTTGTACCTTGCTTTCATTCTATTTGCTTGAAAAGTTCCACAACTTGAACAGCTAGATATTTCTCTATATTTATTTTGGGATGGTATCCATACTTCAAGATCATAAGTTTTTTCAGCACCAAATCCCATGTCACCTGAAGATAAAAGAGTAACGCGGTAAGGCAGCTCAAGTTTTTGTAAAATAACTTCTGCAGATTTTGTAAGTCTATCCAATTCTTTAAATCTAAATTCAGGTTGCACAATGCTTACTAACTCTACTTTGGTGAATTGATGCTGTCGCATCATTCCTTTCGTATCTTTTCCTGCAGCTCCTGCTTCTGATCTAAAACACAAAGATGAACTAACATAGCGTAATGGCAATTGCTCGTATGCAACAATCTGATTCGAAACTATGTTTGTTAATGAAACTTCACTAGTTGGAATTAACCATAAATTATTAGTTGTTTTAAACTGCTCATCTTTAAATTTTGGAAGTTGACCGGTGCCAAACATAGTTTCCTCTTTTACCAACACAGGAACATTTACTTCTGTGTAATCGTTTTCTTTTGTATGAACATCAATCATAAAATTAATCAATGCCCTTTCCAGTTTGGCAATATTTTTCTTTAGTATCACAAATCGTGAACCAGAAATATTTACTGCAGTCTCAAAATCAATTTGATTTAAATTAAGACCTATTTCTTCATGACTTAGTGGCTCGAACTCAAAATCTCTAATTTTTCCTTCTTTTTTTATTTCTTTATTAGAATTTTCATCAGACCCAACAGGTACACTTTCATCAGGTATATTAGGTAAGTTATGCAAAATTTCATCGATACCCAAATATAATTGGTTAATAGCTTCTTCTAAATTGGATATTTTTGATTTTATTTCACTTACTTCTTTAGTTTTTTTTATAAATTCATCACTTTTTTTATCTTTTATTAAACCTAAAGATTTAGAAATTGAATTTCTTTGATTTTGAAATTCTTGTTGTAATTCAAGATTAGTTCTTAAATTACTATCGAGTTGTATAAGATGATCTATCTGTTTATCTGAATTTTCAATAAACCTTGCTTTTAGTTTTTGTTTAAATAATTCAGGGTTTTTTCTAATATCTTTTAAAATTAACATTATTTTTTTTCAACAAATTTAACGGTTATAATTGATAGTTCATACAATAACAAAAGAGGCAGAGCCAATCCAACTTGGGTAATTGGATCAGGCGGAGTTAAAACAGCTGCGACAGCAAAAATGATAACAACAACATATTTTCTTCTTTTTTTCAGATAATCAGAATCTATAAATCCAACTTTTGCTAATAAAGTTAACAATACAGGAAGTTGAAAACTTAATCCAAAAGCAAAAATTAATCTGGTAATCAAAGACAAGTACTCGTTTACTTTTGCTTCTAATTGGATTGGCAGACCAGATGTTACAGCTGTAGTTTCAAAAGATAAAAAAAACTTTATCGCTAAAGGCATAATTAAATAATAAACTAACATACCGCCCATGATAAATAAAATTGGTGTTGAAATTAAAAAAGGTAGAAGTGCCAATTTCTCATCTTTGTATAATCCAGGTGCAATAAATTTCCAAATTTGAATTAATATTACTGGAAAGGAAATGCACAGGGCAGAAAAAAAAGCTAATTTTAAATAAGTTAAAAAAGTTTCGTGCATCGCAGTAAAAATCATTCTGCGTTGAACCGTATCTCCCTTTACGGCTTGAACATACGGATCTAATAAAAAAGAATAAATTTTATCAGCAAAATAATAACAAATGACAAACGAAATTAATAAAAGAACAATTGATTTTAGTAATCTTGACCTTAGTTCTTTTAAGTGTTCTGAAATACTAGCTGTCTTTTGATTCATCTACTTTGATTTTATTTTTCTTATTAGAAGTTTTTTTTACTTCGTAATTTTCTGAATCAATATTTTCAATATTTGAAATATTTTCTAAATTAGTTTGAAAACTATTTGCGTAGCTTTTGATGGTCTTGATCCAAGATCCAACTTTTTTCATGACAATGGGAAGTTCCTTTGGACCAATCACTAAGATTGCTATTACAGCAATTATTAATAGCTCAGACCACCCTATTTGTGGCATTACAGATTAACTTTCGGATTTATTGTTATCTTTATTTGACAGGGTTTTATCTTCAGAAATATCATCAACAGATGACATGCCTTTTTTAAAGCTTTTAATACCTTTAGCAACATCACCCATAAGGTCAGAAATTTTACCTCTTCCAAACAGAAGGACCACAAGTACAACAACTATAACTATCTGCCAAAAACCAATGCTCATAAATTTATATTAACTAGTATTACTTAAAAAAACAATCTTTAATTTTTTGTATCTCCCTCATTTTTCAAGGTATCGCTAATCATATCATCAATATTACTAAAAATGTTTTCTTTTAAGTTTTCATTTTCTTCTTCTTTTGCAAATTTATTTGTACCAAATATGCTGCTGTCAACTCTACTATCTATTAAACCTGCAGCCATAAGCTCATCAGAATTAGGTAGGTCTTCAAGAGAGTTAAGGTTAAAATGACTTAAAAACTTCTCAGAAGTACCATACGCTAGCGGCTTTCCAGGGATATCTTTTCTGCCAGCTGGTTTTACCCATCCTAGTTCAAATAATACTTCCATAGTTCCTGTACTAAAAGAGACACCTCTAATCTCTTCAATTTCAGATCTTGTAACCGGTTGATGATATGCAATAATTGCCAAAGTCTCAATTGCTGCTTTGGAAAGTTTTTTTTGACTTGTTACTTCCTCTCTTAACTGATCAGCTAAATCAATGGAAGTTCTGAAAGACCATTTATTAGCAAGTTTTATTAAATTAATACCTCTATCTTTGTATTCATTTTGCAATTCTTCAACTATTTTTAGCACATCAGTAGCTTTGCTTACCTTCGACTGCAATGTTTCCATATCAAGTGGCTCATCAGCAGCAAATAAAAAAGCTTCAATAATTTTTTTATCTTTTAAATAATCATTTTTCATTTTATTTTGATTTTATAAATATTTTATCAAAAATATTTTCCTGTTTAACTAAAAGTTTTCCTTCTCTAACAAGTTCAAGACTTGCTGCAAATGTTCCGGCTAACCCAGATTTTTTTAATTTTTTAGATTTTAGAAAATTTTTAGGTATAATAGTTTTAATTTCACACCATTCCTTAATTTTTTCAAAAAGCATTGTAATAGTTTTGATAGCTTCTTCCATTGTATATACTGGTAGTTTAGAAATATTGATTGATGAAAAATTTTCTCTTCTTTTAAAATCCGCATAAGATTTTATTAATTCATAAAGAGAAACAGAATATTCTGATTTATTAATTGGTTTAATGCCCTCTCTCATTGCTCTCATAAAGACTTCAAACCCTAATTTTGGTTTACTCATGAGCTGATCAGAAAGTAACCTAATGCTTTCTAGCTTCCTAAGTTGTAATTTTAATTTTTCGGCCATTTTTATTGCTGAAAAATCATCATCTCCAACTTCTGGTAATAATAATCTAGATTTTAAATATGCTAGCCATGCTGCCATGACTAAAAAATCAGCAGCTAATTCTAAATTATCTTTTAATTTTTCCACATAATCAATGTATTGATCAGCTAATTGAACTATTGAAATTTCCATTAAATCAACTTTTTGCGATTTTGCCATATCCAAAAGCAATTCTAGGGGTCCTTCGTAATTATTGATGTGTAATTTAAAATTATTACTTAAGAGTTCACTATGATTCTCGGGCATAAAAAACCCTACTAAATAATCATTGTTAATTAAAGATTTTATTAATTTTTTTAAACAATTTAGGAGAAATTGTGGGTAATCCAACTAACAATTTATTCATTTCATCGTAATTGCCATTGCAATGAAGCACTAAATCACATCCAGCCTTTAAGGATTTATTTGCCCTACTCATTACAGATCCCGTTAATGCTTTCATGCATATGTCATCAGTCATAATTAACCCCTTAAAGGATAATTTTTTTTTTAAAATTTTTTTTATAATCTGATGAGAAAAAGTTGCTAAATTTTTAGAGTCTACATTTTTATATAAAATGTGAGCTGTCATTAAAAAATCTGATTTAATTTGATAGAATGTTTTAAAATCATTGTGAAAAAGATAAGATTTTGAATGATTAACTACTGGTAAAGAAAAATGAGAATCAACGGTAGCTAAACCATGGCCAGGAGCATGCTTGGCTATAGTTTTAATATTATACTTTTTGTATTCTTCAATTATTAGCTTTCCAATGTGTTTGACTATTTTTACATTGCTTGAATAAGACCTATCACCAACTATTTTAGACTTATTGCTATAAAACAAATCTAATACTGGAGCAGCAACTAAATTTACACCAATATAATTAAAAATATTTGAGTTACATGTAACAAATTTTTTTATTTCAGTATTAAATTGTTTTTTATTATTACTATAAAGATCACCAAAATATTTAGCTGTGTATTTATCTTGGTTTAAAATTTTATTTAAACGATTTACTCTCCCACCCTCATGATCAATCATAATAATTGCTTTGTGTCGCTTATTAATTGATTTTAATTGCTGAATAAGAGATTTTAATTGATTGATATTTTCAATATTTCTAGAAAATATTATATATCCTATAGGTAAATTTTTTTTAAATAATAAGTATTCTTTTTTCGATAAAGATTTACTTTCAATACCTACAATAATTGGCTTAATATTATTATTTGTCATTATTTTAAAAGCTCCCAGAATTTTGGCTGTTTTTCAATTTTTTTAAAATATTCAGAATTATCTATAAATTTTTTATACTCTAATTTAGATGGAATTATATTCAGATTTTTACTGAAATTTTCAATAAATTGGTCATGATTTTTTCTAGAAACCTTAACATGATTTTTGAATGTATCCGATACATAAAAGGAGATGTGAAAATAAAAAAAAATAATAAAAACTAAGAAAGAAATAATTTTAAATACTTTCAAATACATTACATAGTTTCTGGAGCCGAAACATTTAAAATTGACAATCCAGATTTTAATATTAATAAAATTTTATTAATTAAAAACACTCTAGCTTTCACTAAATTTATATTTGGATTATCTACAATTTTAAAATCATTATTTTCTTTTCCTAAATTCCAATAAGAATGAAACATTGATGAAAGTTCATATAAATAATATGGAATTCTGTGTGGCTCTAAATTAACTGCTGATAACTCTAAACATTTTGGCCATACAGATAATTTTTTAATAATTTCTAATTCATAAGATGAATTCAGTAAGCTCAAATCATCTTTAGTAATTTGATTATTGTCTACTTTTACTTTTCGCAATATTGAATTAATTCTAGCGGTCGCATACTGTACGTAAAAAACAGGGTTTTCTTTTGACTTTTCAGTTACCAAATCAAAGTCAAAATCTAATTGACTTTCATTACTTCTGTATATCATCATAAAACGGACCGCATCTTTTCCAACAGCATCTACTAATTCTTTGGCAGTGATAAAATCTCCAGCCCTTTTAGACATTTTATAAGGTTCACCAGATTTATATAGCTTAACTAACTGACAAACCTTACAAACAAAATTTACTTTACTGTCAGATAATGCTGTAACACATGCTTGTAGTCTCTTTAAATATCCTGCATGATCAGCTCCTAATATATTAATATATTGATCATACTCTCTATCTAGTTTGTATAAATGATATGCAACATCGTTAGCGAAATATGTCCAAGTATCATCAGATTTTTTTAATGCTCTATCCACATCATCTCCGAACAATGTAGATTTAAACAACAGCTGATCTCTAGGTTCCCAGTCTTCATTTTCATCGCCCTTTGGCTTTGGTAAAACACCTGTATAAATATAATTTTTATCTTCAAGTATTTTTATTGCTTTATTTACGTTATTTTTATTTACTAAATCTGTCTCAGATACAAAAAGATCATGCTTTATTCCGAGTGATAATAAATCATTCTTAATCATTACCATGGCTTCTTGCATAGCAAACTTGCCAAGATCCTCTTTAATGAGATCATAATTTTCAAAAGATATAATTAATTTTTTTTTAATAATCGATTTAGCAATATCCTTAATATATTCTCCTGGATATAGACCTGATGTGGCATCAAATTTAATAGATTTTTGAATTTCCAAAATTCTTGCGTACACTGATTTGGAAAACATATGAATTTGGTTTCCATAATCATTAATATAATACTCTTTGGTAACGGTATTCCCAACATAATTTAGTAAATTTGCCAAAGTATCACCGTATATTGCTCCTCTGCAATGACCTACATGTAGTGGACCAGTTGGGTTTGCTGAAACGTATTCAATATTAATTTTTTTAGAATGATCTTTTAATAAATTTTTTTCGTCACTAATTTGAAGCAAATAATTAAGCCAAAAATTATTGTTAAATTTAAAATTAATAAAACCTGGTTTTGCAACTTCAATAGACTGGAATTCATTAAATTGCTTTAGAAAAATATCTAAAATTTCTTGGGCTATAATAATAGGATTTTTTTTCAATGATGAAGAAAGTACAAGAGGCGCATTAAATGAAATATCACCAAATTTTTCTTGTTTAGGTATATCAACGCTTAATTTTTCACTAAAGTCATTCAATTCAAATCCTTGCGAAGTTAATGAGGAAATAAATTTTGCTTTATAGAACTTAAAAATACTCATTTATTTAAATTATTATATTGATCAATAGCATACTTGTCCGTCATTCCTGCAATAAAATCACATATATTTCTTTCTTTAGTAAAAAGTTTATTTGTTTTATTTTCTAATAAATTGTAATTTTTAAGATAATAATTAAACAAAAATTTTATTACTTCTTCAGATTTATTGGTCCATTTTAAAATATACTTATGTTTATACATTTTTTCATGAAGAAATAATTTTATATTAGCAATGAGTTTTTTTGTATCCTCCGTAAAGTCCGCAATTGATAATTTTGCATTATAAATATCTTCAATTTTATTAATATTATATTTGTGAATATTTTTTTTTGTATTTTCTGTGAGATCTGTAACCATATAATCAATTAGTTTTCTTATTAATTTATAATTATTTTTAGCAGAGTTTTTTTCTAAAGTTTCACTAATAATATTTTGTAAAATTGGAATTTCTTTTAGTTCATCTATTGAAAAAAAATTTGCCCTTAGTCCGTCGTCTATATCGTGATTATTGTAAGCAATATCATCCGCTAAAGAGCTGATTTGTGATTCTAGTGATCCATGGTTACCAAAATTAATTTTGTAACTATTTAAATCTGGTAATAGCTCAAGTACTAATTTTTTATCTTGGATGGGACCGTTATGTTTTAAAAGACCATCAATAGTGTTAATTGATAAATTTAAGCCTAAAAAATCATCGTAAGGATTTTCTAAAAGTGTAAGAATTCTTAATGATTGGATATTATGATCAAAACTTCCATAATTATTCATACATTCAGATAAAACATTCTCACCAGCATGACCAAAAGGCGTATGTCCTAAGTCATGCGCTAAACTTAATACTTCACATAAATCCTCATTCAAACCAAGATATCTAGCAATCGATCTTGAAATTTGCGACACTTCTAAAGAATGAGTAAGTCTTGTTCTGAAATGGTCACCCTCATGATAAATAAAAACCTGAGTTTTATGCTTTAACCTCCTAAAGGAAGAAGTGTGTATTACTCTATCTCTATCTCTCTGATATTCAGATCTATACAAATTTTTGCTGTCAGAAAAAATTCTTCCTCTAAAATTAACGTCATTTGAGGCGTATAGTTTCAAAATACTATTATAAGTTAGCGTAGAAGAATTCATTTAAAAAAATAATATAATATTGTAAGAAATGTATACACTAACACAGATGAATTTAGAAATAACAGATAAAGCAAAATTAGAAATTCAAAATCTACTCAAGAATGAGAGTTCTAAAAGTTTTTTTAGAATTACAATCGAGGGCGGTGGTTGCTCAGGTTTTAAATACAAATTCTCAATTGACAACATCATAAATGAAGATGATCAAAGATTTGAAAGTATAATAATTGATAATACCAGTCTTTCGTTAATAGATGGGTCAAAAGTTGATTTTGTAGATACCTTAATAGAAAAATCTTTTAAAATCTTAAATCCTAAAGCCACAAGTTCTTGTGGGTGTGGAACATCTTTTTCTATTTAATGATCATTGCAAGCTGGAATATAAATTCCATAAGAATAAGAGTTGACCAAGTTATTAACTACTTAAAAAAAGAAAAAATAGATATTTTGTTACTGCAAGAAATAAAGACGGAAGATAAAAATTTTCCATACGATGAATTTAAAAAAAAAGGATATTACTCATATAGCAATGGACAAAAATCTTATAATGGTGTCGCGATTATATCTAAAAAAGAATTAGAAATTGATATTAATAATTTTAAAGATCCTTTAAAACAATCGAGATATATTTGCACTGAAATAAATTATAAAAACAATAATTTTCTACTAATATCAATCTATCTACCTAATGGTAATCCAATCAATACAGAAAAGTATGATTACAAAAAAAAATGGATGGATTCATTTGCTAAATTAATTAAAGGAAAAATCAAAAAAAATAAAAATATTATTATTGCTGGAGATTTCAACGTTATACCCAATGAAAACGATGTTGATAACCCTGACGATTGGTTAAATGATGCATTATTCAAATTAGAAATTAGAAAAAAATTTAGAGATTTGCTAAATCTTGGTTTTAAGGATGGATTGCGTTTATTTAATCAAGAACCTAAACAATACACCTTCTGGGATTATCAACAAGGATCCTGGCAAAGAAACAAAGGTTTAAGAATTGATCACTTTTTAATCTCGGATAATATGCTTGGTAATTTAAAAAAAATTGAGATTGACAAATATACAAGGGGAAATGAGAGACCTTCAGATCACGCTCCTATTAAATGCGTACTTATTTAATTCTACCGTACTGATCAACGTATCTAGTGATATCTGTTTCTTTTAAGATTTTTCCGACTTGAGCCTCGATTATTTTGACGGGTGTAGTGAAATTGTTTTCTACTCTATGCACCGCACCAAGCGGTATATAAATTGTTTGAAATAATTTTGGAAAAATAATTTTTTTATCAATTGTGATTTTGGGCTTACCATTCACAATTGTCCAATGTTCAGCTCTATGTTTATGTTTTTGCAAGCTTATTGAAGAATTTTTATTAACAACAAGTTCTTTAATTAAAAAACAATTGCCACGATGTAAATTAAAATATTTACCCCAGGGTTTAATAAAAGTATTTTTTTTTGAGTAATATTTATGCTTTATTTTATTAAATAAAGAAGTAATAGAGCTCCAACTTCCTAAGTCTGACCAATTTAGATTAAGTTTAGCAGCAATTATATGCTTTGCATTTTCTAAAATTGCGTAATCAAATGATATTTCCTTGGCTTTGCTGTAGTAAAATTTATTAAGCTTAATTGTTGATTTCTTTATTTTTAATTTTTGAATAGAATGATTACAATTAAAAAAAATATTTTTTTGATATTTTTTATAGTGAAAAATAAGAGAGTCTTTTCTAACAAAGAAAATTCCTGAATTCCAGTAGGCTCCTTTTTTAATAATTTGTTTAGCGATATTTATTTTTGGTTTTTCAATAAATTTCTTTAATAAATTGGAGTTTTTATTAGTTAAAAAATAACCATACTGATCCGAAGGACTAATTGGTTTTATACCAAAGATACAAATATTATTACTAGTTAAATTTTTTGCGTTAACCCTCACAGTTTTATTAAATAATCTTTTATTATCTATTAATTGATCAGCTGGTAAAAATAATATTGGCTGTTTGTCACTTATATTTTTAATTAAAGCAGACGCTAAAATTGCTGGAGCAGTATTTTTTTTTAAAGGTTCTAAAATTAAATTATATTTTTTTATGTTATTTTTTTTTAATATTTTTTTTATAATTTTTTCATATTTATAATTCGAGCTAATTAAAGGATAATCGTAAATAGGGTCGTTAACTCTATCAAGAGTTTTTTCAAATAAGTTCCAACCACCAAAATCTATAAATTGTTTGGGGTCATTATTATAATTTTTTGGAAATAGTCTTGTCCCCGCTCCACCGCACAATATAACTGGTTTTATTTTCACTATATGTCTGCGTAACAACTTTTTTCTTTTGAGCCACCAGGGTGAGTAACCGCACCATTTTTTGCTGATCCGACTGTTTGGCTATACTTCCACAAAGTTCCACTATTGAAATTTGGTTCTTTTGCTTTCCACTCTTCTCTTCTCTTATCAAGGACGCTCTTATCTAGCTCAACATCAATTGTTCCTTTTTCGGCATCAATAATAATTTTATCACCATCTTTCAATAAAGCTATTGGTCCACCAATGGATGCCTCGGGACTAACATGGCCTATACAAAATCCTCGAGTTGCGCCAGAGAATCGGCCATCTGTAATTAAAGCAACATCTTCACCCAAGCCTTGTCCATAAATTGCGGCAGTAGTTGAAAGCATTTCTCTCATTCCAGGACCGCCTCTTGGTCCTTCATAACGAATAATAATAACATCGCCTTTCTTATAATTTTTACTTTTCACAGCTTTAAAAGCTTCTTCTTCACTATCAAAACACTTTGCTACTCCCTCAAATCTTAGTTTTTTCATACCCGCAACTTTTACAATTGCACCATCTGGTGCCAAATTACCTTGCAATCCAACTACCCCACCCGTTGGTGTGATAGGATTATCAAATGGACGCATGACTTTTTGATTATTATTAAATTTTACATCTTTTAAATTTTCAGCCATAGTTTTTCCTGTGACGGTTAAACAATCGCCGTTTATAAATCCACCGTCCAATAGTGTTTTAAGAAGCATAGGAACGCCACCAGCTTCAAACATGTCTTTAGCAACATATTTTCCTCCTGGCTTTAAATCAGCAAGATATGGAGTTTTTTTAAATATTTCTGCGACATCCATAATATCAAATTTAATACCACATTCGTTTGCAATAGCAGGTAAATGTAAAGCTGCATTGGTAGACCCGCCTGTGGCAGCAACGATAACAGCTGCATTTTTTAAGGATTCAATTGTAACAATGTCTCTTGGTCTAATTTTATTTTTTAGTAATGCCATAACAGCTTTTCCACTTTCATAAGCATATTTATCTCTTTCTTCGTAAGGAGCAGGAGTTCCAGATGAATAAGGCAAAGCTAAACCAATGGCCTCTGATACGCAGGCCATAGTATTAGCGGTAAATTGACCACCGCATGCACCTGCACTTGGGCAAGCATGCAATTCTAATTCCAATAATTCTTCATCAGTCATTTTTCCATTTTCGTGCATTCCAACAGCCTCATACACATCCACGACTGTTACATCTTTGCCCTTAAATTTCCCTGGTAGGATTGATCCACCATAAATAAAAACACTAGGAACATTCAAACGACACATAGCCATCATTAATCCTGGTAAAGATTTATCACATCCAGCGACACCAACTAGCGCATCATAACAGTGACCACGGACTGTTAATTCTGTAGAATCAGCTATTACCTCTCTTGATATTAATGAAGACTTCATACCTTCATGACCCATGGCAATTCCATCTGTAACAGTAATGGTACAAAATTCTCTTGGCATACCCATATTATCGTAAACACCTTTTTTTACACTTTGAGCCTGTCTCATAAGTGCAATATTGCAAGGAGCAGCTTCATTCCATGTAGAAACAACACCAACAAATGGTTTTGCAACATCTTCTCGTGTCAAATCCATTGCATAATAGAATGATCGGTGAGGAGCTCTTTCCGGTCCTACAGTTGTGTGCCTACTAGGTAGTTTAGATTTATCAAATATTGTCATTAAACGAAGCTCCTTAAAATAATATTAATTTTTTCTAGATCTATTTTGTAATTTGACAACATTTCTCTTTCATTATCAACAATATTTTTTGGAGCATTTTTAACAAAACTTTGATTTTCTAATTTTTTTTCACATATTGTAATTTTATTTAATATTTCTTGTTGTTTCTTTTCTTGTAAAATTTTTTGAGCTTGTAAATCGACATTGTTATCAAATTGAATTTTTATATTTTCGTCAGCCAATATAGTCTTGATGAATGACTGAGATATATTTTGAGTAGAATCTATCTCTTCTATTCTTCCTAGCCGTTTGACGATATCAAGATTGTCATTAATTATTTTTTTAAATTTTGAAGAAGTGTCATTTAAATAAATTTTACAAAAACTTGATGGGTTTATTCCAAGACTAGTTTTAAAAGATCTGAGTTGAGTAATAAATTCGATTACACTGTTAATGTTTTTTGCTTTTTTTATTTGAATTGAATTCAAATTATATTTACTTTTAGAAACGTAACTAATTAAAGCAGATTGAAAATATTTATTGAATTTTGCTAAATGCCATAATTCTTCTGTAATAAATGGCATAAATGGATGAAGTAATAAAAGTATTTCGGATTGTAAGAAAGTGATAGTTTGTTTTAATTCTTTAATATTTTTTTTATCACCCGAATATAAAATTGGTTTTGCAAATTCTATATACCAATCACAAAATGCATTCCAAGTAAATTGGTATACATACTTCGATGCCTCATCAAACCTATAACTCTCTAAACATTTGTTTGTATTTGTTTTGCATTCTTTAAACTCATTTAATATCCATAAATTAACTGGGTTTTTAATTTGTTTGATATTAATTTTTGGTACATCAAAAGTTTTATTAAACTTTGAAAAATTAAATATATTCCAAATTTTAGTAGCAAAGTTTTTATAACCATTAACTCTATCTTTAGATAATTTTACGTCCCTACCCGGTGAAGACATTGAAATTAAAGTAAATCTTAATGCATCTGCACCATATTCATTTATTAAAACTAATGGATCTATAACATTACCTTTTGACTTGGACATTTTTTGTCCTTTTTCATCCCTTACCAATGCATGAACATAGACATGGGAAAAAGGGACCTCTTTCATAAAATATAATGACATCATCATCATTCTTGCTACCCAAAAAAAAATGATGTCAAAACCAGTGACTAAGACTGATGTTCTATAAAATCTTTTTAGTTCATAGGTTTTTTTGGGCCAACCAAAAGTTGCAAAAGACCATAATGCAGAAGAAAACCAAGTATCTAAAACGTCTTCATCTTGTTTTAAAATTACTTTTTTTTGTATTTTTTTTTGTGCAATTTTTTCGGCTTCCTTTTTATTCGTTGCAACAAATATATTTCCATTCTGATCGTACCAGGCAGGTATCTGATGACCCCACCATAATTGTCTTGAAATACACCAAGGTTGGATATTATTCATCCATTGAAAATATGTCTTAGACCAATTCTCCGGAAAAAAAGAAGTTGTTTTATTTTTAACATTTGCAATAGCATCTTTTGCTAAATGTTTTGCATTTAGAAACCACTGCTCAGTTAAATAAGGCTCTATAACAGCATCTGATCTGTCTCCGTAAGGAACAGCATGTTTTATATTTTCAACTTTATCAAGTTTATTTAATGCGTTTAATTCTTCAACCAATTTAGTTCTAGCAACAAATCTATCTAAACCAATATAACTAGTTGGAGCATTGTTATTTAGTTTTGCATCTTTCGAAAAGATATTTATTTTTTCTAGATTATTCCGTTCACCAACTAAAAAATCATTAAAATCATGGGCTGGAGTAATTTTCACAACACCACTACCCTGTTCTGGATCGGCGTAAATATCTTCAATAATTACAATTTCCCTATTTAAAATTGGTATTAATGCTTTTTTTCCTACTAAATGTTTGTAACGTTTGTCTTTTGGATTTACTGCTAGAGCAGTATCACCAAACATTGTTTCAGGTCTTGTTGTAGCTATGGTTACATGCTCATCAGAATTTTTAATAGAGTAATTTATGTAATATAATTTTCCCTCAACATCTTTTTGAACAACCTCAAGATCTGAAACTGCGGTTTGAAGCACAGGATCCCAATTAACTAATTTTACATCTTTATAAATTAATTTTTTATTATAAAGATCTATAAATACTTTTGTAACAGCGCTGGACAAACCCCTGTCCATTGTAAAACGCTCTTTACTCCAATCACAAGAAGATCCTAGTTTTTTTAATTGAGAAACAATTTCATTTCCAGACTGATCTTTCCATTTCCATATTTCTTTGATGAATGCTTCACGACCCAGTATTTTTTTATCAATATTTTTTTTTGCTAATTGTTTCTCAACCACCATTTGTGTTGCAATACCCGCATGATCAGTTCCTGGTTGCCACAAAGTTTCATAACCTTGATTTCTTTTAAATCTTATAAGTAAATCTTGAATTGTATTGTTCAAAGCATGCCCCATATGAAGACTGCCGGTTACATTAGGTGGCGGTATTACTACTGAAAAGTATTTGTTTTTTTTTGTATTTTTAATGGGCTTAAATAATTTTTTTTTTTCCCAAAAATTATAAATTTTATTTTCTATTTTTGTATGATTATACAAACCGAAATTTTTCATATTAAAAAGTAAAAGCTGGCTCTTTATTTTTACAATCTATCAACAAAGGAGAGGAAGCATCAAAAATTCTAATTTTATCAAAAGAATTTTGTTTTTTAATATAAGATACGGCATAAGAGTTTTTTTTATCGCGGAAAATTGCAGTAATTTTTCCATTCGGTTTTAGTAAATTTATTAAAAACAATGGATCATCATTTAACTCTCCATTAATTAGCACATTATCAAATTGCATACCTTCAAAATCTAAGTTTAAATAATTATTATTAAATAATTTAACATTTAAAATTTTTTCACTTGATAAATTCTTTTTATTTTCTTCAAAACAATATTGATCATTTTCAACTGAATAAACTTTTTTAAAAAGATTTGCTAAGATTGCCGAACTATAGCCGGTGCAAGAACCTATATCTAAAACAGTGCTATTATTTTTTAAATTTAAATTTGAAATTAATTTTCCCAAAATAAAAGGTCTCAAAATAAACCTATCCTGATTTACAAAGATATTATCGTCAATGTAGGCAATAGACTTTAAATTATCTGATAAAAAATTTTCTAGTTTAACTTTGGAAAAAGAGTCTAAAATTGATTCATCAATAACTAAATTAGCCCTTAATTGGCTTTCAACCATTTGTTTTCTTTGATATTCAAATTTCATGTTGTATTGATTATAAATTCTTAAAATATATATATACACGTTTTAAAATTAATTAAATATGAAACAGTTATTGGCCACGTGGCGGAATGGTTACGCAGAGGATTGCAAATCCTTTTATTCCAGTTCGATTCTGGACGTGGCCTCCAATTTTTATATTGTTTTTAGAATTAAAATTTGTATTGTGTAAAAAATTCCTCGATAGCTCAGTTGGTAGAGCAGTTGACTGTTAATCAATTGGTCGCAGGTTCGAGTCCTGCTCGAGGAGCCAAAATTTCTCTAAACTACTTTCTTAAATTCTTTTTGATTTCTTAAAACTTCTAATATTTTTTGTTTTTCTTGTGGCTCAAGCTCACTAAACAACTTTGATAAGAAGGCGTAGTTCAAACTCTGATTAGATATTTCCTCTTTATTTTCAAATTCTGAGAAATCTTCAAAAAAATATTTAATTTGAACTTTTAAAAAATTCGATAATTGCAAAAGCCTAGCTGAAGAAACTCCATTTGTGCCCTTTTCGTATTTTTGAATTTGTTGAAATGTTACGTTAATTGCTTGCGCTACTTGTGTTTGAGTTAAACCCAAAGCAACTCTTCTTAATCTTAATTTTTTACCTAGGTGCTGATTTAATGCTGTGCTCATGAAAAGTGTCCCTCTTTTTTTGATAATTAACATTAAAAAAAAAAATATAGCAAGCTATAAAAAAAATAATTTTACTGCTTTATAATCATTGATTTTATATAGTTTTATTATATGCAAAAAAAAAATATTTTATGGCTTAGAGAAGATTTTAGACTAGAGGATAATCCAGCTTTATACGAAATTTCAAAAAAAAGTGAAAAATTTACTATTTTTTACCTTTATAATCATAAAAAATTTGAAGATAGATCTGCACAAAGATGGTGGTTGTACCAGTCGCTTAATAATTATCAAAAAAAATTAGGAAATATTGGAATAAAATTAGAAATATATGAAGGTAATGAAATTGATATTGTTAAAAACCTTATTAAAAATGAGAATATTAACACTTTTTATTGGAATACAGTATTCACACCTCAAGAATTAAGCATTGAAAAAAAAGTAGAGAATTTATTAAATGCCAAAAGTATTTTATATCAAAAATTTAATGGAAATTTATTACAAAATCCATTCGATGTAAAAAAAAAAGATAATACACCCTTTCAAGTATTTACTCCATTCTGGAGAACAGCAGAAGAGATTTACTTGAAGTCAAAAAATTACTTTAAAAAAAAAATTAATTATAAATCTAAAGCAATTTCTAATGTAAATGTAAATATTTTAGAAAAAAAAATTAAGCCAAACAAAGATTGGTATAAAAAATTTAATATTTATTGGAAGCCAGGCGAAGATGAGGCAAAATCTTTACTTAAAAATTTCATAGAAAATAACATAAAAGATTATGGAACTAATAGAGATATTCCTTCTCTAGAAGGAACCTCTAAACTATCTCCTTATTTAGCTTTTGGCGAAATCTCACCACAATATATTTTAAATGAATGCTATAAAATCACAAAAAAAAATATTGGATTTAGAAAATATATAAATGAAATTGGATGGAGAGAATTCTCACATCATCTTTTATACCATTTTCCAACAATGGAAAAAAATAATTTAAGAAATCAATTTGATAAATTTCCCTGGGTCCAAGATCGAGATAAATTAAATAAATGGAAAAAAGGAATAACTGGTTATCCTATCGTAGATGCTGGAATGAGAGAGCTATACGAAACAGGATGGATGCATAACAGGGTAAGAATGATAGTAGCTTCATTTTTAGTAAAACATCTTAGAATTGACTGGAGAGAAGGTGAAAAGCATTTTAGAGATTGCTTATTAGATTTTAACTTACCTAACAATATTGCTGGTTGGCAATGGGTAGCAGGTTGCGGAGCAGATGCTGCTCCGTATTTTAGAATATTCAATCCTATATTGCAGGGAGAAAAATTTGATCCTAATGGATTGTATGTAAAAAAATGGGTGAAAGAGTTAAAAGATATTCCTAAAAAATATATTCACAAACCATGGGAAATTCCAGAAATGGAAAAAAAATTAATAAATTTTAATCTTGAAAAGAACTACTACAAACCGATCGTTGATCATAAAATTGCTAGGGAATTGGCATTAGCAGCATTTAAAGAATTAAAAAAGTGAAAAAAAAATTAGTAATTATAGGTTCTGGTATATCGGGACTGTCCGCTGCTTTTTATCTACATAAGAAATTTGAGATTACTTTAATCGAACAAAATACTTATTTAGGAGGTCACACTCATACACACAAGTTAAAAATTAAAAATGAAGTATTCAATGTAGATAGTGGTTTTATAGTATTTAATAATTTAAATTATAAATATTTTTTACAATTTTTAGACAAGCTAAAGGTAAAATTTCAAAATAGCGATATGAGTTTTTCAGTATTGGATAAGTATCAAAATTATGAATGGTCAGGAAAAAATCTAAAAACAATTTTTTTTACAAAAAATATATTTAGTTTACGGTATTGGATTATAATAAAAGAAATACTAAGATTTAATTATATTACAAAAAAATATATTTCAAAGGATCGAACAGTTGATTTAAAAGTTTCAGAGTTTGTAAAAAAATATCAATTTTCACAATATTTTTTAAATTTATATTTTTATCCCATGTGTGCATCCATATGGTCAAATCCTATAGATGAAATCAAAAATTATAAGATGCATTTTATTTTAAAATTTTTTGCAAACCATGGTCTTATAAATATCTTTAAAAAAAGACCTACTTGGTACACTATTAAAAATGGTAGCAATCAGTATGTTAAAAAAATTATTAAATTAGTAAATTTAAAAAAAATTATTAACCAAAAGGTAACAAGTGTAGACGCAATTAAAAAAATAATAATTACACATGCTAATAAAAAAATAAAATATGATCATTTAATCATTGCCACACATACGGATGATGCTCTATTTTTTTTAAAAAAAATTAGTAATGATCAAAAAAAAGTATTAAATCTTGTTAAATACCGCAAAAATACAGCAATTTTGCATACAGATGAAAAAATTATGCCAAATAATAAAATTAATTGGTCAAGTTGGAATTTCATACGAACTAAAAAAAACTTTGCACTTACATATTGGATGAACCTATTACAAAATTTAAAAATTAAAACAAATGTATTTGTTTCAATTAATTGTTTAGAAAAAATACAACCAAAAAAAATTATTAAAATAATTAATTATAAACATCCGGTATTTAAAAATAAAATTGAAATAGTTGAAAAAAAAATAAAAGAAATTCAAGGTATAAATGACATTTGGTTTGTAGGTGCATGGCAAGGATATGGTTTTCACGAAGATGGCATTAAATCAACAAGCAGGATTTTAGATAAAATCAAATAAATGAAAAATATTTTTTTTCTAAAAACTACAATTTTTCACAAAAGAACTAAACCCTTTTTAAATTTTTTTACGTATAAGTATCCATCATTATTGTTGAACTTAGAAAATATGAAAAATAATAATTTTTTTTTTTCAATAAATAAATTTAATTTATTAAGTTTTTATTCAGAAGATCATGGGCCACGAAAGAAAAATTATAATTTATATCAATGGATAATTAAGTTAATTAAAAAAAAATATAATTTTAAGAATAAATTAAATATTTATTTATTTTGTATACCAAGATTTTTAAACTACGTTTTTAATCCAATTTCTGTTTATTTCTGTTTTGATACAAATAATCAAATTAAGTTTATAGTTTATGAGGTTAAAAATACCCATCATGAGCAACATTGTTACATATTTAAAATAAATAAAAAAAATTTAAAGAGTCATTATGCATACAAAAAATTTTATGTTTCACCATTTTTAACAGCTAACATGATTTACAAATTTATTTTAAAAAATAATTTTCCTAACATATCCTTGCAAATCAATGCAAAAAATAAAACAATGAATCTTTTAACTGGATTAAAAACTAATGAGATTAATTTTTCTAATACAAATGTTTTAAAAGAATCGTTGCTGAATTTATTTTTTTCACAAAAAATAATGTTTTTAATTCACTATCAAGCAATAAAGATTTTTATTAAAAGTAAAAAATTCTTCTTTAAACCTGATAAAAAAATAGATACTTTTAGTTATTATGGATAAAGTATTTGTTAAATTTATTGAAAATAAATTAAAAAATATCACTTGGGGCTCAATAAAAGTTAATTTTAATAATCAAATTGAAAAAATATTTGAAGGAAAAATTAAAGGTTTAAATTCAGATATAATAATAAATGATACCTCATTATATAAAGATATATTATTTAAAGGTGAGTTAGGTTTTGCCGAAGGATATATAAATAATAAATGGAAAACTAATAATCTTGGCAATTTACTAAAAGTTCTTTTACAAAACCAAAAATTAAATACTTACAAAATTAAACAAAGTTTTTTTAATAACATATTAGAAAAAATTAAATTTTTTTTAAAAAAAAATTCTATTTCCCAAGCTAAGAAAAACATTACTTTTCATTACGACTTAGGAAATGACTTTTATTCAAAGTGGCTTGATGAAACCATGACTTACTCTTCCGCATTGTACAAAAATGATATTAATTCATTAAAAACTGCTCAAATAAATAAATATCAAAATATTATCAATAATTTAGAAATTGCTGAAGCTGATGCTATTTGTGAAATAGGTACTGGCTGGGGTGGATTTGCTGGGGAAATAAATAAAAAATTTCCAAATATTAATTACGATGGATATACAATTAGCAACAAACAATTAGAGTTTATTAATAACAAATTTCAAAATAACTCAAAAAATTTTAATTTTCATTTTTTAGACTACAGAGATATAAAAAAAAAATTTAATAAAATAATTTCAATAGAAATGTTTGAGGCCGTTGGCGAGAAATATTGGGATATTTATTTTAAAAAAATTAGCGATTCTTTAATTGATAGTGGCAAAGTATGCTTACAAATCATAACAATTAATGAAAATTCATTCTCTAATTATATTAACAATGTTGACTTTATTCAAAAATATATTTTTCCAGGAGGCGTTCTTCCTACAAAATCTATTTTAGAAAATCTATTTAAAAAACATAATTTAAAATTATACCAACAAGAAGACTTTGGACAAGACTATTCAAAAACATTAATGGAGTGGAAAAAAAATTTTAATGATAATTGGGATCAAATTGAAAACACTAAATTTGATAAAAAGTTTAAAAATATATGGAATTACTATTTTGACTATTGTGAAACAGGCTTTTCATTAAAGCACACTGATGTGAGTCAATTTTATTTAAAGAAAGTTGCTTAATATTAAATTTATAGTAGGTATTTAATATCAATTTATGAAAAAAAATCTCATCGACCTGATTGGCAATACTCCTCTTGTTTATTTAAAAGAAGCTTCCGAACTAACAAAATGCAATATTTTTGGTAAAGCAGAATTTTTAAATCCTGGACAATCAGTCAAAGATCGCGCCGCTCTCTATATCATCCAAGATGCCATGAGAAAAAAAGAGCTAGATGAAGGTGGAATTATTGTTGAAGGTACGGCTGGAAACACTGGTATTGGCATTACTTTAGTGGCAAATTTTTATGGAATTAAAACTGTAATTGTAATTCCAAAAACACAAGCGCCTGAAAAAAAAGATGCTATAAAACAACTTGGTGCAAAATTAATTGAAGTTGAAGCGGTTCCCTACTCTGACCCTAAAAATTATGTAAAGTATTCTGCTAATGTCGCTGAGCAGATAAGAAAAGAATCAGGTAAATTAACTTATTGGGCTAACCAATTTGATAATACAATAAACAAACAAGCCCATATAGAAACAACTGCTGAGGAAATTTGGGAGCAAACCTCAGGCAAAGTAGACGGATTTATTTGTTCTGTTGGTAGTGGTGGTACCCTTGCTGGAGTTTCTGAGGGTTTAAAAAGAAAAAATAGCAATATAAAAATAGGTCTTAGCGATCCATATGGCTCCTCTTTGTATAGCTATATCAAAACTAACGCTTTAGCAGCAGAAGGTTCCTCTATTACTGAAGGAATTGGAACTTCAAGAATTACTAAAAATTTTGAAAATACCAAGGTTGATTTTGCATACCGCATTGACGATACAAATGCGCTAAATACCATATTTGGTTTGCTTAAAAATGAAGGGTTGTGCTTAGGTACTTCATCCGGCATTAACGTTGCAGGTGCGATTGAAATGGCAAAGGAAATGGGACCTGGTAAAACAATAGTAACTATTTTATGCGATGTAGGTTCAAGATCAGCTAGTAAAATATTTAATGTTGATTTCTTGAAATCAAAAAATTTACCCTATCCTGATTGGCTAGTTTAATATTTGACTCAAAAACAACTTTGTTCTTTCGTTTTCAGGATTATTAAAAAATTGTTGAGTAGGTTTTTCTTCAACAATTTTCCCCTCGTCCATAAATATAACTCTGTCTGCAACTTCTTTAGCAAAACCCATTTCATGAGTAACTACACACATGGTCATACCACCATTTGCTAGATCAACCATAACATCAAGAACTTCTTTAATCATTTCAGGATCTAATGCAGAGGTAGGTTCATCAAACAGCATAATATTTGGTTCCATACAAAGAGCTCTAGCAATTGCAGCCCTCTGTTGTTGACCTCCAGATAGTTGACCAGGAAATTTTTTAGCTTGATCAATAATCTGAACTTTCTCTAGATATTTTGTAGCAATCTCTTCAGCTTCTTTTTTAGTTTTTTTTTTGACCCATATTGGAGCTAAAGTACAATTATCTAAAATAGTAAGATGAGGGAAAAGATTAAATTGCTGAAATACCATGCCAACTTCACTCCTGATCTTTTCAATATTTTTAGTATTTGCATCTAAAGTAATGCCATCAACAATAATGTCGCCTTTTTGGTGTTCTTCCAATCTATTAATACATCTAATTAAAGTAGATTTACCTGAACCAGAAGGACCACATATAACAATTTTTTCTTTTTGGGATACTTGTAAATTAATATCTTTTAGAACTTGAAATTCTCCAAACCATTTATTAACATTTTTAAGTTCTATTATACTTTGCATATTAATTTGAAGTTTTTAATTGTTTTTCTAATCTTAAACTATATCGACTCATTGCGAAACAAAAAATAAAATAAACTATTGCGGCAAACACATATCCTTCGGTAGCAAGACCTAACCATGCTGGATTAGTTTTTGCCATATTAACCATTCCTAGCAATTCCATTAAGCCGACTACTAAAATTAAAGGAGTATCTTTAAATAGTGCAATAAAAGTGTTTGCAACGCCTGGAATTACAATTTTTAAAGCTTGGGGTAAAATAATTAATATATGGCTTTTCCAATAACCCATTCCTAGCGAGTTTGCGGCATCGTACTGTCCTTTTGGAATTGCTTGTAATCCTCCTCTGATAACTTCAGCAATGTAAGCAGACTCGAACAGTGTGATAGCAATTATAACTCTTACTAATTTATCTAAATTAGTACCGCTAGGCAAAAAAACGGGAAACATAACCGCCGCCATAAACAAAACAGTAATTAAAGGAACACCTCTCCAAAGTTCTATGAAACCAATAGAAAAGTATCTAATTACAGGTAATTTCGATCTTCTTCCCATTGCAAGCAAAACTCCAATTGGAAAGCAAAAAATTATTGAAAAAACAGAAATAAATAATGTTAAAAACAAACCTCCCCAAACTCTTGTTTCTACTTCCTCCAAACCAAATAATCCTCCATGAAAAAGAAAAATAGCTAAAAATGGAAAGATAATTGTAAGAAATATAAATAATATTTTTTTTATTTTTGTGTTAACAAAAAAATAAGCCCCGATAACAAAAAAGAATATAATAAAAGCTAAATCAATTCTCCATATTTGGTCATTTGGGTACATTCCATAAGTAAATCTCTTTAACCAAACTTGAATAAAAACCCAACAAGCTCCAGTACCAGAGCAATCTTTTTTACTTGTTCCAAAAAAAGTAGCATCAAAAAACATCCAATTTAAAAGAGGAGGAATTGAAATATAAAATAAAAATAAAATTATAAATGTTAATAAGGTATCATGCCAATTTGAAAATAAATTTTTTCTAGTCCAATTAACAAGATTCATAAACTATCTTTCCGTAAGTGAGTTTTTTTTATTATACCAATTCATAAACAGTGAAATTGATATACTTAAAGTTAAGTATGTAAGCATCGTAATCGAGACAATTTCTATTGCTTTGCCAGTTTGCATCAACGCAGTACCAGCAAAAACTAAAACAATATCTGGGTAAGCAATTGCGGCTGCTAAAGATGAATTTTTTGTTAAGTTAAGATATTGATTGGTCACTGGAGGTATTATTATTCTTAGAGCTTGCGGTATAACAATAAGTTTTAAAATTTGAGATTTAGAAAGACCTATGGATGCTGCGGCTTCTTTTTGTCCTTTGTCTATACCAAGTATACCAGCTCTAACACATTCTGCTATAAAAGTTGAAGTATACAACGATAAAGAAAAAGCAAGAGCTATTAATTCTGGAATAACTGAAACTCCGCCTGAATAATTATGAATACCTCTGTTAGTTTCTAAAACAGGATAAGTTAAGCTCAACCCTACATTTCCAATTATTATAAATAATAAATTAATTACAACAAAAATTATTAGCGAAGTTGTGAAAGTCGGAACTTGAACTCCAGTCAAATCTTGTTTTTTTTTTGAATAAAACCTAAAGATATATATTGCTAAAATAGAAACAACTAAACCATATGTTAAAAAATTAAAATTAGTCCAAACAAATCTTGGAACGTAAATACCTTTGATATTTGCGAAAACAAAATCAAATAAAATTAAAGAATTTTCTGAACTTGGTAACAAACGCAATACTGCAAAGTACCAAAAAAAAATTTGTAATAATAAAGGTATATTTCTAAATATTTCTATATAAGCTTCTGCTACTTTAGATGCTAAAATGTTGGTAGAAAGCCTTATAATACCTACAAAAAAACCTATAACAGTGGCAAAAAAAATACCAATACCTGAGACTAACAAAGTATTTAAAAGACCAACGAGATATGCCCTCGCATAACTATCGTTACTGTCAAATTCTATTAAACTAAATTGAATATCAAAAGATGCTTTATTTTTCAAAAAAGCAAAACCTGTCTCTATACCTCTTGCTGCCATATTTGTACTGGCATTTAGAGAAAAATAAGAGATGATAATTGTTAAAACCAAAATAATTAAAAACTGAGGAAAATAGATAGTAATTTTTGGATTATTTTCCAAAAAAATATTAATTTTATTTAAAGTCTTGCTAAGAATTTTCATTTTTAAATATTAAAAAAGGGGGCTTTAATTGCCCCCTTTTTTTAAGACAATTATATATTATCTTACTGGAGGAACGTAAAGTATTCCACCTTTTGTCCATAATGCATTAGGACCTCTGTCAGGCATTATTCCAGTATCAGCTAAATTTCTTTTATAGCTCTCAGCATAATTACCTACTTGTTTGATAATGTTATAACTCCATTTTTGATCCAAATTTAAAGCAGCGCCATTTTTTGTACCTTCGGCACCAACTATTCTTTGAATTGCAGGATTTTTACTATCCATCATAGAGTCAATATTGCTTGAATTTACCCCGTATTCTTCAGCTTCTATCCAAACGTTTAATGACCATCTTAC
>Ga0181604_10000811_pt1 | contig 28269 bp, 24 predicted proteins | sample 041ome_12_FD_148663 | JGI IMG/M metagenome (GOLD analysis project Ga0181604, IMG submission 148663) | Coastal salt marsh microbial communities from the Groves Creek Marsh, Skidaway Island, Georgia - 041410US metaG (spades assembly) | ecosystem: Environmental > Aquatic > Marine > Intertidal zone...
GAAAAGAAACCGAGTTCGGCGGCTCCGAGCAACAACAATAACGCCTCGTCTAAGAAGACCATCCCGGTTCCAAAGCCAAAGCCAAAGTGAATAGTTTTTAGATGGCATAGGTAGTTAGTAGAAGCGAGAGATATACGTGTATTTAAAGAAAGCGGCCGGCTGTAAAGTATTGTCTAAATCAATCACATCGAACCGTGTTTGGTCCGCGCTTTGAGTTCGTGTTCAACTCTTTTTTTTTCTTCTTGTTTTCTGTGTGTGGGATCTCCGTTTTGTGGGATCTCCTCTCCTCTCATCTCTATCCATTTTTCTGAAGGAGGAGGTGATCCTCATAAAAAAAAGAGTATCGTCACAGTACACCACAAGTCACATCGAACTCACGCACCAGTTAAAATGTCGTCTTTTGCCATGGCATCTTCAACCGTGACCTCCTCTGTCTCTTCCTCGATCGTTTCGCGAAAGAACGAGTATGCGCGAGCGCAAAAAGTAAGCAGCAACAACAGAAGAAATTTAGTCATCTCTCGCGGTATCTTTGACGATATCAAAGCGCAAGTGCAAAGTTTACGCCCGGACGCGAAATCTGCTGGAATTTACGGCTCGCAGGCTAAGGACGATTACGAAGAGGTGGATGTGGAATATTACTTTAACTATATGGGATTATTGGCCGTAGAAGGGAGTTATGATCGCATGTACGCTTTGTTGGAGACGGGAATTCACCCGGCGGATGCTATTTTGCTCTTTGCGAGCGCTGAGGGGGATACGCCAAAGTGCGCGGAATTGATGGAAGCTGGGGCGAACCCGAACGCGAAAGGATTGGATGGCATGACCGCGATTGATGTGGCCGGTAAGAACAACGCGGACAAGAAAGAGGCGGTGTTGGAAATTTTGCAAAAGTAAATACGCACGATAAGTTTTCTCAACGCTCACAAACACACACACACACGCACACACACACACACCGCAATACAAAAAGGAATCGATATTATTTAAAATACATAGGAAGTTGATATATATTAGTTGATAATAATTTGAATAACGTCAAAACTAATCGCCATTTGGCGTGTCTGTTTTCAGTAAAGGCGCGTGATTTCGCCAATACGCCACCGACGCGTCGTATGCAGATTTTTCTAAAGGTACGCCCGACCCACCTTCGCTCTTACCCAAAGCGTTTCGCATCATCGTAATCGGTTGCATCGGCAACTCGAACGGTTCATCTTGCGCTTTAATGGATATAATACCCCACGGTGCATCCGGTAATGGTCTATCTGGATCGGCTTTCCCCGTTGCCTCTCGTTCTTTCACCAGCTGCTCTCGACTGTATAAAATAATGTCCAACATTTTACTCGTTTTGATATCCTCGGCGTTGTCGCCGAAAACGTCCTTCACGTGAAACCATCTCGTCAATACGGCTAATTCGTTTGCGGATCGAGCGGAATATCCAGATTTCAATAAGTGCTCGTTCTCTTTCGTGATTTCTACCGTCGCTACTTTCGCGTTCACAAAGTTTGGCACGAAGACGTGTTTACAAAACGGCGCGTACCCGTCCACGAGCTTATACTCTCCTCCAGTCGAAGTGTGGTAGTCGTGTATTCTCCTGACGAAGTCGACTTTATCGTGCGAAATAATCGTTCCTGAATAGTTCGGATCGTCCCACTGACGGATTGCAAAGTCGTCGAGGAAGAAAATATCCGTAGATAACGTCTTTTCGTCGACGACGGTGTTTGATGATGACGATGCGTTCGTCGTCATGAGTCTCGTTGCTCTTCTTTTACTGTTGTTCGTTTTTTTACAGTTGTCGTTGATGCTGCTGCTCCCGCTCCTGCTGCTGAAGAAGAAGTTTTCGCTTCCGCTTCTTCTTAATACGGGTGATAATGACGACGACGACGACGACGACGACGACGATGCCAATCGAGTGTTACAGATGATACGAGGAGTGGAAATTGGAGCGAGTGCTGCGCGCGTTGTTGTTGATACTGTTGCTGTTGTAGACGTTGACGACCTCGACAGAAGTCTACCGAGCATAGCGTGTGTAATTTTTTGTACCGCGCAGAAAGCAGAAGTGAAAAACAAAAAAAAAGTAAAACTCTCTCTCTCTGCTCTCGGCCGCCGCCTCATAAAAAAAGGTACGACACACTTTTTTCCACTCTCTTCGCGAGAACGAAAGAGAAACAGCTCATCAGATCTCTCTTTTTTTCTCTCTCTCTCTCTCCCTCTTTCTGGCGTGTGTGTGTGTGTGTGTGTGTCGTCGTTGTTGTTCGTTTGCGTCTTCATCATCATCGAGCGGCGAGAATGTCGAGCCGAAGAGGCGAAGATGCTGCGGACGTGATAATCTCGCGAGTCCAAACTTCCCACCGGAGGTTGGGCGAATACGAGAAACTCATGCCGAAACAGTACCCTCCGAAAACGCTGAGAGAAACGCTGGAAGGGAAATATTGGAAGAATTATAAAACTACGTCTTTACAAAACCAACCCGGAATCGTGACCGACGTGTTTTATTCTGGTTCTATGCACGATAGCACGTTCCCTTGTTACCTAACGGCGACGAGTTCTGCCAGGGTGACCATGTATAACCAAAACGGGAGGAAAGTTTTAAAGACGTTCGCGAGGTTTAAAGATGTCGCGTTTAGTGGGGTGTTAAGGAAAGACGCAAAAGTGTTAGCGGTCGGTGGACAAAGCGGTGTCGTGCAATTGTTCGACGTCAAGACGAGAAATATCCTGAGAAAGTTCACTTTGCACGCCGGCGCCGTAAGAGCCGTTCGATGGAGCGAGACGAGTAATTTGAGCGTCGGGTCGAGTTCAGACGACACGACGGTACGGATATGGGATGTCAGCACGGGAAACTGTTCGCAAAGATTCGATGGACATAAGGATTACGTTCGCGCTTTAGAATCGAGCCCGGAGCAAAATGACGTGTGGGCGAGCGGTTCGTACGACCACAGCGTCAGACTGTGGGACGCTAGAGTAGGTAGAGACGCGGTAATGACTATGCAGCATACCGGTCCAGTAGAAGATATATGTTGGTATCCTAACGCAAGAGCGTTGGTATCGTGTGGAGGGCCAGAGGTTATCGTTTGGGACGTAGTCAAAGGCGCCTCGTCGTTTAACGTGAAGGATCCCAAAGAGAATAGTAATGATAATAGCGCCCACAATAATAGCAATAGATTGATACGTTTGACGAATCATCAAAAGACGGTGATGGCAGTCAACGTGCACAAAGATTGCGGTCCGAGAACTTCGAGCAATAATAGTGCGACGGATGAGTATCAGCCAAGATTGATCACTGGAAGCTTAGATGGGCACGTGAAGGTGCACGAGATTGACGCTTTCACCGTGAAACACGCCGCGAAGTTTCCGGGTCCAGTTTTATGTTGCTCAGTCTCACCAGACGCTAACGCCTTCGCAGTTGGTATGGCAAGCAAAACCTTGTGCATCAGAAAGCGAGCGAAACCTCGCATCGCGGATGCAAACGCAAAACCTACGCCAGGGCCAGGTGCAGGGAAATGGAAAATCACCTTAAAATCTGGATTCAGAATAAAACGACCAAGGCGAATGGATGCGGGCACGATTGGTTATTTCACGAGAAGTGGAAACGCACAACCGCGCTTAGAGGATGAGATCATTAGGAGGAAAAAACGCATACGATTACAAGCGCACGATAGAGCACTGAGGAAGTTCCGGTTCGGAGATGCACTCGATGCTGCTATTAGTAACAGGAGACCAGAAGTTGTCATGGCTGTCATTGAAGAAATTGAAAAGAGAGGAGGCATCACAAAGGCGTTAGCGAATAGAGATGAGCACGGTTTGGTACCAGTTTTAGAGTTCATCGTCAAGTATATTGCGAATCCACGTCACACGCGAGATCTTGTCCGATTATCTCAGGAAATTCTAGACTTGTACGGCTCTGATGTCGGGACGAGTAAACGCATCGACAGGTGCTTAAATCAGTTGCGGGAAAGAGTAATGCTCGAACTTCGATTAGAAGACACGTTAGATAAGCTTTCTGGCATGTGTGGCATCATTTTGAATTCTTACTAGTAGTGTGCGGCTGATGTAATGTAAAATACTATTTAAATGTTCTAAAACTCTACTCTTCGTGACAATCACGAAACGGAGCACCGACTGTGTCGTATTCCCCTCCTAGCGCAAGTGCCAAAGTGTGCCTTTCCTCGACGAACCAAGCCATAGGCAATGTCATTTCTAAGCCACATAGTGAGTTAGTCAGCTCGCGGGCAACTGCTTTTGCATTCTCGCTTGTGCCTGTCGTACCGAGAAATCGAGCCAAAGTCGCGTGAATGATAGACTTATTCGAAACGATTTGATTCACGGGAGAGTTTGGAAGACTGTCCCGCAAAAATTGGCGGAACTCGGATATTTCGCCACCATCTCTGGCATTTCGCGTGTTCCAAACACTCACTAACGCTCCGCTCGAAGTTACGACAACCCTTTCGAGTGCAATTTTAATCGGGCATATCTGTTTCGCAGATTCTTTCACCGCACGAACCTCCTCTCGGATTTCATCTCCTTTTGCTTTATGAGCATCCAGATGATGCGAAGCGTGGTACACGGAGGCGTGATAAAGTTCCGCATTTTGTAACCAGACGGACGTTTCTTTAGAAAATCCATATTTCGCGAGAACTTCGCGCGTTATCTTACCGATTTTCTTTGCGCCTTCTGACGTGCTAGGGAACGGCAACACGATCGCTCGAACTGGAATTTCAAGCTTTTCTAAAATCGGCATAACTTCATCTTTATCGGTATCGATGTCAAAAACTTTATCGAGCGTCAAATCGTTGTTGTTGTTTGCAGTTTGGACGATGACTGTTTTCGAGGGATTAAAAATATCCAAAATTGTGGTACCTACTGTGCTTTGAAACATCTCTGCATAGAGTTCAGACCTCGCGTCGACGTCCTCCGACTCACCAAACGGCGCAATCTTTTGTCCGAGAGTGAACTGACACTTAGACGACAAATCGTGCCACCAAATCTCCCGTTCTCTATTTGTAGACGAAGTGGAAGTGGCACTACCAAGATCTTTTCCTAATACTGTCGCATCTTGTCGATTTTTTTCGCGCGAACTCGCGTCTGTATTCAACTTGGTAGACACCTTCGAGGCGGAGGAAGAAACCGTCGCGCCTTGATGTTGTTGTTGTTGTTGTTGTTGCAGGCTCGTTGCATACTCGCGGGTATTATCAACTCCGTGTAACGCGCGCCGCTTCATCGCACTCGTAAACATACCAATTAACACGCCAAACATCACGAGGCGAGTCAATAACTTTGAGCGTCTTCTTCTTGTCGTGTTCGAAACACTCTTTTTGAAGTGATATTGAGAAGAAATCATCGCGTGTTGAGAAGTGTTTTAAATCAACAACCAAAGTATTGTATTGTGTGCTTCCGTATGTGAATACTTTCTCTCTTACTTTGAGTTATCCGAAGCTCTATAAGCCATCGTTTTCAGTGGATCTTCCGTGGCAAAATACACATCATTCGTCACGTCGTATTCCGAGAAGAGCTTTCGAGAATCGTTCTTCTCTCTCACTTGTTCGTTCAAAACGCGTTCTCTTTGCTTCGCTAAACTCAGATTTGCTCGCACGGAGACGTCCTCGTCGCAGACTTTTAGCAGTCTCGAGAGTGCCGCTCGATCCACGATTCGCGCTGGAGCTGGTTTATCGTCGCTTGACATTTGAATTTATGATTTATACGTCTTTAGTAAAAGGAAAGGTTGGCGGAGAGAGAGCTTTGCTGTGAGGAGTGGGTGTGATGTTTTTTCTTCCCACTGGTGGGTACAAGTACACGCAACATTTTATTTCAATCTTCTTCGCCAGCGCTAGATAAACCAGAACCACACGAACCGTCCGATGGCCCCTCTACGTCGCTACCTCCAACATCTAAATCGTAATAACACTCCGCCGGCGGTCTCGGAGTGGCCGAAAAAAAACACACATCATCCACGCTACAAAAATTCGAGTCCCCTTTCAAACGAATAAACGCGCCTTCGTTGTTGTGTCTAGTGTCGCCGAAATCTCTAAACTGTGGATAATCTGGGGCTGAAAACACGGTAACTAGTTTACCATCTTCGCCTAAATCGTGGTCGACGCAGAAACCGGATTGGATTGAGGGCATTTCCGGTTTATCTTCTCGAGCGTCTGGACCTTCGTGCGAACGAATAATCAACTTTAAATTTTCATTCTTCATAAAAGCTCTCGATTCCTCCGGTCCAAAGATGACACCTATGCCTCTTTGCACGTTTGGTTTCAAGCCATTTAAATGCGATGGATCCGACCACATGACATCGCCCGCAACTAACGTTCGTCCAACGCCGGACGGATCAAAACCACCTTTACTCGCCGCGCTCAACTCTTTCAAAGTGCCCAACTTTGGGTTCAATTTCGATTCTGATTTCTTTTGAGAAGGCGAACGAAAGAGTCCACCGTGTAAAACTAAAGCTGATGATCCTATTCTACACGCTAAGGGCAACGCTGCGCAGAACTTCAAAAAAGCGGGGTAAATGTGGTGCAAAGCGTTCGCGTCGCCAAACTTCACTTTCAACTCGCGTTCGAAACCGTAACACGACGTGCAGAACTCGCTCTCGTGATTCCCGCGAATTAAGATCACGTCTTGCGGAAAGCATATTTTCATCAACGCAAACGTCAACAGGGTTTCGCAGCCCCAGGCGCCTCGATCGACGAAGTCGCCGTTGAACACAAAGTTATTCTTCGAGGAAGGTTTCCCTGCCAAGTCTAACATTTGTAAAACGTCGTGAAACTGTCCGTGCGTGTCGCCAACGACATTGACGACCGTTTCCTCCGGGTTTTCTGGTCGTAAATATACGCACGTGTTCTCCTTCTCTATTATTTCCGTGCAATGATCTAAGATTGACGTGAACTGTTGCGCCGAGATGAACTTTTGTATTCTGTTGGCGACGCCAGAGTGCGTGTTTGCTTCTAAATTGGACTTTAAACGCTCGATATATTCCAACGTTACGTTTTTCACGCCTGGGAACGCGTTGTCCATCGATGGCCGACGCGTCATGTTCTGAATGCACGAGATATGTTCTAGTGTTACGTATCCTCCGAGTTCGCCAGTCGGTCGATAGATCCCTATTTCCGGCTTTGCTACTCTGCTTTTTTATGAGGAAAAAAAATAGCAGCAAAAAATTGAATATGTAGTAGGTATTGAAGATGGCATTTTTGAAGACAAATGGTGACGATGATGATAATAATGATGGTAAATGTTTTGTATTACTTATTGTTGTTTACACTGCTCGCCCTCGGCGGGAGCTGGCTCATTTTCTTTCGCGGCATTTAAAGGCGTTGGCTTCAATTTCTTAGCCTGAGGTTGTTCTTCCCCGACCGCGACTGGAGTTGGCGCTACCACCGCTTTCGGTTGCACGCGGACTGGAGCTTGCTGAACGGGGACGACGCGTTTCGGTTGTAACTGAACGGGTTGTTGCTGCTGCGGAACGACTTTTTTACGAACTTGCTGCACTTGAACGACGGTTGTTTGTTCGTTTAACTGTGGCTTGTCGAAACCATCCGTTTCGACGCCTTCATTCTTGTCAGAAGCGTTTGGGTCTGGTTTCACCACGCCTCCGATGGAAGCAAACGCAGCTCGAATAGCGTCCTTCGCAGATTGTTCTTGGTCTGCGAGGCCTTTAAGCTCGATTTCTTTTTCCGTGAAGTCGCCTAAAACCGCTTTAATGGTTTCAAACTCTTCCGTCCGCTCTTTGTTCTCCTTCCCACCGTCTTTCAGATCGTCTTCTTGCAACCGTTTCAAGCGAGCGTTCAAGACGGCGATGCCGCGTTGACACGTTCGCAAAGCTTCTTTAAATCGATCTAAGAGTTGGTACGCGAGCGACATGTTCGACAAAACCGCGGCAATTCTTCTATCGTCTAAGCTCAACTCCTTTTCGTATATCTCTAAAGCTTTTGTTTCGTCTTCAATTGCTGCTTCGAAGTTAGACTGTTCTTGATTAATATCTCCGAGGTTCTCGTATACAGAAGCGAGTTCGAGCGCGCGCTCTTTTCGCAAAGGCTCTGGGTCCGGATTCGCTTTTGTCGCTTCAAAGTGCTCGAGATAAATCAAACGCGCATTTTCTAACAACTTCCACGCCAATTCCATGTCCGTTTCGTCTTCGTCTTCCTCGTCTTCGTTCGCGTCTTCTTCTGCGTCTTCCTCTTCTTCTTCTGCGTTTTCTTCATCTTTCTCTTCTCCAGCACTTTTTGTATCTTTCGCACCATCGCCAGAGCCAGCCGCTTCTCCACCAGCACCGCCCGGCGCGTTCGATCCGAATACCGTGTTATCTTCCTGTGCTTTCCAAAACAAAACGCATCCGTACTTCAAATACGTCGGCGCGACTTCAATGCTTCCTTCGCCGAATATCTCGTTTCGAATTTCCAAACTTGACCCGAGAAACTGAATGGCTGACTCCAAATCGTTCGCACGAATAGCCGCGATGCCGGCTTTGTACGCCGCATCAGCCGCGGCAATTTGTTTCTGCTTTTCTCCTTCACCTTTCGTTGTTGGTGAATCTGTCATCGTTTGATGCGTGTTATTGTGAAGGTTCAAAGAGATGTGCGCGTTGGGAGATATGTGAGAGAAGAAGAACTGAAGAGAAGCTTTTTCTGACGTGCTTTTTTGATTTACGAATTTGAATTTTTTTGTCAAACGCACAAGAATGAAGAATCTTTGAAGCGTGAGGCACCTCTCCTTCCTTCGTCAAAACTCCCTATATGCCACCCCCCAAAAGAGGGCTCACACGCACACACTTACACACACACACACACACACACACGCACACACGCTGGGAAAAGAGTGAGAGAGAAGAGTGTGCTCGTTGCACTTGCGAACGTATCATCATTCGATCCCTTGTCATTGAACGAGGCGGCATAGAATAGAGAAAAAAAATGCTGTTCGCGTCTTCGTACACGTGTCCAAGGACACCACGATTTTCCACCACGACCAACATAACATACAACAACAAACCGTCGTGTTCGTATCGCGACGCACCGTGTTCGTCATCGGGTCGAACGTTCACGACAAAATCGTTCGTGAATAGAAGAAGATCGTCGCGTATCGCTCGTCCTCTGATTCCCGTATCGTCGGCGTCATCTTCAGAAGAAACGTCCGAACGACAAACGGACAACAATAGTTTCCCACCCTCTTCTTCTTTGTCGTCGTCGTCGTCGTCGTCGTCATCGACGAGGAAATGGAGAGTAAACTCGCTTCGAGGAGGAGAAGGAGGAGATAGAGGACGCGTTGCTACGAGTAGTCGTCACTATGACGATAAGAACAGAAGCGTTCTGGAAAAAAACGCGTCTTTTATTCGCGCCGTGGTCGCCATACCCGGCTGCGTCAAGCACAAACCACTGCGATATGTGACGACTTATTCGCAGGCTTCTTCGAAGGGAGAAAGACGCGGCGATGGAATGAAAATGTCGTCATCCGACTCAAAAGATGACGATGGGTATGAACACAGTTACGATGACGACAGTAATAAAGGTGGGTCCGCTATGGCGACGTTGTCGGACATGCAAATGGACGTATCCGACCGAGACTCAGAAACCGTGTTGAGCGCAGAAGAACAAGAGCGTAAATTACGACAAACTGAAGCGAAGAACATAGTAGCTAGGCGGTTACAAAACGCAAGAAATGATCGATTGCATTTAACGAAGCCGTACGCGGTCGTTCGTTTGGATAGAGTGAACGGTGTCGGGAAAGATGAGGACAGAGCGCCGTATAAGCAAGTCATGTCTAGACGACAAATGTTGAGAGATACAGATTTATCGCCGCGGGATTTACGTCGCATTGATCCAGTCTTGACGCAATCAAACAACACCCCGGCTATTATTGTCCGTGAAGATTCGATATTGGTCAACCTGGGTGTTCGAATCATCATTCGGGAGGATCACGCATTGTTACTCGGCCCGGAGACTGGACCGTCGAATAACTTTTTAGAGGCGTGGAATCAGAAAATTGCCGCTCAGAAAATGCTTAAAGGTGTCGCGAATGGCGTCCCAATTGGTGGGTCTTCCGTTGATGGTGGTGTAGGGTTCGCTTCTATGCAGCAAGATAACGCGGAAGGATTGGAAATCCCGTTTGAGTTGCAAGTAGTTGAAGCCGCTTTGCAAGAAACGGTGCACCAGCTCGAAGAGAGATTAGAAACAGTGACGAGACGATACCGCGCTTTAGAACGTAGAATGCAACTGAACATTAACAAAGAGACTCTCGATGAGTTGCGATTTATGAAACAGACTTTGGTTCAACTAGAATCGAGAGCAGAAGCAGTCAGAGACGTTTTACTCGACACTTTGAACGATGAAGACGATATCGCAAGGATGACGCTGTCCTCAACGGCGAAGAAAGAAAATGAAGAAGATGCGGAAACCATCGAATATGAAGAAGAGGAAGTTGAAAACTTGATCGAGTATTACTTGCAACAAGCTGAAGCTTGCCACTCTGGTGCAGAAGCCCTTTTGGAGAACGCGAGAGATTTAGACGAGTCTGTGGCATCGACGCTCGCTGCGAGACGTTTAGAGGTTTCAAAATTAGAATTGACGCTTTCCATTGCCAGTTTTTCTGCCGCAATTGGCGCAGTCGTTACCGGTATCTTCGGGATGAACTTGAGAAGTTGCTTGGAAATGTCCGTTTCCGCGTTTTATATCACGTGTGGGTTGTTGTTATTCGGCTTGACGTATTGCAGTATAGCGTTGATCAAGTGGTGCCGACGAAAAGGCGTCTTATAATTAACAACCTCAGTATTTTTACCAGTATGTATTTGTAATAATAGCGAAACCAAACCACCTCACGATAATAACCATGTAATGTGTACGGCACGATAATGATAACGCGACAATTCTATTCGTATTTTTGTATTGTACATTATTCCTGAAATATGCTATGCGCCTAATATAATCTCACTATACACAGTGTCTTTCTTTTGACTAGGAGGATTTCTCAACGTTGGGGTAGTGTTTCTCTTTCCTCACGGTCTTGTCCAAGTATCTATTTCTGGCCTGTTCAACTATACTCCTCCCTCGCCTAAAATCTTGTTTCAACTGCGAAACAGGTGTCGAAAACTGCGGAGCGTCCAAAGGTCCAGGGGAGATGATGTGCACGACTTCATCCAACTCAAACTCCAGTTGTTTACGTCGTCTCGTTACACCCTCTTTCAGTTTACAAGCGGCTCTTTGAATGGTATATCTCTCAAAATCTCCTCCTGGCAACTTGCTCAGAAGTTTCTTCGACGCGCGAGAGATGACTCCTGTCATTTCTGTTTTTATCGACAGTTCTTGTTATCTACTTGAGCTTTCTTTTTATTGTGTGGATGGTCTTTTCCTGAAAAACGTCTAAACGTGTTCTCTAGTTCACACTAATATTTTTTAGCTGCTTTGTTGTTACACTACTATCTAGGTGCTATTAATTCACATCTTTAACGTTTCTTTTTCGTTCTAATCGTTAAGATTGCTTCCACTAAGTTTGAGATCATGTGCGCAAACGCGAATACGCCACCGCAGACGGCACATAAACGAGTCATAAAGTATACGACATGCGGTCGTTTTGAATCGATGGTAACAGCGATTGGAGAAAAATCGTACAAGAAATACACCGCAGGCAACGATCCCGACCAAGCATCAGTCTTGCGAAAATACTCCGTCACGGAATATTGGTTCGTTGAGACGCTTTTCGTCCAACTGAACAAACCTAAAAAGATGCTTCTTCGGGTTCGATAAAACGTAGGCACGAGTTTGAGAAAGTACTTGTACACTCCGCTTCCGTTTTCATCCCAAGTCAAATCCATGAGCCTACTTCTTCGCATTTGCTCGTTTTTCTTCTTCTTTTCCTCTTTCTCTTCCTCGTTCCTATCTGAACTCTTGCTGCTATCTTTGTTACTTTCGTCGTAGTGGAACTCGTCATCGCTTCCGCTTCGCGCAACTCCGTCCAACGGGTTTACCAATCCCGGATATCCAGCACCAAATGATAAATGCGTGATAGTGTGCGATATGTTAATTTTATTTACCGCACCAAACGCATGTTGGAGCGTCTCGTAATCCTCCGCATGCGCGGAAATGTGAAAATTCCCAGCGACTCTTTGTACGTGCATCCTTCCGTACAACCGACAACCTTCTTTCTTCTCAACCGCGTGTTTCACTTCCTGCGAATGTTCCGCACGTTTCTCAAAGACAACCTTCATTCCACCGCCGAAAAACTGTTGCAAGTCTTGTATGAGTGCGTCCTCTTCTTCGGTGACTCCTCCCCCGGCTTTATCGTACGACCCTAACGATTTCCCGAACTCGCTCAGTCTCTCTTTGTGTAACTCTCCTCTCACATCTTGGTCGTTCTTCCCGGACTGATCGTACGCGTCCACCGATAACACGGAACACGGAACTCTCGGAAAAGTAATATCCATTCTCACCGTCATTAATTCATTTTGCGTACCATCCACAGCCATTTGTTTTACCATCGGTGGCGTGATGTAATTCATAATTTCATTCGCGCCAAGAATACACATCAGAGCGATGCCGAGTAAAGAGACGATGGCGCCCGAAGTCGTTCGCACCATCAGATGGTCCTCGATTTTCTTATACGCATCGAAAGAGGATACCCAGGAGACGGAGCTACCACCACCGCCGCCAATACCCATTGTTCTTTCAAGAAGAAGAAGAAGAAGAAGAAGAAGAAGGAGACGAAGAAGAAGAAGAGGAAGAAGAGATTGTGGATCTCTCTATATGTGTATATTTCAATCTATCTCTCGATTACGCGCGGGTGTCTAAAAGTCAGGAAAAAAGAGGTTGTGTTTATGGAACTCTCTCTACTCGTATGTGGGCGAGACCAACCCCACAACAACAAGGAACTGACTGTTGACTGTTGTACGAGTAAAAAGGCAAAAATCTTAACACGCCCACAACACAAAAAAACGACAAACAGTTACTCGTCGTAAAGATAATAATAAAAAGAGAAAAGAAATGTTATCGTTTGTGTCGATGATTGCTGCACCAATGGCATCATCGACGGGCGTTTCCATCGGGATGAGAACGAAAAGAAACGCGTGTTCATCTTCTGGTGGAAACCGCGCGGCGGTTTACGCGAGCGCCGCGAGACTTTCTTCCAAAAGAAATTGTTTTCGCACCGCCCTTTCTGCGCGAGACAGAGGGAATGGGAGAAGCGAAGGGCGACGAAAAGAACGGATGAATACGCGACCAAGAGCAAACATTGAACCGGCTACGGACCAAGACGATGACGACGACGGCGAACATTTTGCCGGAGCCGGTTTCATGGAAGGTTGGAAAGGCGAGTTGTTTTTGAAGAACATCGATTTGAGTAAAGCTGCGGGAAACTATTACGTCGGCATACGAGAGCGGTTGTTACAACTCGATCCTGGGTTGAACCAAACGCTCATCTCCTCTGGGACATCTATCTCGCAATTATTCGATCAAGACAAGTGGGAAAAACATCGAAGAGTCAACCGCTTCTTTTACGATTTACAAAACATCCCGAGCTCGACGGTATTTCTTCGGTTAGTTCGAGTGCTTTTGACGCTCACGTTTCTCGCGTACTTGGTGTTGATCATACCGGGAACTTTACTCAATCTCACGCACAAAATGGTTCCTTACGTGAGTGATATTGTACCGTCGAGCTTATTATTATGGATGAAGCAATCGACGATTGAGACGTTTACCTTTCACATTTCACCCTTGTTCCACACGATGCTGGGTACCGTGCTCGGTTTAGTGCTCGTCTTTCGAACTAACTCTTCTTACAGTAGATTTGTGGAAGGCCGGGTCGCATGGGGAGCGCTCGTTCGCCGGTGCCGAGATTTTGCTCGTTTTAGCGCTTACATAGAAAACGAGCAACTGAGGAAGACAATGTTAGGCGTCGTTTCGTGTTATCCGTATCTTTTGAAATCTAGATTACGGTCCGGTCGAACGCGAGAAGATAAAAGCGACCCTTCCGCTTTCAAAGATACTCCGGACGAAGCCGTGAATCGCATTTTGAACAGAGTTGGTGCCAGCGAAGAAATTCCTATTTTGTTAAACGATAGTAGGAATCGCCCATTTTTCTGCACCATGCGCTTGACGCACTTCATGAAGATTGCGGTGAAAGAGGGCATCAACGACAACGCGCAGTTGATGCTCGAGCAAACGATTTCAGAAATCAACCAAGCTGGTGGCGTGTGCGAACGATTAATAGCGACGCCAATTCCGCTCTCATTCAGTCGTCATTCATCGCGTTCTATCATGATTTGGTTGCTCACGTTACCGTTTGCATTATCCTCGATAACGACGGGATGGACTCTTTTACCTTTGATGTTCTGCGTGAGTTATCTCATTTTAGGCGTGGATGAGATTGGCATTCAAATCGAAGAACCGTTCGCGACGTTACCGTTAACGCCACTGTGTAAAATCATAGAGAGGGATTTGCAAAACGTGATGGATTGCACGGATAGCGCATGATAACAGTTTTATCGTTCATCATGTGATGTAAAATTATTCTTCTAGCGTATCGCTGCACCAACCAGTTTAAGTATAACTACTCGTACGAGTAACTTTTTTCTTCAGAAGCAAACGTTTGATTTATTTGCGCATAAAGCTTCTCACCACAAAGTTCCCGTCTTTACTCAACGAAGCTCATCAGGAAAGAAAAGTATGTGTACGTCGTTGGCGACGCACAGCGCGTGTTGCGCGCAGATCAGCGTGCATCCGTTTGCATCATCAGCGCGAAAAATTCATATAAACTCCTCTCGCTCATCACAAAAATTTTCTTCGTCGTTGGTAGTAAACGAGAAGGAGCGAAGAACAAGTCGTCCAACTGTTTCGCGAACACCATCGAGTCGGGTCTCTTTGATGTGTCGCGCCGCAAAAGATAACAACAACAACAACAACAACAACGCCGACGAAAACCCATTCGCGGCGTTGCAGAGCATGCGCGGTACTCTCGTCGATAAACCAGAACTCGCGGTGAAGAAGGAGGTGAAAAGAACGAGCACGAATATCGACGAGTTTGCGTACGAAGAGGAAAACAAAACTAAAAAAGCGCCGACGAAGAAGAAGAAAGCGATGCCGCCAGCTCCATCGAGAAATGGGAAAGGAGGAGTGCGCATAAAAGTAGAAAGGAGAAAGAATAAAGTCGTCACAGTAGTTACAGGTTTAGAAAATCCAACGAAAGAGCTGGTGACAAAACTGAAAAAGGTTTTAGGCGCGGGTGCTTCTCTCGACGCGGATACTTGTATTTTCCAAGGCACGCACGCAAACGCGTTGGAGGATATGATTAAAGCGATGGGGTATAAAGACGTGAAAATAGTCAAGTAGACGTTTAGCGCGATTGAAATAACGATTGAAATAGTTTTGAATGTCGTATAGGTCGGCATAAAGTAAATAATATGAGCCCGCTCCTCTTCTTTCGTAAGAATCGCTTTCGGGATAAACTTCTCTTTCTTTTGTAGCACCAAAATAAGAACGTACGCGTCATAAATAAGTACACCACAAGTCATAAAAAAGGAAGGGAAAGAGTACACTCTTTTAACCATGGCTCGTACGAAACAAACTGCTCGTAAATCCACCGGTGGTAAAGCCCCGAGAAAGCAGCTCGCGACTAAAGCTGCGCGCAAATCCGCTCCGACGACTGGCGGTGTCAAGAAACCGCACAGATATAGACCGGGTACCGTAGCGTTGAGAGAGATTCGGTAAGTGGAGGATGAGGGATCTCGTGTGATTTTAGCTCCAATTTTGGTCAATTTTGGCGGTGTTTTTCTCGAGGAAAACGATTCTCGTCTTCTCGCGCGCGCGAGGCGTAGACGCGCCACGATCTCGCAAGTCTGTTCGTTTTTGCGCGACAGAGTGTTTTTTCTGTCCGAACGTGAGACACATTCGCGCGCGATCTAGTCGCATATATGGAAACACAAATCGTATTATATATCGGAAAAAACGCGCGTTGCCTGAGGCGGGGGCGTGACCCAATTCGCTCTTTTCTCTGCTCTTCTCTCTTCTTCTCTCGTCTCGGCCTCTCTCTTTCTTCCTCTTCTTCTCTGACCGTCCTCTTCTCATCTTGTTCATAACAAAAAAAAACAGAAAATACCAAAAATCGACCGAACTCTTGATCCGCAAGTTGCCGTTTCAACGCTTGGTCAGAGAAATCGCCCAAGACTTCAAGACTGACTTGCGATTCCAATCGCACGCTGTCTTGGCGTTGCAAGAAGCGTCCGAAGCGTACTTGACTGGCTTGTTTGAAGACACCAACTTGTGCGCGATTCACGCCAAGCGCGTCACGATCATGCCAAAAGATATTCAATTGGCAAGAAGAATTCGTGGTGAACGCGCGTAAAGAGCCATTCATTCATATTGATGTTGTGATGTAGTCGTCGTGTGTTGCGTGGAAACGCGGCGTTAAAGAGGACGAGTGCAGGATACAAGAAGAAGAGCTCGACTTTTTTCAAACTAGTTTAAAAACCTGTAAATGTAAAAAATATCTATACTCAAATCAATCCTATAATGTTACTACTGCACGGCATAATTATTACATTCCTAATGTCGTCAATTTTATATAAGCATCGACGAAATCTTTTTTGAATGTTCCTGCGTCTTCGGCATACTTATCAATCCACTTTCTATTTTCCTCATCTTCCGATAAGTATCTGTCCGATAACAAACCGATGTGTTCATTCATCTCCAACTCGTCTTTAGTTAAGTTTGGTAAGTTCCACGGGTCCTTTTTTAACGTCACGAAATACTCGTTGTCGAAAGTATATGGGTCGCCGAATCCTTTTTGTCCTATAGTGTGTGCACCAGAAAGCGCAATCATTTCCTGGGAAGATAGCCCGTATAAGTTTTGAAAATGCTCTCGCATCTCTTTTCCTCGAAGCGTCTCAACTGGCATGCGGTTTTCTGGATCCGCAGAGGAAGCGTCTTTACGTCCAAGCGGGACGGATTCTAAGAATTTCGGGCCACCAGTGAGCTCGACCGCGTAAGCTCCAGCGCACGCTATGCAATCTGCTAACGATACTCCGCCAGTGTCGTCGCCGAAACCTCTCGCTTTCATCTCTTCGTATACCTCTTTTATCGGGTTCAGTCCTCGCTTCAAGCCGAAACTTTCTGGTCGTCCTAATTCGTACAAAACGCTCCCATTCATCCCACCATCGTTCGAGGTCTTGTTGAACGTTCCTGCGTCGTGAAACGCAACTCTCAACACAGCCGGACACTTTGTTTTTTGTATTTTGCTCTCGAGAACTTGGCGTAAATTTTTTCGTACTTCTTCGTTTTGAACTGTTTTTGTTGCTGCGTAGGCGGCGGTTGTTGACGACAACGACGATGGTAAAGGAGATTGTATAATCATCGCAGCACAGACAGAAAACAACGACGTGGAAGAGACTAAGAATGCCCGTCTGTTGCTACGCGTCGTCGTCATCTTTTCTTTCTCTTTGTTACCTTGTTCTGAAGAAGACGCAATAACAACGAGAGTTCCTTTTTTCGTACTCGTATTCGTATTCGTCGTCGATGTTGATGATGAAGATGACGACGACGAAAAAGGGGAAATAGACGGTACACTTTTTCTTCGGTTTTTCTCGCGATGATGCGAGCAACGCTCACAAATCCGCGGCCTCGCATCGAACGCTAACGACATTGTCATCTCGTTGCGTCGCTCCTATCGTCGCGCTCGTTTGCGCGGCGCTTTAAAAAAAAAATGGAGAAGAAGAAAGAAAGAAAGAAAGAAAGAAAGAAGAACTTGTGGAATTCGTATCTAACGCGTCTCAAAAAAATACGCGCGCGCGGCGTTTTCGACTGAAAAATGAGCACTGAAAAGCTAAAGAGGTTTGAAGCGAGCGAGAAGAAGTATTACGACAAAGAATGCAGCGTTCTCGATGATACGGCTGAGGATGTATGCGTGAGCTCGCCGCAGTCTTCGTTTTCGTTTCCTCCTCTCTTCTCCTTTTCAAAGAACAGCAGCTCCAAAACCGAAAAGAGGAGAGAAGAACGAGAACAAGAACAAGACTCGCGAGAGGGACAGCTCACTCCCGTGACGTATTCCGCGCGATTAACGAGAACATTCGCGTCTACTTCGCTGCCGTTTTTGAAAATAAGTTCAGCTGGAGGAGGAAAGAACGGAGAAGACGAATCGTTTTCGCCTCTCCTTGAAACGTTCTTTGAAGTTCTTTCCCCACGCGCTTGGATGAAGAGAAAAGAAGAAAATGAACGACAACGACAGCGACAACGACAACGACAGCGCACGCAAATACTTCCAGGTATTTGGAAGAGCTGTAAAATAGTAGCAGTAAATTTGCTTTTTGCATTTCCTGTATCAATCATGGCGCTGTTATTCTCATCGGCAGTGGTGCCGATTATTTCGGCGCACGCAGCGCTAACGGCTGTTGTTTTTCTTTCGCTCCAGGTTTGCTTTGAGATACTTGAAATCTTGATTCAATCAATTCATTCGATGAATGATGTCCAGCCGTATCATCGCGAAGTGTCAGAGTTAGCGTTGAAGTCGTCGATGAAAGAGGTAAAGTCATACAAACGACGCGTCCCGTTACTCTTTTCGACTGAAAAAGACGTCGAAGACAGTGAAGAAGAAACGAAGAAAGAATGCGAAGGCTCTTCACAAACGGCGCCGCGAGTGCAATAGTCCTTCAATATATATATACATACATACATGCATTGCATGTAAAACGGAAACATATGAATTCTATATACCGCGTGATATACATCTTTTCTTCTACAATTGCTAAAGTAAAACTATATATTTTTATTTTGTTTGTACACATGTGTTTCATCCCTCTCCTTGGGTACGCGTTTTGATTCGTATTACCATTGTATCGGCCCCAAGCCTTTAGCGCGAATAGCGCTTAAGTCTAACTTTTGATCCAACTCCTCGTCCACATCTCCAACTAGCGCTACGTTATCTCCTCTAACTACGTATAAACCGAGAGGTGCCATCTCGACGCCACTCTCCAAGGAATACACTCTCTCGTGACAGTTTTCAACTATAAGATTTGTTTGTTGATCGAAGCCGCGCAAATGACCGACGATGTGCCGCCCATCGTTCGTGATGATGGAGATGACGGAGTTCAGGAACGGTTTGAGCATGGACGACATCTTTTATTTTTATAATAAACGCGCTTCGTGTCGTCGTCGTCGTCGTCGTCGCAACAGCGATAGTTTGAGTGAAGAGTTCGGGGTACTCGTAGGAAAAAAAACACAGTCTACGTACGTACTCTCGCTTTTTTGAGTGCTGCTCACAGCTCTCAGAGGTTCCGCGGCTGGTTTGGTCTCTCTCTTCTTTTGGTGGGGGGAGCGTCGCTTCCGAGAAAACCCTAAATGGAAGTCAAAGCTCGAAGCGAACGGAGGCGGAAAAAAGAAACGCGGATTAGACCCGATATCCTCACCTTTGGTCGCGATAAACGTTGTGAAACATCCGGGTTGGATTCCGAACCGTTTTTTTCATTCAACTATTCGTCGACACTAAACTTTTCACGGTCGCATCACGTCTCTCTAGTCGCGAAAGTCTTCGAAATTTTGAGTTCGAAGAAGAGCGTGCCGTCCGAACGTTGAGCCTATTATACTTGGGAGTACAATTGAACTAAATTCATTCCGCGCGGAATAGGACGCACTTAAGATCGTCCCGTAACCATGATTTCTTGTTGTTAGTAAAGAAGAGGTTACTGGGAATCAATTTACACGAAAAGAATTGGATTATAAACGCGTTTATAGAAGAATAAGCGGTCAAGAAGGTTGCTTTGAAAGGGAGAATTCTTGCTCTGCGAGAAGACAGCGGGGCGGCTTTTGAACAAATTTAAATTCAAGAAGGGACTTTTGAGAGAACAAGAGAGAGAGTAGAGAGGTTATAACTTACACTGAGAGAGAGAGAGAGAGAGAGATGAACGGCGAAAGTGGAGAAGTCGAGAAGGGCAGACCAGGATTTCTAAAGAAGAAGAACTCGCGCGGCCGTCGTCGTCCAGAGAAAGGGTCGACGGAATTGGTGGTGGAGACGAGGGTTCCTCACCCAAAGGTGAAACTCAACCACAGGAAACGGAGCGAGGAGAAACTACAGCCGATCCGCCGCCGCCAACGGCGCCGCCGGTTGTTATCGAGCAGCAAGTGATAGAGAATGACGATCCAGAAGAGGAAGAAGAGGAGGAGACGAAGTTTGTGGAATGGGATCCAACCGGGAGATTTGGTCGGACGACACAGTTGTTTGGGAGAGGGACGTACAAGAATGTATATAAAGCGTTTGACGAGGAGGAAGGCATGGATGTCGCGTGGAATCAAGTCAAAGTTTCCGGTTTACCTCCGGAAGAGAAGCAACGGCTCATGCACGAAGTTGAAATTCTTAAGAAACTCGACCACAAGAACATCTTGAAATTCTATCACAGCTGGAACGTCATGGAGAAGGGCGAAATGTCTGTGAATTTCATAACCGAAGCGTGCGAAGGCACCTTAAATAAATACGCCGCAAAGTTCAAGACTAACCTTGATATGCGTGCCGTCAAGTCTTGGTCTCGTCAAATTTTGAGAGGATTGGAGTATTTGCACTTGCACGATCCTCCCATCGTGCACAGAGACTTGAAGTGCGACAACATTTTCGTCAACGGTAACGCTGGTGAGATAAAAATTGGCGATTTAGGTCTCGCGGCTATGCTCAATCATCAAAGAACGCATTCTGTGATCGGAACGCCTGAATTCATGGCACCCGAACTCTACGAAGAAGATTATGACGAACGCGTGGATATCTACTCCTTCGGCATGTGCTTGATTGAGTTAGTCACTTTCAAGTGTCCGTACTCAGAATGCAAAAACCCGGCGCAGATTTATAAAAGAGTTTCGCAGGGCATTTTACCTGAGGCCCTCGAAGCGGTCAAAGAAAAAGGCGATGCGATCTATAACTTCATTCTGAAATGCATTGCACCAAAGGAGGAGCGTTGGACTGCTTCTGAACTGCTCGCAGATCCGTTCTTGGAGAAGAAACAGTCGCGTCCGCGTAACTTACCGCGCGCGGTCACCGAAGAGGAACCTGAAGCGCCGAGACCTCAAGTGGCAGAAGAGGAATCGTCAGAAGTGAATAGGTCTAGCTTTGACCTTACGAATCCTCCGCCCGTGGTGACGGGCAGCGATCCTGTCTCTGTCGGAGGTGGTGAAAAGAAGGGGAAAGGTTTGTATCCCATACAAGAAGCTTCGAAAGAACTTCCAGCAACGCCTGGTGGACGATTCTATCGCGTCGTTTCCAATACTGAAGGATCTTCCGAGCTACCTGCTGGTCATTTTGAACAACGCGAGCGGGGTGCGTCGTTGAACATTCGCGTTAAAGGTTTGATGATGGACAACAATACTTTACGTTTGCGCTTGCGTATTACGGATCAGTCTTCTGGTCAGACCAGGACTGTAGAATTTCCATTTAGCACGAATACAGATTCAGCGCACAATGTCGCGAGGGAGATGGTTGAAGAATTGCAGCTCTCTGAATCCGACGTGAATACGATCGAACGCGAGATAAATAAGGAGGTGAAATATTTGTCCGAGGAGAGGCCAAACTTGGAATCAAGCGAGCAACACTCCTCTCGAGACTCTTTCGAAGAGATGCGATCGACGAACGGTTTCGGCGATGGAGGTTCGAGCGAACATCTCGCTAGTGGTGCTGGATCAACCACTGGATTGACCAGAGTGGATAGTGCGAAGTCAGTTGAATCGCAAGATCGAGAGAGCCAATATCATCAACACAGCGCGGGAGGGTCGCCGGACGAGATTCAGGAGCGAGAAAGATCTCCTCAAAAGTCTCCGATTGTCGTCTCTGCAGAGTTGCGACAAGAACCCTACGCCAGAGCAGCGTCGCCCTCGATAGTCGTTGGGAGATCAAAGACGCAAGATGACGGTTCGTCCGTTCAGCAACTGGGCTTGGACGTGAAGAGCATGTCGCTTGCTTCGGATGAACGTGTCGAACGATCGCACTCTGCGGGACCGGGATTGGCTCAACAGCAATTCAAAGCACGCGAACCGTCTCATCAGTTCTCAGGTGATCATAGAGGTAATGATTCGAGCGCGAGCGCATCGCAGTTGAGTTCTCCGTTAGCTTCACCGCCAGTTGGTGCGATCAATAATTCGAATTACCCACAACAAGTTCCTGCGGATGTGCTGTCGAACGCTAGTATTTCTCTTCCACCAAAACACCCTCAGTCTCAGCAGCAAGCGATGGCTCAGCAGCAGCAACAACAACAACAGCATCAACAACAGCATGGATATGACGCTTCAGCTGCGGCTTATCCAAGTCGATCGGAGACTCCAGTTCTTGCCGCGCTCGAGGATGGTGATTTAGAGTATGAAGATGAAATGGAGCTTCAAGTTTTAGAGGAGTTAGAAAAAATGCAGCAGCAAGAAGAGGCGGAAATGCGGCACAGGCACGCTACTGAGCGCCAGAGTAAAGTTCGAGCTTTCCATAAAAGGCGTTTAGAGCGTTCGCTATCAAGACTAGCATTAGGGAGCAATCATCAATCAGATGGGAATCTTACGCAACTGGCCGCTACGCAGCAACTGCACCAACAACAGTATGCGCAGCAACTGCAACAGTCTCAAATGACGCAGACCGCTCACTCTTCGGCTTCGTTATCGGCCTTGTATCAGCCGGTACAATTTCAGCAACAACAACAACAACAACAACAACAACAACAACAACAACAATATGCTCAACAGCAGTTCTCTGCTGGGATAGAAAGTGCCAAGCCGCCTCTTGCTCCCTCTCAGGGTTATGTCTCTAATCAACCATTGGTTAATGGTCATTTGCAAAGTGCGGCTGCTGTGTCAATTTCGTACGGAAGTGATGTCGGAACCTCTTCGATTGGAACAATGTCCCGCGAGTCATCGAAGGCGTCTATGAGTTCTGACAATCGCGACGAAGCCGGCGACTCCGGGAAGGCGCAGTTGACCGGAGAGCAGTTGAAGGAGGCGAAAGAGAAAAAGAAACGCGCCGCGTTGGAAAAAATGAACGCGTTGACGGGTAGTTGCTTAACGGGATTAGATGTTAAAAAGAATAGCGAAAAAGCTTCTCAAGTAGCCCTGAAGGATGAAGCAAAGCTCATGGAGAAGATGCAAAAGGCGGCAGACTCGGTTTCGCTCAGCGGAGAGAGTTGAGAGCACGTAGAAAGAAAAAAAATTGTAAACAAAGCAAAGCGTACACGCATAAATACGAAACGTAGCTAGAAAATTCACGCAAATATAATTTGGATGCTAATGGTTTTACAAGTTCTTTACTATTTTTTGCTGTTAACCGCAAACAACGATGATTTTATCCCACGGCGTTCTCTAATTTCAAGGACATGAGCGCTTCGACTTCAGCAGCGAATTCGAGGGGCAACTCTTGAAACACTTCGGAGCAAAAGCCGGAAATGATGACACCAACCGCAGATTCAAGGTCAATGCCGCGCTGTTGAAAGTAAAACAACTGATCTTCGCCAATTTTGGAAGTAGACGCTTCGTGCTCCACTCTAGATGAAGGATCTTTGACTTGAATGTACGGATAAGTGTTCGCTCCCGCATCATCCCCGATCAACATAGAGTCGCACTGCGAATAATTTCTCGATCCGGTCGCGTTGGGGCCGACAGAAACTAATCCTCGATACACATTTTTCGATTTTCCTGCAGAAATACCTTTCGAAACAATCCTAGATCTCGTATTCTTACCAACGTGTATCATTTTCGATCCCGTGTCCGCCTGCTGCTTGTTATTCGTCAAAGCGACGGAGTAAAACTCCCCCTTGCTATTATCTCCCGCGAGTACAACGGATGGATATTTCCAGGTGATTGAAGAGCCAGTTTCAACTTGTGTCCACGAAATTTTGGAGTTGTCACCTTTGCACAAGCCTCGTTTCGTGACAAAGTTGTAGATGCCCCCTTTTCCGTTTTCATCACCAGCGTACCAATTTTGAACGGTGGAATACTTCACCTCGGCATTCTTCCCTGCGTAGATTTCTACGACCGCAGCGTGGAGCTGGTTTTCGTCGTAGGCCGGAGCGGTGCAACCTTCAAGATATGATACGTACGAATCGTCTTCGGCTACGATCAAAGTTCTTTCGAATTGTCCGGCAGACTCTGCATTGATGCGAAAGTATGTGGACAACTCCATCGGCGAAATTACACCCTTAGGGATGTAGCAAAAAGATCCATCCGAGAAAACGGCTGCATTTAACGCTGAAAAGTAGTTATCGGCTACTGGAACGACGGAGCCAAGGTATTTCTTTATGAGCTCTGGATACTCTTGGATGGCCTCGGATATCGAACAGAAGATAACGCCGGCTTTCAACAAGTCCTCTCTAAATGTCGTTGCGACGGAAACGGAATCGAAAACGGCATCCACAGCAACATTCGTCATTCTTTTCTGTTCATTTAAAGGTATGCCCAGCTTATCGAACGTTTTCAAGAGTTCTGGATCGACTTCATCTAAAGATTGTTTCTTCTCCAACACCTTCGGCGCTGAATAATAAGACACAGCCTGGTAATCAATCTCTGGGTATTTGTTATCCGACCAATCCGGTTCCTCCATCGTGAGCCACTTTCTGTACGCTTTTAATCGAAAGTCCAACATCCACTCCGGTTCGTTCTTCTTCGAGCTGATCAACCGAACGGTTTCTTCGGATAGACCTTTAGGAATTGTCAAGGTTTCGATGTCCGTGGTGAAGCCCCATTTGTACGGTTTATTGAGCATATCCTGGATCTTCTCCCCTTCCGACTTCTTCTCCACGGCGACGTTCGACATTTTCGAGGACTCTCCATCCGATACAATCGCCTCATTCTGGTCGCTGGAAGAAGAACTTTCGTTTATCACCGCGCGCGTCGTCGTCGTCGTCTTATAACTCTTGAATGGACGAGAAGGACGACGACGTGTCTCAATTCCTCTCGAGGCATTTTTCGTCTTTGAGGAAAACGACAAAGTCTTCTTTCCCGTCGCGGACGATGACATGATCGAGTGAAGAGAGGCGGTAGTGCTCATCGCGCGTCGTTTGTGTGCTTTTTGTGTTGAACTCTTGTAAAAGTCTTGGAATGCGTGGAAATAACTCTTCGAGACAAGATAGAGAGAGGAAAGCAAGTGCAGAGATTTTCTTATTTATGACGGAAGTGACAATAAATGTGTGGGGACGGCAAAGACGAGCCACAAAAAAGCCATATTCCAAGCAACAAAAAAAAGACGGGTTCAAAAATATAAACGCGGGAGCGCGCGGTGCGGGTAAGGACACGGCGTTGCAGAGAATCACACGAAAGAGACAGAAGAAGAAGAAGAAGAAGAATGACTGCTGGAGGATTAAAAGACGTCATTCGATCGCCGAGGACGTTATCCATCGAGGATCGCTCGTTGCAAGAGATTTACGAGTCCGTGAGAGAGTTGCTTTTGGAAACTTTGAACGAGGACGAAGGGTGGAAAGGTTTGACGCGCGATGACATCTCGGTCGAACCGCTTTCGGGGGGGATAACGAACAAGATGTTCAAGTGTGAACCGCCAAAACCATTGACACCGGTAGTAACCAGAGTGTACGGATCGTCCACGGATAAATTCGTCTCGAGAACGGACGAGAGCGAGATGGCGTTGGCGCTGAATAAGAGCAACTTTGGCGCCAAAGTAAGAGCGGTGTTTCAAAACGGATGGGTGGAAGATTTCATAGAAAGTTCATCGTTAGTTCCGTTGGATATGAGGAAGACGGAGATTTTGACAACCGTAGCTGGAATTATCAAACGCTTCCACGAATTAGACGTGCCACACAGAATCGCTCGGCCGCAAACGTTGGCGGAAACAGCAACGACATCGTCGCCGTATGGTGAAGACGCGGCAAACGTCGCCGGCGAGTTTTGGGAGACCATAGAGGTGTGGTACTCCATGGCGTTGGAAGTGTCTTTCCCGGAAGATCCAGAAAAACAAAAACTATTAGATGCGTTGTGTGTCCCTCAGTTGAAGGAAAAGATTAAAAAAGTTAGAAAAATGTGCGATGCGACAAACTCGCCGACGGTCTTTTGTCACAACGACATTCACGCTGGAAACTTTCTCGTCGAGGAACCGTCCAAGAAATTGATTTTGATTGACTTTGAGTACAGCGCGCACGGACCGAGAGGATTTGATTTGGCCAACTTCTTTTGCGAGTTTGCTGGATTTGAATGCGATTACTCGCTCTTGCCAGACAAGACGATGCGAGAGATATTTTATGACATATATCTATCGCCCGGCGACACGGTCGAACAGTTGGAGAAAGAAGTGGAGGTATTTTACATCGCAACGCACTTGTTTTGGGGGATTTGGAGCGTTTTGCAATCAAAATTTTCGCCGATAGAATTTGACTTTTTAGATTACGCTAGGATGCGTCTGAGGCAAGGCGCGGTTTTGCTCGGGGAAAACGCAGATTCAATGTCTCCTTCGAAGCCGGACTCTCCTTTGGCAACGCCTAAATCACCGAACGCGCCTTCCTCGTGGGGTACTGTAAACGAAGCGCACTTTACGATGTCGCCTCGGCATTCGCTGGATAAGAGTAATACTAGGTAATTTTTTTGTTTAGGCGTGAGTTAATAAATTATGAGTGTGCACATATTGCTTTCTTTCGTTTTATTTTTGCAAGCGCACCATCCTCACGATGGCGACTATAATCAACTCGATTGAGCGAACGCAACACCCTTTTCTATACTTGCTCGTAACTCGGGGATAGCATTCTTAACCATTGCTTCTTCAAACGACGTCATCGATCCCAATTCTAAGACTTTCTCGACTCCGTTCACGCCTAGTTTGACTTTACTCGCAAAGAACGGCAGTTCCGGGATGACGTTTGACGAGACGTAAGCGCATTCTATCACGTTCGATTCTCCGGCTAAACCCTTCAGGCAAGAAGTTGCCATATTTTCGGCAGCTAGCGCCATACTTAACGTCGCAGATCCGGCGCCGGCTTTAGCATCTACGACTTCGGTACCGGCGTTTTGAATGCGAGTCGTTAAGTTTTGCAACTCGCTGCCTTCAAAAGGCTTCGATAACTTTGGCGTTATTTGCGAGAGTAAAGGAATAATCGTCTCACCGGCGTGACCACCGACGACAGGTACGGTTATGTCCGATATTGTACTATTCAAACGCTGCAGTTCGTCTTTTCGCAAGCTGTGGACGAAAGTCTCTGCTCGCATGACGTCGAGTTTTGTCACACCTAAAACTTTTCGAGGATCAAACGCGTTGTATTTCTTCAGCACTTCCACTGCAATAGGAACCGTTGAATTTACTGGGTTCGAAATGATGTTCAAAATTGCGTTAGGACAATATTTTGCGACACCAACGGTTAAATCCCTCACGATCCCGGCGTTAATTTTGAACAAATCGTCTCTGGTCATGCCCGGTTTTCTAGGGATACCCGCCGGAATGATGACCAAGTCGCATCCGACTAAAGCGTCTCGTAACTGGTTTGGACCTGAGTATCCGGTCACTTCGGATTCCGTGTTGATGTGTGATAAATCGACAGCTACCCCTGGCGTAATTGGTGCGATGTCATACAATCGCAAAGATTTTATCAGAGGCGACTGTTTCAACAGCAACGAAAGCGTTTGCCCAATCCCGCCGGCAGCTCCTAAGACGGCAACAGTAAACATTTTGCTGTTCTTTTTTTTGCCGTTCCAAAATAAAGTATCGTTACGTTCTATGATAGTATCTGTTGATGGTGCCACGGCTACGAATGATTTTGACGATTGCAAGGACGATGAAGATAAATGAAATTGAGATGGCGATTCAATCGCGCGCACATCCTGAGAACGTTGCCGTCGTCGCGCCTGTGAATGAATTTTCGTTTTAAAAAAGAAGTAGGAAGAGAGTTCGTTAGTAGTTGAAACAACACACTCTTACGTAAAACTTGGTTTTCTCTTGGCTCGAGTTTCAAACAAAAGAAGAACGCACCGAAGAGACGAGCGAGGAAGGAATGAGATGTTCGGAGAGCGAGCGAACGCGTCTTCTCGCGCGAGACGACGAGGAGGAGCGCTCCATTTTTTTTCTTGTTCTTTTTTCTTTTTCTTGTGCCGTTTTTTTCTCGTACGCTCGTATGTGTTGCTTTGAAACTCCCTTGCCGCCGCCTCAAAAGACCGACAGAGGTTCTAGAACAGCGAAGAAGTAGAGAAAAGAGATAGCACCATAAGACAATGCTATCTCCGTCTAATTTTGAAAGATTGATATCCTCTCCTCCCTCTTCCTCTTCTTCTTCTTCTTCTTCCTTCTCCTCCTCCTCCTCTTCGCGCATTGCCCCTCGAGGCAGCAGAATGAGTTTCAACTACCGTCACGACACGAACGCACTTTTGC
>Ga0181604_10000821_pt1 | contig 28076 bp, 28 predicted proteins | sample 041ome_12_FD_148663 | JGI IMG/M metagenome (GOLD analysis project Ga0181604, IMG submission 148663) | Coastal salt marsh microbial communities from the Groves Creek Marsh, Skidaway Island, Georgia - 041410US metaG (spades assembly) | ecosystem: Environmental > Aquatic > Marine > Intertidal zone...
ACAGTATTTTCCGTTTAAATTGCCGTTCATACCTGCAGGCAAGTCTTTTTTAAATAAGTTTGAATTTAAAATATCTTTAATTGTATTATCTTTACTTAAAACATTATTATAATTTCCATACATTTCATTAATTTGTTTTTCACCAGTTTGAATTTTATTTGCATGGAAACAGCATGGAAATATACTGCCGTCTGCATTTAAAAATATTTCGTAAAAATCCGACTCTTCAGATATACTAAAGCAATCTATATCAATGTTGTAATTATTTTTACTAATATACTTTTCTATATTAGCATCGTTATACATATCTGGATCTGGGTAAGTCAACTTAGCATTTTCCTGCATAAAAGGTACATGATCGTCTATAAAATTAGTTGAACCGTAAGGTTTTAATGTGTAAAGAAGATCGTAATTGCCGTCTTTGTTCGGTTGCCTATCGTAAACAGGCATAGTAAATGTGCTCTTAGTATCAATATCGTAATGAAATCCGTATGGTTGTTTAATTCGTAGTTCTAAATTATAAGACTTACAATGTTCTTTTATGTTTTCTATATCATTTTTATTATGATCAAATAATAAAAACTCCCAAGCACCATTACTCCAATTGTACGAATTAAAATAAAATTTAGTAATCTCCCTGCCATCATTTACAGGTGTTTCTATCCATTCTCCATCAGTACTATTTAAATTACTGTTTAGACCTAAAAAATAACTTTGAAAGTTTTTCCAAAGTTTATCCCATTTTACATTTTTCCTATGTAAATGGTTTGTTTCCGACAAACCATCTATACTCCAGATTACACCGCCTTGTTTTTCAAAGACTTTTCCTTTAAATGCTTCGCCTAAATTAAACCAAAATTTTTCATTTCTAGCACCACCGTTTGTTCGTATTTCTATTCTAGTGTCAGGGTTACATTCAAATAAAAAATTAACGATTTCTACAAGGTCATGAGCATTACTAGGATCACCAAGGTTACCGCAAAAGTTCCATGACTTGATTTGCCTACAAAAATCTACACCAATATAGTCTGTAAAATATTCTAAACCTAACTCTTTATTTTTAATAAAATCTTTTACTGGACCCCCAAAGGCCGCTCTAGCACAGCCAGGACATTCTGAATTACATCTGTCTGTAACTTCTACATGAACTGCATTTATAGGTTTATTGTACATGACAAGTAGAACAAGAATCAACACATTGAACTGTATATTTTAATTCACCAGGTAATTGCCCTTGTATACCTTGTATTAGTGTTGTTGTAAAGTACTCATTTTCTAGTATTTTATTAAAAGGATTATCTTTAGACGGTATAAAACTTTCTTTGTCTTTAAATTGTTCTGCTAGTTGTGGATCTATTCCGCCTATATGCATACCTGCACCTATATAACAACAAGGAATAAATGCACCGTCGCAGTCTATATAAAGGTCTGTGGTTTGATTACCTATTTTACATTTTACATTATAATTACCTTGTAGTTCACCATGGTATTTTATTCCTTCTCTTCTTAAGAATCTTCCGTGGTCATCGACAGGTATAATTTTTATGTGATCTAAGTCTGCATCTTTAGGTAAAATAGAATAGGAATACTCTCCGTCTTCATCAAAAACTTCTATAGGAGTTACTTCTACTGTATTATGCTTATGTACACGATGAAATCCTACAGGATCTTTGACCATAAGTTCAATTCCTAAATCTTTACATATTTTTTCTATTTCTGGAATTTGATGTTTGTTATGTTCAAATTCTAAAAATTGCCATATGCTGTGACCGCCTCCTTCTGTGTAGGCATTTAAATTTTCCCATACTTTATTCCATTTAACATTTTTTCTGTAAATATGATTAGTATCCTCTAAACCATCTATGCCCCAGATCACTGAAGAACCTGTGTTTTTTAATATTGTTCCTAATTCATACCACCATTCTTTAGATCTAAATCCACCGTTAGTATGTATTGTAAAAGACGTAAACAAATTTACTGATCTTAAGTATACTATTATTTCCTTTAATTCTGTACATGCTATAGGATCTCCTTTTGTGCCACAAAATTCCCATGCAAGTACCTCTTTGGTAAATTCTTTTCCTAATTGATTTTTAAAATAATCAACTCCTAACTCTATATTTTTTATAATATCGTTCATAGGACCACCATTGTACCTGCGAACACATACAGGACATTGTGCATTACACTTGTCTGTAAGTTCTACATGAACAGATTTTGGTATTGTGAACGTAGGTAGCATTATACTACTTATCAATAAAAAATTAAAACATTATATTATAGCGATAAATATTGGCATGACAGCAGTTAGAGGTGCAAGGCCTATAAGAAATAAAGAAGTATCTGATTTTCACTTTCATTTAGATAAAAATGCTTTATCCGTTCCTACATTAGAAGAGTATCAAAATGTGTGGAGAGAATGGTTAAATTTTAGTAATAATAAAAGTTTAACAGGATTAGATACATTTAAATATGCAGACTATACACAGGGAACAAGTCAATCGTTCGATAATTTTATTTTACGACATAGTAAAGATAGACAAATTATTGTATTAGAAGGTGACTTTCAATATCATGCTTGTTTAGGAAAACATTTAAACTTTAAATATATTCCTTATCCACATTATCTAGAAGAACATTTAGATGGTTTAGGACTACATGCATTAATTGTAAGTGCTCCATTTAGTGATTTTGGTTGTATACATCCTGATTTTGAACATTTAATGAAAGTATGTAAAGTACATAATGTTCCTGTTTGCTTAGATTTAGCATATTGGGGTATTTGTAAAAACATACATATAGACTTAGATAACTTCCCTGCAATTGAAGAAGTTACATGCAGTCTTAGTAAGCCTTTCTTCACATTAGAAAACCATAGAGTGGGTATAAGATTTACAAGGGAGTATGTAGATGACGGTGTAAGTATGCTTAATGAAGTTAAGATGGCTAACAATTATAGTATGGCATTGGGTGTTGAATATATGAAAAACTTTTCACCTGATTATAATTGGGACAAATATAAAGATCAATATGAGCAAGTGTGTTTAGAGCAAGATCTTGTATATAGTGATAGTGTAATATTTGGATTAGGAGATGCTGAAAGACACCAAGAATTTAATAGAGGTATAGAAGGTAATTTTAGAGTCTGTATTTCCCAATATTTAAGTGACTGTTAAATAAATAGTCACGAATATACATTACACAGGAGAAATAAATGATAGTAAATTCTCACAACGATTGGGACCCATTAGAAGAGATAATCGTTGGACATGCTCACCACAGTAGAATAGCAACTGATATTTCAGCAAGAAGTTTTAGTTATGCACCTTTTAAGAAAGAGGATGTAGAAAAATTAGAAGGCACATATCCGCAATGGGTAATAGATGAAGCCAATGAAGATGCAGACGGACTAGCGGACACACTTACTAAAATGGGTGTTAAAGTACACCGACCTTCTATAGTCGATTGGGATAATGTTAATTATGATATTGGACAAGGTTGGAATACCAAGGGCTGGTATAGTTGGTGCCCTCGTGATTTAATACTACCATTAGGAGATATGTTAATTGAAACGCCTACTCCTGTTAGAGCAAGATACTTTGAAGCAAAACAATTATATAAAGATATAATGTATGAAGCATTTGAAGATGGTGCATTATGGTTAGAAGCACCTAAGCCTAGATTACATGATGACATGTTTCAGTTTGAGGACATAGAAGATAAAGCAACATTACTTGATCATGAAATATGTTTTGATGCTCCTAATATTGTTAGAGTAGGAAGAGACTTATTGTATCAAGTAAGTAATTCAGGAAATATGAAAGGCTTTAAATGGTTAAGAAGATTATTAGAGCCAATGGGTTACAAATTACATTACAGTGAACTTTACAGTTTTGCACATTTTGATAGCACTATTGTTCCACTAAGACCTGGACTAGTTCTAATGAACAGTTCAAGAGTAACACCAGATAACTGTCCTGAAATGTTTGCAAAGTGGGATAAAATTTGGTTTGATGATTGTGTTGTACAAGGAAGTAAATTAGCAGACGAAGGTTATATGCCACCTTGTTCACCTTACATTGGTATGAACTTACTAAGTGTAGATCAAAATACTGTAATCTTAGACTCAGCACAAGAACCTCTAATGAGGGAACTTGACAAGTACGGTATAGATAGTGTACCTGTACAGTTTAGGCATTCTATGACGCTCTCCGGCGGCATACATTGTGCTACATTAGACTTAAGACGTAAAGGTACATTAGAAAACTACTGTGATTAAATACGGTAAAATAGATAACTTTGGAATAACTCATGATCAAATGAGGCAATTAAATTTTGACGATTACTTTCAATGTTATCAACAGACACCTGCTGTAGAAAAGTATTATACAAAACATAATAGTAGTATATGGCAGATGTTTGAAACTTCACCGCAATGGGTACATGACTTAGCATTAAAGATACCACAAGATTTTGACCATCATGTTGTAAGTGTTATAAACATAGAACCTGGACAAACAATTCCACATCATGTTGATAAACATTTTAAACTTAAACAAGAACACGGTGAAGGCGAAAGTCATCGTTATTTGATATTTTTAGAAGATTGGAAACGTGGACACTATTATGAAGTACACGATCAACCTTTTACTAAATGGAAAGCAGGTGACTGGGTCAAATTTGGTATAGACGATTGGCACATAGCAGGTAATATGGGAGAGGAACCTTTTTATTCTGCACAGATTACGGTGTTAAAAAATGATTAAAGGACATATAGACCTTTCTTGGTTAGACGAGAGAGAATTATATCTTACAAAGTTTGTAGAAGAAACAAATACTGTTTGGTCTGGAGGCTATTGGAAAGATAACAATATGGCAATACCAGATTATCCTACAGATGGTCCTATAGTATTACAAACATATGACGAATATGCCCCTGCATACGCACAAAAAATTCGAGAACTGTTCCCACAGATAGAACATTCCATGGTTACTGTAAATTGTATTAAACCAGGCAGATTCATAGGACCACATATAGATAAATTTTTTAGGCTGAACGATTTAGCAAAATTAAACAAATGGGATATACAAGATAAGATACCTGTAAGGGTAAATGTATTCCTACAAGATAAAATTATGGGTCATTTTTTAGAAATAGAAGATTACTCTTTTCCGGAATATTGTAAGGGCGATTATACTTACATACTTAAAAACCAAGTACATTGTGTAAGTAATGTAAGTAATATAAATAGATATACATTACAAATAACAGGGTACGCAAAAACAGAGGACATTACATGAGAATATTTATAACAGGTGCAGACGGTTTTATTGGCCAACACATGGTTGAAAGACTTAAAGACAAACATGAACTTGCATTTTTGACAGAAGATTTAAGAGACCATGCCAAGGTTGCTATGCAGATATCAACTTTTGATCCAGAGGTAATTGTTCATCTAGCGGCTAGAACAGAAGTAGAAGATAGTTTTTACGAGCAAATTACATTTAGTGAAATAAATTATGTTGGTACAGTAAATTTAATTGAAATTGCTTCTAAACTAAAAAATTTAAAAAACTTTGTGTTTGCTAGTACAATGGAAGTATATGGCTGGCAACCAATAAGCGACTTAATTAGAGACGGAAAAGAAGAAAGTATTATTGCATTTAATGAAGCAACTCCTCCAAATCCAAATGCACCATATGCCGTTGCAAAATATGGGTGTGAAAAATACTTAGAGTACGCTCATAGAAGTTATGGGTTACCATTTACAGCAATACGTCAAACAAATGCTTATGGTAGAAAAGATAATGACTTTTTTGTTACTGAACAAATAATTACACAAATGCTTAAGAACCCAGATGAGATAAATTTAGGTTACGGTGAGCCATACAGAAACTTTATTTACATTGATGATTTACTTGATGCTTGGGAATCTGTTATCACAAATCCTGACAAGTGTGCAGGAGAAATATTTTGTATAGGACCTGATAATGCAATTAAAATAAAAGACTATGTAAAACTTATTGCAGATAAGTTAAACTGGAACGGACATGTAAATTGGAATACTAAGCCTAAAAGACCTGGTGAAATTTACTTATTAAATAGTACAAATCATAAAATTACTACAAGATTAGGTTGGGTTCCAAAAGTAGAATTAAGTGAAGGTTTAGATAAAACTATTGCAGTCTGGAAAGACATTATACAAAACGATCTCCCACATAATGTAGATAGGAAATTTTCCAAAGGAAAATAAGTTCTTGACAAACTTCTAAATTTTGCTATACTAGTGGTAATATTACTAGGAGTGGCAAATGGACCTATACATCGCAGTTTCAATCTTTATCGTTGCAAATAGCCTATATTTCTATAATTTAGGTAAAAAACAAGGCTTAACGGAAGGAAAATTTACTGGCATGATAAGTATTGTTCAGTTCTTGAAGGAAAAAAACGTCCTTAAAGATAAAAAAGATATAACAGGATATGACAGATGGCCTGAGGCAATCAAAGTTTTATATGTTACTGCAAATCCTGATTTATTTGAAGACTGAGACACTACATGGCAAAACGTAAAAAGAAAAGTTTATTTTTAATACCAGAACCAAACTGGGTAGAATTATCCAAACTTACAGACAATAAAGACAGGGAAGATGCATTTCAATCTGTATCTTATTTTGTGCATTCAGAAATTGACAATAAAGCAAAATGCAAAGCAATGAAAAAATGGATTAAGGAAGAAAGCGGGTGGACTGACGAAGAAATTAAGTATACAACGACCACAGGTCTTGATCCTTGGTTACAAATGTCAGGAAAGTATTGTTGGATATATTATAAGTTAGGCTACATGCCAGAAGGTCCTCTAAAGTATCTACATACAAATAGAAAGGAAGAGTTTTTAAAACTTGGTAAAAAATACTACAAAGAAACTGTAGCAAAAAAAGAAGCAAAAGGAAGTAAGAAAGTTATTAGCATACAGGAAAGAATGTTTGAGCAAGTTTCAGAACTTATGGGAGACTGGGAGAGTATTGTTGATGATTTTATAGATAGTCAAAATATAGATATTAAATCTTTTGACCCTTACAAAAGTATGCAAATATATAAGGGCGGAGTAATAAAACCTGCCCATGCAAAAATTATTAAAACACATTTACAAAGTCATTTAGAGGAAGCACAGGAAGTTTTAGATTGGAAAGATCCAGACATAAAAGAAGGCTATGCTCATTTCAATTCTAAAATGCGTAAACAATATTTAGAGTTTTATCAGAAAATAGATGTTGCATGTGATACATTTATAGAAACTGGTAAAGCCAAACGTAAACCTCGTAAGCCAAAAGTAATCAGTAGAGAAAAAATGGTTTCTAAGTTAAAGTATCAACTTAATGATTCTGAATTAGGAATAGCAAGTATAAATCCTGCAGAGATAATAGATGCTACTGAAGTTTGGGTGTACAATACTAAAACTCGTAAAATTGGTGTTTACAAAAAAGCAGATTTATCAAGTGGTCTTACAGTTAGGGGTACCTCTATATACGATTATGAAGGAAGCACAAGTGTACAGAAGACACTAAGAAAACCAGCAGTACAATTAAAAGAATTTAAAGGCGCCGCAAAAACTAAAATGAACAATGCTTTTAGTAGCATTAAAGCAACAGAAATAAAACTATCAGGGCGTGTGAGCGATACAATTATCATTCTAAAAGCATTTTAATACAAATTTAGATAAATAGTAGTATGGCACAAGATCAAATAGGATATAAAAGTCGAGAAGAACTTATTAAAGAGTTACAACTTCGTTTGGCTGACGGCATGGTTGATGTTGAATTAGACAGAGAACATTATGACGTTGCTATAGATAAAGCAATTGGTATTTATAGACAGTTAAGTTCTGGTTCAGTAGAAGAAAGTATAATATTTTTCAATACAGAAAAAGATGTAACTGAATATATTTTACCTGACGAGGTCATGGAAGTAAGAAGAATGTATCGTAGAGGTATTGGTACTAATAGTGGTGGTACAAACTTTGATCCTTTTGATGTTGCATTCAACAATATGTATATGCTACAAGCAGGACAAATTGGTGGACTAGCAGTATTTGATGCCTTCTCACAATATAAAGAAACTTTAGGTCGTGTATTTGGTAGCGAATACAACTTCCTTTGGAATAGAAATACTAAACAACTTAAAATTTTAAGAAACGTTAGACACGAAGAAGAAATTGCTGTTGGCGTATATAATTTTATTCCTGAAAGTATTTTGCTAAAAGATGTCTATTCCAGCAATTGGTTAGGTTCTTATTCTCTAGCAATGAGTAAAATGATGTTAGGTGAAGCAAGAAGTAAATATGCTTCCGGTCTTCCAGGAGCAGGAGGAGCCATACAATTAAATGGTGATGCTCTTAAAAATGAAGCCCAAACAGAAATGCAAACACTAAAAGATAGTATACATAATTATGAAGAGGGTAATACCCCTCTAGGATTTGTGATAGGATAATGATAATAGGCATTTGCGGTTTTATAGGCAGTGGCAAAGATACAGTTGCTAATATGTTTGTAGAACGTGGATGTACTCATGATAGTTTCGCCGCCCCTTTAAAAGATTTATGTTCCAGTATTTTTGGTTGGGAAAGATACATGCTGGAAGGCGATACTGTTGAAAGCAGAGATTTTAGAGAAACACCTGACATGTTCTGGACTAGAAAATTAGGCGTTCCAAACTTTACACCAAGACTAGCATTACAACTATTAGGTACAGAAGTACTTAGAAACCATTTTGATCAAGACATTTGGCTTAGTAGTTTAGAATATAGAATAAGAAAGCAGGATGAAAATGCTCCTTGTGTAGTTGTTAGTGATGCAAGATTTAGAAACGAATTAGATCTTATAAAAGAAATGGGTGGTGTAGTTATTTGGGTGCAACGTGGAGAGTTACCTGAATGGTTTGAAGTAGCAAAAACGGCACACGAAAACGTTGTTAGTAGAAAAATAATGACAACAAAATACAGAGACGTTCATGAAAGTGAATGGAATTGGGCAGGCTACCCAGTTGACTACATTATAAACAATAATGGAACCCTCGAAGATCTAGCCAAGCAAGTAGAAGAAATACGAAACTGGAAAACAGGCGAATTTAAAGATATCCTACACATTGTATAATACCTGCTAATACCTAGCAATTCCGTAAATACAGTATAATTCATTATTTTGATAAATAAAGGTAATACGACAGTATTGTACAATACATAATAGGAGAATAAAATGGCAACATTATCATCACCTGGAGTAAGTGTAACAGTATCAGACGAGAGTTTTTATGCTCCTGCTGGTGCTGGAAGTGTACCTTTAATCGTTATTGCTACGGCACAGGACAAAACAAGTCCAGACGGTTCAGGTATATCAGCATATACAACTTCAGCAACAGCCGGAAAACTTTATCAAGTTTCTAGCCAAAGAGAGTTACTACAAAATTATGGTAATCCAGAATTTAAATCAAGCGGATTAACACAATTACACGGTAGCGAACAGAATGAATACGGTCTTTTATCAGCATACAGTTTCTTGGGTATAGCCAATAGTGCATACGTTTTAAGAGCAGACGTTGATTTAAATGACTTAACACCATCTGCAACTGCACCTACATCTAAACCTGCTAACGGTAGTTACTGGTTAGATACATCAACATCAGTAATTGGTGTTAAAAAATGGGACGGTTCTGCATGGGTAAAACAAACAGTCAAAGTTCCAGCAAGTACAGATCTTACCGTTGGAGATATCCCAAAAGCATCATACGGTATGAAAGATGACTTTGCAGTTGTATATTTTACAACAGCAGGTGCTACAAAGTCAGACATTAAAGTTTACCAAAAAACTAATGACACTACTTGGGACGTAATTGGTGATTCAGGTTGGGGAACTAGAACTTCTTCAGCAGATTTCCAAATAGGTGATCACAGTGATTTACCTTCCACAAGACAAGGTGGTGGTTCACTAGTAGCAGGCGATGTATTCTTACAACAGAATTCATTAAGTAATGGTACCGATTTTAAAGTTAAACTATACAATAGCAACACTGGTTTATTTACAGACCAGACTGTATATGCAAGAAAAAGCATGTCAGATGCATATGGTACTAGTTTTCATGGTCCTAGCCCAGTTGCTGGAGATCTATTTGTAGATGTTGCAGGTGTTGGACAAGACAACGACTATGCATGGTTTACACCTAAAAGACATAACGGTAATAGCACTATTAGTGCAGAAAGTACAGCGGCATTAGACGGTTCTGAAGTTGTTATTTCATCACATGCGACTAAAGTTAGTTTGATTATGAAAGTTAATGACGGTTCAAACGTTGATATAACATTTACAACTGATACAGATGCAAATGGTAATGCAAGTGTTGATGACATGGTTATTGATATCAATACAGCACTAGCGGCGGCCGGTGATGCAACTAACTCAGCAAATGTTATTGCTTCTAATAATAATGGTAAGTTAAACATTTATAATAGTGATGGTAAAGATATTTTGCTTATGGCAGGTAACGTTGCTGGATTCGGTCCTGCACAACTTAACCTAACTGCAGATGTTCCTTACAGTAACTTTGAAGCATTAAGTTTCACTGCAAAAGCAACAGAATTAACTGGTGACTTAGCAGAAGGAATGCTATGGTATGACGCAACTGTAAGTACAAGCACAGTTGATATTCTTTATAATAATGCAGGTTCTTGGGCAACTTATACAGGTGATGTACAAGTTACTTCTACACAACCTACAAAACAAGCAGACGGTACTTCTTTACAGGTTAACGATTTGTGGATTGACGGTAGTGATTTAGAAAACTATCCTAAAATTTACAAATATAGTTCTGCAAATGAATGGGTATTAGTTGACAATTCAGATCAACTTACACCAGCAGGTATAGTATTTGGTGACTTTAGAGCAACAAAAGCCGGTGCATTAATTAGTGAAGCAAATGGCCTTCCATCACCTACACTATATCCAAGTAACATCTTAGCATGGAACAAAATGGCAAGTGGCGGTAATGTCAAGAAATACGATAGTGCTTCTGGACTATGGAAAGACTACAGCGGTAATAAAGCAGATGGCTCACCTCACATGTTGAGAAAGGCACAGAGAAAAGTTGTTGTAACAGCACTTCAGGCGGCTCTTACTGCAAACCAAGATATCAGAAACGAAACAAACCGTTTCAATATTGTAGCAGTTCCAGGGTATCCTGAACTAGCAGATGAGATGGTATCACTTGGTACAGATCGTAAGAATACAGTATTTAGTGTTATAGATGCACCATTAAGATTGGCCGCAGACGCAACAAGTACTTCAAACTGGATTAATAACAATGCAGTTACAACTGAAAATGGAGAAGACGGTTTAGTTACTAATTCACCATATGCGGCTGTTTACTATCCACATGGTTTATCAAGTAATCTAGACGGTTCAAGTGTTATGGTTCCTGCTTCACATATGGCATTGAGAACATTAGCATTTAACGATCAGGTGGCTTTCCCATGGTTTGCACCAGCAGGATTCCAAAGAGGATTAGTAAGTAATGCTTCTGGAACAGGTTATCTTGACGCAACAACTAGCGAATTTGTAGCAGTTGCTTTAAGTGAAGGACAAAGAGATAGTCTTTACACTAACAAGATTAACCCTATTGGAAACTTCCCAGGCAGAGGAATTGCAGTATTTGGTCAAAAGACTTTAAACTCAGTTTCAAGTGCATTGGATAGAGTAAATGTTGCTAGACTTGTTGTTTATCTACGTGAACAGTTAGACGACGCAGTTAAGCCATTCTTGTTTGAACCAAACGATGAAGTAACAAGATCAAATGCTAAAGTAGTTGTTGATAGACTACTTGGTGAACTTGTTTCTCAACGTGGATTGTTTGACTTTGTTACAGTTTGTGACACAACAAACAATACAGCGGCAAGAATTGATAGAAACGAATTGCATATTGACATAGCGATACAGCCTGTTAAAGCAGTAGAGTTTATATACATTCCAATTAGAATCCAAAATACATTGGGACAAACAGGTTAAGTTTTAACTTAAACTATAAAAAGGGCGGTATTTACTGCCCTTTTTTGTGAATAAATTATATACGCAGTTAACCTTTTTTGGGTCAAAGTGATAAATATTCGTATATAAAAGTTCGTTAGGAGAACAATATGGCAGTATCAAGTGCAACAACAGAAACTAAAAGCAAATTTGGTGTTCCAGTAACAGGAAATACCGGTTCAGGCGTTTTAATGCCTAAACTAAAATATAGATTTAGAGTTAGTTTTTTAAACAATTTTGGTGGAAGTGCAGAAACTAAAGTTTTAACACAAAACATCCAATCAGTATCTAGACCAAAGATCTCTTATGAAGAGCAGGTAATAGATAGTTATAACTCAAAAATTTATGTACAAGGTAAACATACTTGGGAACAAATTAATGTTACTATTCGTGATGATATCACTAACCAAGTAGCAAAACAAGTTGGTGCTCAGGTGCAAAGACAGTTAAATCATTTCCAACAATCAACACCAGCGTCTGGTAGTGACTATAAATTTGACATGCAGGTAGAAATACTTGACGGTGTTAATGCAGGTGCTACTGAAGTTTGGTTCCTTGAAGGATGTTTTTTAACTAACGTTGATTACAGTGAAACGGATTATAGTGCGAGTGACGCCGTACAGATTACTCTACAGGTTAGATACGATAATGCAATCCACTTTGAAGGTGATAATGACATTAACGGTAGAACTGTAAGTGGTAACCCATTCCCAGAAACAGTGAGCACAGGCACAGGAACATTAGGTTAAGGAGTAATCCTTAATGGAGTTTTTCAAATCAGGTAATAATCGGAAGTTCTTTCTTAAGGACTTCCGTAATGCCGAACATTACAAACCTGACATTGCTCCACCAAGACAGCAATTTCAAGGGTATGTAAATTTCATTATTAATAGAAGACTTATTTCCATGATGGAAGATACTTCTTCTTTTAGAACAAGAATTTCTTCTCTTGTTAGAACTGCAACATTGCCTGAGGTAACGTTCGCTACAGAAACTAAAAATTCATTTAATCGTAAAAAAATTATACAGATTGGAGTAGATCATAGTCCAATTAGTCTGACGGTTATGGATACAGTACAAAATGAATGGTTAACGTTATTCATGAAATACTACTCATATCATTATATGAACCCAAGAAATAAATTTGATGGTGACACACGAGACACATCTTTTATGGGTGGTGACGCACATGGAGGATACCAAGCAGGAAACTTTGGACTTCAAGGCGAAACTAATGGTAAAGGCTTCCAATGGAGTAGTAATGATTTTGGATTAGATTTAGGTGTTACTAAAAACTTTTTTGAAAGAATAGACCTAATTTTATATCATGGCGACAAAGGTGTTCAATATTCAATGTTCAACCCTATGATGAAAGGATTTTCAGGAAGTAGTATAGACTATTCCTCTAGTGAACTAATGGATTTTAAAATAGATTTTGAATATGAAAACTTTACTACAACTAATGTATATAATTTTTCTTTAGGTGAACAAGATTTAGCAAGGTTTGAAAATATGGCAGGTGCTAAATTACCTGGAATGGGGGCAATTAAAAAACCAGTTGCTTTAGATGATACAAAGTTAAGTATTTTAAATGGAAAAGATGGAGACGGAAGATCTAGAACACAACAGCCTAAAACAGGTGGAAAAGAAACAGGCGTAGACAGTTACATGAATACGGATAAAATGTTTGATGATAGCAGTATACTAGTATCAGAATTAGCAGAAGGTTCTAATACTAACAAAATTTATACACCGGTTAAAAAAGCAGAAAGTAGTGGTAAAACAGGATTTGAAGGATTTAACAGTTGGTTAGAAGAATCTCCATTTGGTAGAATAGTAGACAGAGGATTGTCTGCTGTAATTAATGGACAAGACACATCAGATATATTAAAACAAGCATTAACAGATGAAATTAATTATGCAATAACTAATGATTCAGATGAAAGAGATATATTTAATAATGTTGAGCCTGGTAGTGAAAGCGATAAGCAAAATGACAGTGGTAACCAAAATGAATCAACTGACACTAATAATTCTAATGAATCACCTTACATACCTTTAAGTTTTTAAAATGAGTAATTCTTTATATAATACATTTGGAAATGAAATAGAATACAAGGTATTACAATCAACGTTGACTACATTTTTAGAAAATGCAACCATTAAGTTTCCTTTACCTCAAGCAAGTTCTCAAATATTAGGTGATTTTTCTAGTAATTCAGCACAAACTTTAAATGGTCCATTGTTAGAACAAATATTTTTAAGATTGCAAACTTTAGGTTTTAAGACTGCCAATGCTAAAGCATTATCAGTTGTTCTTATAAAAGTTGCAGAACAACAAAATATGAACCCAATGGATTTCTTTAGTATAAATGAAAACACTTTAAATATAACAAAACAAGCCTATGATGCCATTAATGAATTAAGACCTAATGGCAACAGAGTAAACTTAGTTACACCTAAAAATAATTCTAAAAGTCCAGTAAGTAAACTTTTAAAGTCATAACATGGCCAAATATCAACAAGGCTTATACGAAGTTGCAAATACATCAAAGTTTGTAGGCACCAAACCACCTAAGTACAGAAGCAGTTGGGAATTAGCATTTATGAGAATGTGTGATAGTCATCCTAATATACTTAAATGGGCAAGTGAAAATGTAAAGATTCCTTATAGAAGTCCTGTTGATGGCAAGTATCACAACTATGTTCCAGACTTTATGATACAATATCAGGATAAAGACGGTACAGAACATGTAGAACTTATAGAGATTAAACCTGCTAATCAAACTACATTAGAGAATGCTCGTAGCAGAGGACAAGCCATACAAACGCATATAAACGCCGCTAAGTGGACAGCGGCACAAGAATGGTGTAAACGTAAAGGCATACGTTTTAAAGTGATCAACGAAGATCAGATCTTCTCTAACAAAAAAGCTCGTAAGGCGAAAAAACGCATCTCCAAACCTAGAGTTAAATAAATACTATTATGACTAAAAAACTTGAAGAAGAATTCAATCTACCTCCTATCGAAGAAGTAACTAATACTGACGAGGAAGTTGTGCCTACTGTAGAAGAAACACAGGAAGTCATAGAGGAAGTACAAGGTGCTTTAAGTGTTAGTGAAAAAATTAATTTAGCATTTAAAGAAGTTAAAGGTTTAGAAAGTCACGAAGTTGAAATGAACGACATAGCCAAGAAGGCTATAGAAAGTTATGAGCAACTGATGAGTTTAGGTATGAATGTAAGCGATATGGCGGCTGGTAAAGTGTTTGCAGAAGCAAGTAACATGTTAAAGATAGCCTTAGATGCCAGTGACGCCAAAACAAAAGCAAAGTTACAACAAATAGATTTAATGCTTAAGAAAGCAAGAATAGATAAGTTTGATAATAAGGGTACAGAAACAGAAGCCGTACAAGCAACTGTATTTGATAGAAACGATCTATTAAAAATAATTAAAGGCGAAAGTTAAGGCCTTACCCATTCTCCATTTTTAAAAACTACAAGTTCACCGTATTGGTCTAAAGTGTATTCTCCTTCTGTAGGATTTTGGGGTTCTTTTACTTTTATTTTTGACATACAATTATTTAGCAAAAATATTAGTATTCTGATAAATAAGTGTAACAACGAAGTTTAAACGGAGTTTAAATATGAAACTTAAAGACTATATAACAGAATCATTCAACAAAGAGTACGGCTACAGAGTAAAATTTGCCGCTGATTGTGGTTCTGAACAAATGGACATGTTAGAAAAATGTCTAGACAAGTATAACCTTGTCAGTGCTACACCATTTAAAAGAACACCTATAGAAGAGAATCCAAAAGAATTTTATAGAGCAAAAGGTACACAATGTACATCAGAAGTATGTAGTACAGATATAATTTTAAAGTACCCAGTCAACGAAAGAATATTAGAAGTATGGCTGGCTGTAAATTTAGGTATGGACCACGAAAGAGTCCTTGCTTATGGTGTTAAAGATCCTAGAAGAATAGAATCTGAAATGGCAGAACTTAGAGCAAAAGAAGATGTAGACAGACAAGTTTCAGAAGAAGATGCATTACTAAACGATGAAAGCATGGAACATTACGAAAATGAAAATGCAGATGTTGATTTTAAAGCAAACTTCTTTGGTGAAGAATACAATAAAAAGTTTTTAGAGGAATTAGCAAAAATTAAAGCAGAAAAAGGCGCAGACTACTTCCGTAACTATCCTAGTAAAGACGAATTAATGGGCGACGATCTAGCAGAATTAGGCTCTCAAATACACGGATTACCGAATATGGGTAGAGGTACAGAGTCAAGTAAAACTGTTGATGTTATCTCCCAAAGTAGTAAGAGGTCGTAAAAATGGCAGATAAGAATATTGTAGAGGCTGAACCAGTAATGAAAACTGGTGATATTAGTAGAATTAGAACATTAGGCGGAGCAGAAATGGCTGGCCTAATTACTAGTAGATTACAAAGTGCTAGAGCTCATTTACAGCAAGGTAAGGCACTACCAGCCGCAGAATCAGAACAAATAGAAATATTATTAGGACTTTTAGACCCAATGATTGAAGCAGGGCATTTACCTAAGTTAATACAATTAAATAAAGTAGCAACTAAAGTAGTAGCCGATAAAAAAGCGGCAATGCAAAAAGATCTTAATGTACCTGCATGGCAAAGACAAGGTAAAACAAGAGCAGATATGGGCATCAATGATCCTGATGGCGGCAAAATACCAGGGCCTAATGAAATTGCTTCCGGACAAATAGAATCTATAGAAGAAGAACTTTCAAGAAATGCTGTAGAAAAAATGGTAGGTGATGATCCTGCATTAGCACAAAAGGTAATGATGGTTTACGATATGATGAAGAAAGGAGAAGGAATTCCACCTTCACATTCACAACCGTTTTTTCAGTTCATTAAACCTGTTTTAGATAGTTTAACTGGCACAGATGCAGTTGCTAGTATTACAAGACATAAAGAAAAATTTGCACAAGATACACAACCACAAGATCAACAAGATCAACAAGCTCAACAAGAACCACAACAACCTAATCAAGATGATCAACAACCTCAAGATATGGGACAAGAAAAAACACATAAAGATTTAGGAAAAGTTAGAGTTATTAATTCTACTATGCCTAAAGCAGATGATGAGGCTATTGTTCAAACAGATGATGGTAAAGTAGTAAAAGTGAAACTAGCAGATTTAGAAGAAGGTATGGAAATGGAAACAATGAATTTAGATGAATTAAAAATGTTAGCAGGTCTTTCAGAAGCAATGAGCGATGCTTATGGTGATGCTGATTCTCCTGAACAAGTTGAAAGTTCAGTAGAATTTAAGCAACATAAAAATACAGATAAAGGTTCAGTAAGTATTGAAGCAAGTGGCGATGATATGCAAGAACTTGCAAAGGTACTTAAAATGGCAGGGTTAACTTTACCTCAAGACATGTATAAAGATGAACCAGAAGCAGATGATGAACCAGAATCACATGATGAACCTGAAGTACAAGTAGTAGAGCCAGATAGTGATGAAGAATCACCATGTGGCACTAGCGATGCAGACGCTTCATACTCAACAGATAAAGAAGTTTTAGTAAACTATATTAAAGATAAATTAGCAAAACGACTTTCATAAATATATGCTTACCGATCTATATGTAGACGGAACAAGTTTTGCATCAGGTTGGGGCAAAGGTCATGAAAGAAATCTTTTTAAAACAACTGATGCCTATTCCTGGGTAGACAAATTTTCCGATATCACCAATTGTAAGAATGTTTGGAATCACTCCTTAGTTGCAAAACCTTGCGACATGCAAGTATTCGATATACAAAATTTCTGTAATCAATATTATAATAAATTTAAAACATTTGATAAACTATTTGTTGTTGTAGAGTATTCTTATATTACATACAGAAGTATAGGAACAGTTAAGGCAAGAGATGGTATATTTAAAAATCAAGATATTATTCCTATTGTAATGGCAAGAGGAACAGACCTGGATAATAATGAAACAGGCGGTTTCGGTTATGTTATAGAATTTGTAAGAAAAAGTAATGATTACTTAGATATACAAGAACCTTTGTTTACAAAAATACCTGAGAAACATATAGATCCTGATGATGTAAATAGAGTAAAAGAATTTGCAACACAATGGCTACTCACAAGATTTACAAATTATGTAGAACATTTAGACTATATGTATAAAAATCTTTCCTTAATAAAAAACTTTCTTACGAAAAGAAATATTCCTTTCGTAATATATTCCGCCGCAGTAACTGATGATGCTCCAGAAAAAGTTTTTATCGATCAAACTTTTAGATCATTGGTAAAAGATAAAAGACTAATACCAATAAAAGAGTTTTCAGGCAGATCATTATCTAAAAAATATTCTATTGAAGAATATACGGTACATCCTGATAAATTAGGCCATATGGCTATAGCTCAACATCTATATGACTGGATATTAAAACATAATCTACACAAAAAACCAAATTCAAGCATAATTACTGTATAAATAGTAATATGGCACGAGGAACAGCAGATACCAGTCTGGTTAAACAAGGCTATAGTAAAGTCGCATATACTCCAGATACTATACAAGATTTTAAGAATTGTGCAGATCCTGTGGGTGGTCCTCTGTATTTTATGACTAATCATGTAAAAATACAGCATCCTACAAAAGGTGGTATAGATTTTGATCCTTTTAAATATCAGTTAGACTTAATAGAAAACTATAATAATTACAGATACAGTATTAATATGCTGGGCAGACAGATGGGTAAAACTACTGTGGCGGCAGGATACTTGCTGTGGTATGCAATGTTTAAACCTGATAGTACAATATTAGTTGCGGCCCACAAACAAGCAGGTGCTCAGGAAATTATGCAACGTATTAGATATGCATATGAAAGTGTGCCAGATCATATTAGAGCCGGTGTAACAGAATACAACAAAGGTTCTATGTCGTTTGATAATGGAAGTAGAATAGTAGCAAGTACAACAACAGAAAATACTGGTAGGGGTATGTCACTTACATTAGTATACTTAGATGAGTTTGCATTTGTGCCACAACGAATTGCGAGTGAATTCTGGACTTCTTTATCTCCCACTTTGGCAACTGGTGGTAAATGTATTATTACATCAACACCTAATAGTGATGAAGATACTTTTGCTATGATATGGAATCAAGCAAATAAACTTTTTGATGAACATGGTAACGAGCAAGATGTAGGTGTTAATGGATTCAAACCTATGTTAGCAATCTGGGACCAACATCCAGATAGAGATGCCATATGGGCAACAGAAGAAAGAGGCAGAATTGGCGAAGAACGTTTTAAACGTGAACACGAATGTGAATTTGTTATATATGATGAAACACTTATAGACCCTTTAAAACTATTAGAAATGAATGGAAAGGAGCCTATACTTAAAAGTGGACAAGTAAGATGGTATAAACATCCAACACCAGAAGGCATATATGTATTATCTTTAGACCCAAGTACAGGAACAGGGGGCGATAACGCCGCCATACAGGTACTAGAATTACCAAGTATGGTACAGGTAGCAGAGTGGTGTCACAATAAAACGCCCATAGAAGGGCAAATAAAAGTTTGTATGGAAATAATGCAATACATAAAAGATCAAGGGGCACCGCAGATTTATTGGAGTGTTGAGAACAATGCTATAGGTGAAGCCGCACTAGTTGTAATTAGAGATACTGGAGAAGAAAACTTTCCAGGAGAAATGCTACATGAACCTAAAAAGGTACAAGGTAAGAAAGGACGTAGAGGATATTACACAACACATAAAACAAAGATAGAGTCTTGTTTAAATCTCAAACGATTAATCGAACACGATAAGATTAAACTAGGCAGTAAGATGTTAATGAGCGAATTAAAGAATTTTGTATCCACAGCAAATACCTTTAAAGCAAAACCCGGACAATCAGACGATTTAGTTATGAGTCTTACCTTAGGACTTAGAATGATAGATTTTATAAGTACCTTTGAAGACGAGGTTTACAATGCTGTGAATAGTGGTCTTGGTTGGGACGACTTTAATTCAGATGATGACGACGACTGGGATCAACCTATGCCGCTTATCTAATGGCAACTTTTAACCTAAAAGGAAAAAATATAACAATTCCTAACGGATATTCCCAAGAAGACACTATAAAAACGTATAGGCATAAAGAGCAAAAACGTCTTCCATTTATGTTTGCTTCAGAAGACAATTATAAAAAATATGCTATTCACTATGGTATATTTAATAGATATGATTTATTTAAAAACATAAACAAGTTAATTTACCACATAGAATTTAGTAATGAACTTATTATAGAGAAAATATTAACAGAAGATTTTTACTTTACAATACCCGATCATATTGTTAATGATAGCAATTACTATATTGTTATAGATACAATTATTGCTGATTTACTACCTGATGAAAGCAGTACACAGGAAAATGATTTAGTTTTCCTTAAGTTTTTAAATAATACAATTAAAAAATATAATTTAAGTAAAGAAAGGTTTATAGTGTTAGGATATTATTATAATATAAATTCTTTAGACTTCACATATATCCCTATACATTATTTGTTTTACTCTAAATTTTCTTATAATCCTAATATTCTAGAAGATAGAATTAACGAAATAAACTCTCATACTAAAAGACAATATAAAATATTATGTCTTAACAACAAACCAAGAGCACATAGATTAGATTTATTTAATTATGCTTTTCAAAATAATTTACTTAAAAGTAATCATCATACATTTGCCTGTACTGTAGAAAAAATAAGACAGTACACAACAAAAACGTATCCGTTTGAGCATTTGCTTCCTTTTAATACAGATTTAACTTCACAAGAAAGTAAGTGGAGTGTCGCATTTGATCGTTACCCAGATCTTGCAAAAAATTCTTATGTTAATTTTAGTACAGAAACAAGATTTATAGAAAACGGACCTATTGTTTTAACAGAAAAGGCATCTCAGGCTATTAAAAATGTTAAACCTTTTGTATATTGTGCAACACCTGGTTCCTTACAACTATTAAGAGATAAGGGATTTAAAACTTTTGATAAGTGGTGGTCAGAAGAATATGACGGCATTACTGATAATAAAGACCGAATGAACGAATTATGTAGATTATACAAAGAATTGACCGAGTATTCTGATGATCAATGGGTAGATATAATTTACGATATGAAAGATGTTTTAATACACAATTTTAATACCTTTAAACTACATCTAGAACAAGATGTTATACTTGACAACATTAACAATTATTTTGAAAAACAATCAAATAGATAAATAGTATTATGTCAATTAATATAGAAACAGTAGCAGAAAAAACCTTTAATGTCTTGAAAGGCTTTGGCTTTGAAGTGAGAAGTTTTGATAAAGACGGTAATCAGGTTATAAATCCAAAAGAAGCAACAAGGTTTGCTGTAGCAGAACCTAACTTACTTGCTAGATTGGATATCAAAGAAAAAGCATTACTATTAGCAACAAGTCAGGATTTAAGTGAAAGTCCTGTAAGAGATATGTTAAAAGAACTTGCACAAGATTATTTAATGAGTTTTGACTACAAAATATTTGACAAAAAAATTAAACCTAAAGGCGAAAAAGTAGATATCAAAAGAAATGCGGAGACGGACATGGCAGACGTTATGGAAGAAATTAATACTATAAGAAAATTATCAGGATTAGATCCAGTAGAAGAAAACACAAAAGATCCAGAAAGTAAATGTGACTGTGAATACTGTTTAGGTTCAGGTATGGTTACTGACGGTAAAACATGTCCAAGATGTGATGGTGATGGTGAAGAGCCGGGCTTTGGTGGTACTAAAGCATACGAAGATAAAGAACAAGTTGCAGAAGCAAGTTTAGGTAAAATGACTGGTAGTAGAAAGTCCAGTTATCAACCACTAGCAGACAATGTTAAAATTATTGTTAGACATAATAAAGATGTAAACGAAGAAGTACGTGGTGCTAGAAGTAGAAATATACATAGTATATTAATACAACGTGGTGAAGAAAAGTTTAAAATGGCAGAAAACAATTTACAGGCCGCAAGAGCAATGGCAAGACATTTGCACAATGGCGGAGAAACTTTTGACGAAATAGGCGAAGCAATTACAGAAATGTCAAAAGACTATGGCAAACTTAGAGAATTTGTTAGATATGTAAGAAAGGCTAACTTGGTTAACGAAACCAATGAAGAGTTTGTAGCATTAGCAGTAGAAAATATTAATGATATTAAAACAAACTTAAAAAGATTAAGTGGTGTTAAGTCTTATGCAAATGCAGTAGAAACAGTTACAAATTATAACAATGTAGAAATATTACAAGACGATTTAGATTTAGAAAGTAAATTTACAGAAACACATTTTGATGACAAAGTTGCAAATGTATTAGATAATTTAAAAGTAATGGCTAGTAAAAGAAATGCTTTTGAAAGTTATATTACAAATGCAATAGCAAACGAAACGTTTGAAAACATTAAAGATCAACTTAAAGAAGACGAGTTAATGGAATTTGATACACCTCATGCTAAACTTGGACATCAAGTTAGTAGATTAGGGTTTAATGCAAAAGACGAAAAACTTGGAAACTATTTACATAGCATTAGTAGTAAACTTAATGCTGGTGGACAACTAAGCCAATTCGAGTATGGCGCAATTAAAAGTAGTCTACTAAGTGCAGGTCAGCACAATGTACAAACTGCTCCTATGACAGCAACAGAGTCATATGAAGCATTTTTAGACCAGTTTATCATATAATATTACGTTATAAAGATAAATAAATTTGTTGGAAAGGTAAAGTAATTTAATTTTCCAATAGTTGTAAAAAAGTACTTGACTTTTTTGCATCAAGGCATTATAATAATAAAACAGTTGTATCCTAAACACAGAAGGTACAGCGAAACATGGCATATAGGAGAAAAACATGGCATCTTTAGCAGAAATCAGAGCAAAACTACAATCAATGGAATCTAAACCAGGCGGTGGTTCAAAAGCTCAAGGCGATAACGCAATATACCCATTTTGGAACATAGACGAAGGCACATCAGCAGTGATGAGGTTTTTGCCTGATAGTGATCCAAATAACACGTTCTTTTGGGTAGAACGACAAATGATCAGACTAACATTTCCAGGAGTGGCAGGCGGAGACGCAAGGCCAGTTACTGTACAAGTCCCTTGTATGGAAATGTGGAATGAGACATGTCCAATATTAACTGAGGTAAGACCTTGGTTCAAAGATCCTTCTTTAGAAGATATGGGTCGTAAATATTGGAAAAAAAGAAGTTACATTTTCCAAGGGTTCGTAAATGAAAATCCTTTAGATGAGACTTCACCAGAGAATCCAATTAGAAGATTTGTAATTGGTCCTCAAATATTTAACATAATCAAATCAGCACTTATGGACCCAGAGATGGAAAACCTTCCAACAGACTATGTTGCAGGTACTGATTTCAGATTATCCAAAACAACCAAAGGTCAATATGCAGACTATTCTACAAGTAAGTGGGCGAGAAAAGAAAGTGCTCTTACTGAAGAACAGTTAGCGGCAATTGATACACATGGTTTGTATAACTTAAACGACTTCCTTCCAGCAAAACCAAGTGCTGAGGGAGTACAAGCAATTTCCGAAATGTTTGCGGCAAGTGTAGACGGGGAACTTTATGACCCTGCAAAGTGGGGTGACTTTTATAAACCCTACGGACTTGATACAGGAACTAGCACACAATCAACAGTTGCACCAGCTCAAACTGTACAAGCAACTGCAACAGAGAGTGTGGCACCTGTAACAACACCTGCACCAGCAGTAGCGGAAACAACTGCACCAGCAGTAGAAACTCCTGCTCCAGCACCAGCGGCTGAACCCGTTGCAAGTGCTCCAGCAGAAGGAGATGCAGGCAAGAAGTCAGCAGATGACATTCTTAATATGATTCGTAACAGACAATCAAGTTAAGGAGATATCATGCAAAAACCATTTGACTTAACAAAGTTCAGAACCGGTTTAACTAAAAGCATTAGTGGAATTAGTGCTGGTTTCCATGACCCAAAGGATTGGATCAGCACTGGTAACAAAACATTAGACTACCTAATAAGTGGGGACTTCAATGGAGGTATCCCACTAGGTAAAGTTAGTGTGTTTGCTGGTGAATCAGGTTCTGGTAAATCGTTTATATGTTCTGGCAACATTGTTAAAAATGCACAAGATCAAGGATGTCAAGTAGTATTATTTGACTCTGAAAATGCATTGGATGAACAATGGCTACAGGCATTAGATGTAGATACGTCACCAGAAAAACTATTAAAAATTAGTGTTTCAATGATTGACGATGTTGCAAAAGCAATATCTGAATTTATGAAAGACTATAAAAACAATTATGGTGATTTAGAGTATGACGATATGCCTAAGTTACTATTTGTTATAGATAGTTTAGGAATGTTATTAACACCTACAGACGTAACACAATTTGAGAAAGGTGATATGAAAGGTGATATGGGTAGAAAACCAAAGGCATTGGCGTCTTTAGTTAGAAATACTGTAAACCAAATAGCACCCTTCCCAATTGGTATCGTAGCAACAAACCACACTTATGCATCGCAAGATATGTTTGATCCTGATGATAAAATATCAGGTGGACAAGGTTTTATATACGCATCAAGTATTGTTGTAGCAATTAAAAAACTTAAACTAAAAGAGGACGAAGCAGGAAACAAAGTTTCTACAGTACAAGGTATAAGAGCCGCCTGTAAAGTAATGAAGTCTAGATATAGTAAACCTTTTGAAGGTGTACAGATTAAGATTCCATATGAAACAGGAATGGACCCATATAGTGGTATGGTAGAAATGTTAGAAGCAAAAGAGATACTTACTAAAGTAGGTAATAAACTTTCTTATGTTTCTCCTGTAACAGGTGAAGAAATAAAAGAGTTCAGGAAAGGATGGACTAATGAAAAACTTCAAGTAATTTTAGATGAATGGGGACAAAATCCTATGGCACAAGATGATGTTGTAGACGATATTGATCCTGAGATTCTTGAACCAGATATGGAGGATTATACAGATGAGTCCTGAGGTAGCATTACTATTAGACGCATGGGACACGATTAAATCGTTTGTCCCTGCAAAAGAAAGGCTTCATGTAGCAGAAGAACTACTTAGATCTTTTGAAGATCATGTTGATATTTCAGAAGCAGAAGACAATGCTAATGAGTTCGATTCTATTATGAAAGCCGCATTAATCAGCCACTTTGACATTGGGTTGGAAGATGATGAAGATGAGGATTGGGATTAATTTATGGCTACCCATTATAACAACATTGTACAAGACTTAGGTAATATAGTTCCGGCAATCGAATATTACCAAAAGGAATTAGATGAAGCAAGATGGGAAGTCAAGATCAAAGGGAGCCTGGAAAAAGCCAGTGCCTCCCTGCCCGGTCTTACTGAGTTTCGATTTAACCAACTTCAAGAGATTGAAGCAATATTAGAACATTTAAATATAGAACTTCGCAAGGAACGTTCTGTAGTATTTCGTAAATATTTAGAAAATTATAATAGAACATTATCAAGCAGAGATGCAGATAAGTTTGTTGATGGTGAACAATCAGTAATAGACCTAACACACCTAACTAACCAATTTAGTCTATTGAGAAATAAGTATTTAGGAATAATGAAAGGCCTAGATACAAAGCAATGGCAAATAGGACATATCACTAGACTTAGAACTGCTGGTATGGAAGACATTGTAATAGATTAATGAAACTAGATTTACACGGTGTTAGACATCACGAAGTAGATCTTAAAGTAGAAAATTTTATACTACTTAATCAAGACCAATTACCACTTACCATTATTTGCGGTAATAGTCAGCGAATGATTGACCTAGTAAAAGATGTTATAGATAGAATAGGTTGCGAAGAATTTGTTATGGATTTATATGGTGTAATCGTTATAAGGAAAATATAATGTTAAACAATAGTACTATTCCACCAGAATATGTGGAAGCCAGTGTACTAGATCCTGTAGCAGAAGACTTGTTATTATGTTGTGATAGAAATTTAGACACAGCAATAAATCTAGGCGTATCAAGTTTATTATTAGAAACTATAAAAGAAAGAATAGAATATTTTATAGATCAAGGCGTAGAAAGTTTTGTATTAGGAAATACAGACACATGGCCAAATTTATTATCTTCAGAAACATATGACGATATAATTAATTTTTTAAAAAGTAAGCAAGATACATTCTTTATAATACAAACTATAGGGTATGATGCTAAAAAACATTCTGATAATATATATGAAATAGGATTAATTTATTTTAATAATTTTAAATATCAACCTATAGAAAATACAGGCAAAAGAGATTACTCATATAGTTTTTTGAATCATTTTCCAAAGTATTTTAGAATTCACTTAGGGTATAAGTTGTGGGAAAATAAATTATTAGATAATATTTTGTTCTCACAAAGTAAAGGAGAAGATAATTTTTTAAATGAAGCAAATAATAAGTTACAACATCTACAACATTATCAAAATTATATAGATTGTTTACCTTTTAAGTATGAGCAAGACCCCTATGCAAAACCATTAGATGATAAAAACTTATCCTTTGATACATTTTCTGTAAGCCATACAGCATTTAATAATACTTATGCTCACATATATACAGAATCAGAAATCGATAAACAAGTATGTACTGAAAAAACTGTTAAACCATTTTTAGCAGGACAAATACCCATACCTTTAACTCCAATTGGTCATTTAGAATATCTTAAAGAATTAGGCTTTCATACTTTTGAGGATCTATTAGGATATGATTATGACAATTTGGAATATGAAAATAAAATAGAAAAAATAGTTGACATTGTTAGCAAAGGAAGTTATTATATAGAGAACTATTATACTAAAAATTATACAAAAGTAGAAGAAAATAACATTAATTTACGAAATATGTATAAAAAGGGGTTGACAAGACTTAAAAATATAGTATAATAAATGTATATTTTAAATAAAGCCGTGGGAGGCATTATATGAAAAACTTTGTTAAAATTAAAAAAGGTACCTATCGCAATGCACCTATTAAAGATGCGATTTTTCCACTAGTAAAACCATTAACCTTTGGTAAAAAGGGTGCGTTTGTAACGGTAGATGGTTCTGCTTTAATGGGTCCTGACTCTAAAAGAGTAAGGATTTTAGTTGATTCACCACTAAGTGTTGAGCCCTCATCTAAAGAAGACTATCAAGCACTTATGCCAGTTAAAAAAGAGCCTAAGAAAAAGGAAACTACTCAACAGGCAATGGATAGGATTAAAAAGAGATTTGAGGTATTAGACCAAATGACTGATGCAGTAGCAAATGGTACTGTTAGAGGACTTATTGTTAGTGGCCCTCCAGGAGTAGGTAAAAGTTTTGGTGTTGAAACTATACTTGAAGAGTATGATGCAATGGCAAAACTAGGTGGTAAAGTAAAAACAGAGATAGTCAAAGGATCAATGACACCAATTGGGCTATATCAAACATTATTTAATAATTCTAATTCAGGCGATATACTTGTATTTGATGACTGTGATAGCATTTTGTTTGATGAAGTATGTTTGAATATGCTAAAAGCAGTATTGGATTCTGGTAAGAAGAGAACAATTAGTTGGAAGGCAGAATCACAGGCCTTAAGAAGGGAAGGTATTCCTGATAGGTTTGAATTTAAAGGTGGTGTAATTTTTATTACTAATGTAAACTTTGAAAATGTTAGAAGTAAGAAGATTCAAGATCACTTAGAAGCATTAATGAGCAGATGCCATTACATTGATTTAGGTATGGATTCTACTAGCGATAAGTTTTTAAGGATTAATCAAATTGTTAGAGATGGTATGCTTAAAGAGTATGGCTTTAGCAAAGAGTTTGAAAAAGAAATTATAGACTTTATGGTCTTAAAGAGTGCTAGACTTAGGGAACTTAGTTTGAGAATGGTACTTAAAATTGCTGACTTGGCCAAGA
>Ga0181604_10000833_pt1 | contig 27858 bp, 25 predicted proteins | sample 041ome_12_FD_148663 | JGI IMG/M metagenome (GOLD analysis project Ga0181604, IMG submission 148663) | Coastal salt marsh microbial communities from the Groves Creek Marsh, Skidaway Island, Georgia - 041410US metaG (spades assembly) | ecosystem: Environmental > Aquatic > Marine > Intertidal zone...
GCAACAGCACACCTGAATTGTCATAATAATGACGTTTAAAATGTTTAAACCACTATTAATAAATATAAAAAACATTCATTTGGGAAAATCAGGAGGGGAAGTGAAATTACTATCCATTCAATTATCTACACTATTTAGAATAACCTGCGCAGCAGGCATCATGACACTATCGGGAATTTCCCAAGCCGCATCCCGGGACATTCCGGATCTTGATGGTCTCTGGTCTTTTGGCCAATGTCCGGGCGGAGGTTTTCTAAGCTGCATGACCCTCCAAGAAAACGATCCCAAGTTGACTGACAGAGCACTGGCCTATCAGGCAGCCATAGATGAAATGGCCCAGCCAAAATATGACTGCGCTCCTATGCCGATTCCTCATATGTATACCGATCCCTACAATTATCGATTAGAACAACTTGATGATCGTGTGCGTATTTATTATGGCAAGGATGACGTGGTTCGGACTATCTGGCTGGAAGGTCATGATCATCCGGAACCGGCCATTAATGAATTCTTCTATTTTGGCCATGCTGTGGGCAAATATGAGGACGGGGCGCTTATCGTAACTACCAGCAAATTCACCTTTGATCCACAGGGGCTTAACGCGGATTTCCGCATCCCTTCTTCCACTCAGAAACAGGTCACAGAGCGATTTTCCCGTGATGGCGATGATCTCATTCTTGAAGTCAGCACCTCCGATCCGTTTTTTCTGAAAGAACCCTGGACCTTCCAGGTGCGCTCCGCACCTGTTGCCGATATGGGGGATGCCTGGACTTGCGAGCTTGACGGTGCCAGACGCAGTCTGCGCTTTGAGGTTTCAAAATACCCTGAAGATCCTGAAGTTGAACGAATCAAGTACTAAAATTTCCTGGAGCAATTGATCATGAACCTGAATAAGAGAATTTTCCTAATGTCACTGGTCTGGATCTGCATGGCAGGCCAGGTCTCAGCCCATCACAGTACCCGAGGCATCTATCACGAAGATCAGCTGCTTGAATTAAAAGGTACGGTCAAGGAATGGGCCTTTGTGAACCCCCATCCCTATCTCACAATCGAGGCGGAGGATGAAAATGGCGTACTCAGAAACTGGGATGTCAGCTATGGTGGCGCAGCAGTGGTCCATTTACAGCGTCAGGGGTATAGCTCTGAAACCTTTACGCCTGGTGAGACCATCATTGTCCATGGCAATCCGGCCAGAAAAGAAGGTGTCTATGGGATTTTAATAGAAGGTGGCGGTAATCACCCGACGCGCGAAGATGGCACCCCGGTGGTTGCTGGCGGTTCTATGTTCTAGAAAAGAGTTTCCCTTTTATTGCCTGAATAAAATTACCCTGGGGTAATAACAAAAAACCCGGCAATAGCCGGGTTTTTTATTTGGCGGTGAGGGAGGGATTCGAACCCTCGAACGGTTTAACCCGTTACACGCTTTCCAAGCGTGCTCCATCGGCCTCTCGGACACCTCACCAAAGTCTTTATGAAATTCTCAAATGTCTGAAATTTGAAAGGGAGGCACTCTATAGGAAGCGCCTCTTAAACTCAAGAATCAATTAAGAAATAGCGCTAACCCCAGCTGCTTACATAGTCATCAATATTGTTTTCAGGCACCGGCCTGTTTGCCAGGGTCGGGGTACCAACATACAGATAACCAACAATCTCATCTGTTGCTTTAAAACCCAGGGCTTCTTTGACCCCGGAATTAAAAGCTGCCTTGCCTGTGCGCCAGATCGATGAATACCCTAGCGCATGGATCGCCACAGACATATTCTGAACTGCCGCCGCTGTTGCGCAAACCTGCTCTACTTTCGGGACCTTGGGATGATCCTTGAATTGAGTTGCAGCGACTATGATCAAAGGTGCACGCAGGGGCGAATTGAGCATTTTATCTTTTTCCTGATCATTTTCTGGCTCCAGGTTGTCAGCGAATACCTGCCCCAGTTTTTCACGCCCTTCCCCACTTATCAAAAGAAAATGCCAGGGTCTTAACATCCCGTGATCAGGTGCACGCAGCCCTGCTTTCAAAATCTCCTGCAGTTCCTGCCTGGAAGGTGCCGGCTCAACCAGGCGTGGAGATGCTGTTCTGTTTTGCAATGCCTCTAGCGCGTCCAAAATAGTTCCTGTCCGTTGTCTCAAAGGTTAATCCGAAATTTACTGCCGTGTGTAGCGAGGAAAAGCCTGATAGTTCAATCCTGTTTCTGTCGTCCTCACCGGATTGATATCCAGTCCACCCCGACGTAAAAAATTTGCTTCTACGGTAAGTGACTGTGGGCTATATATTTCCATCAGATCACAAAATATTCGTTCAACACAGTTTTCATGATAATCATTGTGCTGACGATAGGAAACCAGGTATTTCAGTAAGGCCTCGTGGGGAATTTTTCTACCCTGGTAGCAGATGGTTACCGTTGCCCAATCTGGCTGGTTGGTAATTGGGCAGTTTGAGCGAAACAGATTGCTAAAAAGCACCTCATCAGTCACTTCTTCAAACAGACTGTCATCTGTCACCATCAGTAGCGCCTTGTTTGCCTCAAATTCATCTGCCGAAATATCCAATTCATCCAGGCAAACTCCTGCGGGCAAATCCGGCATGATTATGTCTGAGGGCAACTGTAGAGATACCTCAACATTGCTGCCTGACGCGCCGCAAAGATCACTGTGAATGGTTTCTGCCAGCTGGCTGAGGGAGTCAAATCTGCTTTGATTGAGCGAATTTAAATACAGCTTGAGAGATTTTGATTCCACAAGGTTTGGGGAGGTAATAGCGAAAATAAAACGCCCAATAAATATCTGGGGTTTGCCCTTATGGTTCAGGCAGGATATCTCATAGGCATTCCAGATATCAGCTCCCCGAAAAGGGAGCTTGTCATCCGCCACACCAAGCGCAGTTCTGTTTTCCTGTCGTGGAATACTAACCAGAAGCTCGGGTTGATAATGCTGTGGATAGACAGTTGGCTTGCCCAGGGGATTGTCAGTCATCAGATGCTCTTTAACCTGTCAGTGCCTTAAGCCTTTACCCCTGCGCAGTAAAAACAGGGCAAAAACGAAAAGCGTTACGGTAAACAGCACCAGCATCATGAAAGCAAAAACCACGTTAACATCAGACACTCCGAGGATGCCATATCTGAAAGCATTAACCATGTAGAAAATTGGATTGATCTGTGAAATCAGACGCCAGAAATCGGGCAGTAAATCTACTGAGTAAAACACGCCCCCCAAATAGATCAGAGGCGTTAATACAAAGGTAGGAATGATAGTAATATCATCAAATTTATTCGCATAGATGGCATTGATAAAACCGCCCAGAGAAAAAACGATGGAAGACATAAGCACTACCAGCAGGGTAATAACGATATTGTGCATGTGCAGGCCGCTGAAAAACAATGACATGATTGTTGCAATCACCCCGATTGCCAGCCCTCTTGAAACACCACCGATGACAAAGCCTGCCAGGATGACATAATTGGGAACTGGAGAGACCAGTAATTCTTCAATGCTACGCTGGTATTTCTGACTAAAAAACGAAGACACCACATTGGCATAGGAGTTATTGATTACAGCCATCATGATCAGGCCGGGTACGATAAACTCCATGTAAGTGAACCCGTTCATCTGACCGATTCTGCTGCCAATGAGATTGCCAAAAATAACAAAATACAAGGAAATGGTGATGACTGGCGGCACCAGGGTCTGAACCCAGATTCGCAAAAAGCGCCTGACTTCTTTCCAGACGATGGTCTTGAAAGCAGTAAGTTTATAATTCAGTGGTAGTGAATGCATCAGGCAACTTGCTCCGGTTTCTGCAGTAGTGAAACAAAAAGTTGCTCCAGACGGTTGGATTTATTACGCATGCTTTTCACCTGGATATTCAATGCCTGGAGCTTGGCAAACACATCATTAAGATCCTGATTACTTTCCAGAGCAACTTCCAGAATTGCCGGATCTTTTAATTCACAGTTATATCCGTCCAATACCGGGGCCTCAGATAATTCTTCACGCAAATCCAGTAGAAAATATTCCTGATGCAGTTTTCTAAGCAAGGACTTCATGCTGGTATTTTCAACAATCACCCCGGCATCGATCATGGCGATATTGCGGCACAGTGTTTCTGCTTCTTCCAGATAATGGGTGGTGAGGATAATTGTGGTACCTCCCCGGTTTATTTCCTGTAAAAACTCCCAGGTGGATCGCCTGAGCTCAATGTCCACCCCCGCGGTAGGCTCATCCAGTAACAATAACCTTGGCTCATGAACAAGCGCCCGGGCAATCAGCAGTCGACGCTTCATCCCGCCCGACAGATTACGTGCCTGCTGGTCATGCTTGTCCCACAGGCCAAGCTGCCTTAGGTACTTCTCTGCTCTTTCCTTGGCTAATTTGACTGGCAGGCCGTAATAGCCACCCTGGGTAACAACAATATCGAATACTTTCTCGAAATGGTTGAAGTTTACTTCCTGGGGAACTACCCCCAGATCAAGTTTGGTTTCATAACTGTTGGTATCTACATTTTTGCCAAAAACCTGCACAGAACCCGAGGTTTTCCTGACCAGAGTCGACAATACGCCAATGGTTGTTGATTTTCCGGCGCCATTGGCGCCAAGCAGGGCAAAAAAATCGCCTTCGGCAACGTCAAGGCTAATTCCCTTGAGTGCTTCGAAGCCATTATCATAGGTTTTGTAGAGATCTTTAATCGATATTGCAGGTGTCATGCTGAAACTACGGCAGAATTGGTGAACTAAGCGCGCCATTATACAAAAAAATGCCAGGCTAGACCTACTTGTTTTACAATAGTTGCGGTACCAAACACAGGGTGAGCAGTTACAGTTATTGAATTATTGAATTAAATTATTGCATTAAAAAGCTTCCGGAAGCTGACACGTCCCTGTGTCTCTACTCAATGTAGTCCAGGTTTCAGATTAATGTAAACAATAATAAAATTTTGCTTTCTCGACCCTAACAGTCCGCCTTGCTAGAATTAAAGAAATGTTTATCCAGATAATTCCGGTATGACAACCTTTTTGCTAATACTCTCTTCTCTTGCTTTAACTGCCATAATCATCTGGTGCCTGCATCAGTATCAAATACGTAAATCTCTCGAAATTGCCGAATCCAGCAATCCCTTAAGCCCTTTGGATATTGACACCCGTGTTGATCGCAGGCAGGAAATCAATGTCATTGCCGAAATCGGACAGGTGCCCTCAAGAAAGCCCTCGTGGTCTGATGAGATAAAAGCATTAAGAGATTCCGGCTCGTTCAAGGAAGCCTTGGCCCTCAGTAAGAGGCAGTACCCCAAAATGCTGGCATTTCGTCAGAGCCTCATTACCTTGAGGGCACGACTCAAACAGGAGCCAGCGCAATCAGAAGAGTCTCTCAAGGATTTATACCGGACAGCAGTGCTTGGCGATCTGGTCAGCGTAAGTAACAAAGCCGATAAAACCCTTGCCGATATTGAATCACTTACCGACCGACTGGAAGCCCCCCGCGCTGTCTGGAACACGCTTGGTTACCGCAATCTGGAGCTTTTAACCAAAACAGACCGTAAATTACTGGTACAACACTGGGGTGAACCCGAGCGTCACGATAGTATTAACAATATTTTTTAATTGGCTGCGCTAAAAACACCGCAACCCACCAAAGAGTTTTTAGCCAACGTGTAAATTTTATACAGGAATACCTAAGATGCTGAAAGAATCCCAGGCCCAGATAATGCTTGAGCTGCAGGCAAACATGAATGCCAGGGTCAATCCACAATGGGTTGAAGCTGCCTATCCCTATCTGAGGGCTGTTGTAGTGGAAGGCGCTGAAGCCATTGAGCATCATGGCTGGAAATGGTGGAAAAAGCAGGAGTGCGATCTCGAACAGCTGCAGATGGAATTGGTAGATATCTGGCACTTCACCCTTTCCCATCTGCTTCTTGAGCACTCCGGAGATCAGGAAAAATCGCGGGTAGCCCTGCTTACGCTGATGGCAGAGAACAACACCCTTCATTTTGACAATAACGCAATAAATATCAATGAGTTGGATACGCTACAAAAGCTTGAACTGTGTATTGGACTGGCTGCGGCAGGCAGAATAAGCGTGGTTCTGTTCGAAGCCTTGCTGGCAGACTGCAAAATGGACTGGAATGATCTGTTTTGCCAATATGTAGGGAAAAATGTACTGAACTTTTTCCGCCAGGATCATGGCTACAAGGAAGGCACCTACACCAAAACCTGGCATGGACGCGAAGATAACGAGCATCTCGTCGAAGTAATGTCCGATCTTGACTCAGAGCATGAAGACTTCAAACATTTACTGTATGAATCCCTGAAGGATAGATATCAGGGAACCACCTGATAAGCCGGTTCCAGGACAAAATTTCCGGGTTAATTCGGCTTACGAGCAAATAAAAAGAGTTACGGCTTAAGAGGAAAGTTACAGGAATGGCGGGCCCCTGAAGATGTTGATATCTTGGTGTGCCATCAAGTCGGGAAAAAAAATCTGTATCCTCTTTATGTAAGATAGCGGAAATACAAGAGTCAAAGATCCCCATTACGTATAAAAAGTATGGAAACACTTCAACTTGCACTATTCCAGTAGGCTTACATATCGCAAAGCCTAGCAATGGTGATAGTATTTTGCTCATGGGAGGCGGTAGTGGATTGTCTAGCTTCCAGTGTGGCATACAATGGTAGTTATAAAAATAAAGGGACTTTTAAAATGACACAGAATATTTGGCTAGCTTTTCCTTCGTTAACAGCTTTATTAATCCAACTCTGGATTTTATTAAAATCTAACAAACGTACCCTTTTAAAAGAAAATAAGTCTCTTATATTTTTGTTCAGCAGCATTGCAATTATTAGTGCAATTGAATTTGCAACCTATGCACAATTATTACCCCCCAGCTTGATACTAATGAAAACTTATTATGCCGCGTGCTTTTTAGGTATGGCAGGCATATTCTCTCAAGCACTGAAAATTTCCGGCTTTGATAAGGTAAACAATAATCTTGTTATAAAGGTAATATCGATAACTTGTGCCTTTTTAGTGTTTTTAGTACTAAATACCAACTTTTTGATTTCAGGTTTTGAATTTATTTCTTATTCATATACCAGAGAAGCAGGCCAATTTTACTGGTTAGTTCAAATTTATCTAATATCAACGATTGTTTTATCATTAGCCCTATTACTCAAAGGCACCAAAAATAAAATCAAAACCAATGCTCGGCGGTCAATGGTTTTGCTTGTTGCAATTACACCTTTTCTGGTAATTGCCTTAATGACTTTAACTTTGATGCAGTTCGGAGTTAAATTTAATGCATCAATTATTTTCCCGATAATGATCACTTATTTCCTATTAGCGTTGCTTCAGTTAGAAAAGGAAGAATCGCTTTTTGTCTTATTAATGAAGCTTCCTTTCTCAAAGGAAAGAGAATCATTTAACCTAATATCAACAGAAATCAAACAATTCTTAATTAATACAGAACTTTCAATAACCAATGGTAATTCCGATTTGTCTTTAAAGTCATTGACATCATCAATAGAAAATATGATTGTTGAACATGCCGTCTCTTTGAATCAAGGCAGTCAAGTTAAAGCAGCGTCCCTGCTTGGTATTTCCTCAAGTAGCATATGTAGGAAGAAGAAAAAGCAGGAATGAAAATAAAGATAAAAAAAAGCCCCGCAAATGCGGGGCTTTTTTTGTTACTGGATTAATACAAGATAAATGGGGTGGCCGATGGGGCTCGAACCCACGACAACCTGAGTCACAGTCAGGGGCTCTACCAGCTGAGCTACGGCCACCATTAATCGTTTTGTCTGAAGTCTTATCAAGTTTACTGATTTAGCTTCAGATTGCCACTCGGTATCATTATTCACTAAAAAATGGCACGCCCGGCAGGATTCGAACCTGCTACCCTCGGCTTAGAAGGCCGATGCTCTATCCAAATGAGCTACGGGCGCTCTCATCTGGGACTACACATTACTGAAAATGCCCAGTACAGGCAAAAAAAAATGGTCGGGGTAGAGAGATTCGAACTCCCGACATCCTGCTCCCAAAGCAGGCGCGCTACCAGACTGCGCTATACCCCGGATTCTCGCTCCGTGCGAAAAGGCGGCATGATACTCATGCTTGCTTACTGCGTCAATAAAATACGCGATTAATACCTTGGTTAATCCCTATCTATACGCCAGCTGGACTTACCGTCCTTATCTTCCACAATAACATTAAGGGCGCTTAATTTATCCCGAATTTCATCTGCCACCGCCCAATTCTTTTCTGCCCTGGCAGTATTGCGCTGTTCTATGAGCCCATCAATATAGTCAGCATCAACATCATCACTGCCTTCACGAAGAAAATCCTGCGGTAATTGCTGCAATACCCCCAGTATCGTGCCAAGTTTAACCAGAAGCGCCGCCAGGGGTAAGGCGTCATCATCCCCGCTCTGCTTGAGCCTGTTTATATCCCTGGCTAGCTCATACAGGACGCTGATAGCTTCAGGGCTATTAAAATCATCTTCCATGGCAGCATTAAAGCGAGTTTCATAATCAGTCCCCTGCTTCGCATTCATTGTCTGGTAATCAAGGCCTTTGAGAGCGTTGTAGAGCCGCTCCAGGGCGCTATAGGACTGCTGGAGGTTATCCCGGGAATAGTTGATTGCGCTTCTGTAATGACTCGAGACGAGGAAGAACCTGACAACTTCAGCTGGGTATTCCGCCAGGACATCCCTGATGGTAAAAAAGTTATTCAGGGATTTGGACATTTTTTCATTATCGATTCTCAGGGAACCATTATGTATCCAGACACGGGCAAATTCTTCCCCCGTAGCGCCTTCAGACTGGGCGATTTCATTTTCATGGTGGGGAAAGATCAGGTCGCTACCACCACCATGAATATCAAAGGTATTACCCAGGCACTTGGTGGACATGGCGGAGCATTCAATATGCCACCCCGGACGCCCAAAACCCCAGGGGGAATCCCACCCCGGCTCCCCTTCCTTGGCAGCTTTCCACAGGACGAAATCCCTGGGATCCTTTTTCGCTGTTTCCACTTCAATCCTGGCGCCTGCCAGTAGTTCATCGAGGTTTCTATGGCTAAGCTTGGTATAGTCGGGAAACTCCTTTACGGAATAATAAACATCGCCGTTGTCAGCCGCGTAAGCAATGCCTTTTGCGATGAGAGTTTCCACCATCTGGATAATTTCACCCATATGGCCGGTTGCTCGCGGCTCAATATCCGGTGGCAATATATTCAGAGCCTTTTCATCTTCGTGCATGATGTCGATAAATTTACCGGCCAGTTCATCAAAGGCAATCCCAAGCTCATTGGCACGATTGATTATCTTGTCATCAATATCAGTAATATTGCGAACGTAAGTCACATCAAGGCCACTGGCACGCAGAAACCTCACTATGACATCAAACACTACCAGCATGCGACCATGTCCCAGGTGGCAATAATCATAGGTAGTGATGCCGCAGACATACATCTTGACCTTGCCCGCCTCAATGGGGGTAAATTTTTCTTTTTGCTGTGTCAGGGTGTTGTAAATTTGTAACACGATTTAACTCTGCTCTTGTTCAGTATTGACGCCAATACTGCTTGCCTGTTCTTTTATGAATAAAACAATGTTGAGACTGTCTTCAGCCTTGTTTCCTGGCCCAGGTATCTCTCAAACCAACGGTAAGGTTAAACACCGGTTGTTGCGGCGCTGAATCAATTTTGTCGACACAGAAATAACCTTCCCTCTCAAATTGGAAACGTTCTTCCGCCACAGCGTTAACAAGACTGGGCTCTGCCTTACAACCGCGCAGCACCATGAGCGACTCAGGATTGATAAAATCACGATAATCACCCTCAGCACTGTCCGGGGCTTCATGACTGAAAAGGCGATCATAAAGCCTGACCTCAACATCGATGGATTCATCTGCAGGAACCCAGTGAATCACCCCTTTGACCTTGCGTCCTTCCGGTTTGGCACCCAGAGTAGCCACATCATAGGAGCACCTGAGCTCCTGGATATTGCCTTCCGCATCCTTGATCACTTCTTCACACTTGATGACATAGCAACCACGTAATCTGACTTCACCTCCAGCTATCAAGCGCTTAAAACCCGGAGGCGGTACTTCTTCGAAATCGTTATGATCAATGTAAATCGTTCTGGTAAACGAGATTTTCCTCTCCCCCATGGATTCATCTTTAGGATGCCTTGGCAGAGTCATTTCCTCTTTGTGCCCTTCAGGAACATTCTCAATAACCACCTTTAACGGGTGCAATACACACATTGCTCTAGGTGAGCTTTTATCGAGATCATCACGCAGGCTATGTTCCAGCATGCCAACATCAACAACGCTATTTGATTTAGTGACCCCCACCATCTCACAGAAGTTGCGTATTGAGGCCGGGGTATAACCACGACGACGCATACCATCAAGAGTTGGCATTCTTGGGTCATCCCAACCAGTCACAAGCTTTTCATCCACCAGTTGCTTGAGTTTGCGTTTACTCATCACCGTATAATTGATATTCAGCCGGGCAAATTCAATCTGCTGGGGATGGGGAACACCGTCCAGTTCGTCAAGGACCCAGTCGTACAGGGGGCGATGATCCTCAAATTCCAGGGTGCAAAGCGAATGCGTAATATTTTCTAGGGCATCGGAAATACAATGGGTATAGTCATACATTGGATAAATGCACCACTTATCACCGGTCTGGTGATGATGCAGGCGCCGAATGCGATAAAGCACCGGGTCACGCATATTCATATTGGGTGACGCCATATCTATTTTTGCACGCAAGGTATAGGCGCCATCATCAAACTCACCCGCTTTCATTCGCGCGAACAAATCAAGGTTTTCTTCTACAGAACGATTTCGGTCCGGGCTGTTCCTGCCAGGGGCTGTTAGCGTTCCCCGATATTCTCGGGCCTGCTCCTGACTTAGACTGCAAACATAGGCCTTGTTTTTTTTAATCAGCTCTAGTGCAAAGTCAAAGAGCTGGTCAAAATAATTGGACGCGTAATACTCCCGATCTTCCCAGTCAAACCCGAGCCAGCGAATGCTCTCCTTGATTGAGTCAACATATTCCATGTCTTCTTTTTCCGGATTTGTATCATCAAAGCGCAGATTGCAAAGGCCTGAAAAATCCCTGGCAGTACCAAAATTAATGCAGATCGACTTGGCATGACCAATATGAAGATAGCCATTGGGTTCCGGTGGAAAACGGGTAAGAACACCGCCCTCATTTTTTTGGTTCTTCAGGTCTTCCCGAATAATCTGCTGGATAAAATTTGATGGGGTTGAACTTTCAGGTGTGCTTGTTGAGTCATTCATTCAGGGTTCGACTTTCTAATAAGGCTTAAAGGGCTTATTATAGCCCGTCTCATTTTTACTAACTACACTGGATTGGTGATAAAAATCAGTAATCCAGAACCAACCCTACAAACGAAGGAAACCCAATGATCGTTCTTCATACCTCAGCTGGAGATATCTCGCTGGAACTAGACCACGAAAAAGCCCCCTTGAGTGCTAAAAACTTTCTTAATCATGCTCGTTCCGGCCACTATGACGGTACGATTTTTCATCGTGTTATAGATAACTTCATGGTTCAGGGAGGCGGTTTTGAGCCAGGCATGCGCCAGAAAGAATCCGGCGAACCCATCCAGAATGAAGCGGATAATGGTCTGACCAATGATGCCGGCACCATTGCCATGGCAAGAACCATGGATCCACATTCTGCCACAGCACAGTTTTTTATTAATGTCGCTGACAATACCTTTCTCAATCATACTGCCAAAACGCCTCAAGGCTGGGGCTATGCCGTTTTTGGTAAAGTCGCAGAAGGAATGGATATTGTTAACAAGATAAAGGGCTGTGACACCGGTTCCATGATGGGCCATCAGGATGTGCCAAAAGAAGATATCGTTATCAACTCGGTTACCATCACAGATGACGAAGACTGATTGCATTTATTGTATATCGGACCTTCACCTCTCTTATGAAAGGCCTGATGTCTTTGAGGCATTCAGGTCTTTTCTGAAAACAAACGCCAACTCTGCTCGACAGTTGTTCATTCTTGGAGATTTCTTCAACCTCTGGATCGGTGACGATGATCCCGCCGCTTTTCCCTGGCAAGTGAGCAAAGAGCTTTCTTTACTTGCTGATTCAGGCACTGATATTTTCATCATGCATGGCAATAGGGATTTTTTACTCGGCAAGGAGTTTTGCCGGCTAAGTCAGGCTGTACTCATTCCTGAACCTTATACGCTGAATTGCTTTAACCAGCAGTATTTATTGATGCATGGTGATTCACTTTGCACCCGGGATGAAAGCTATATGGCTTTTCGTAATATGGTTAGAAACCCCGACTGGCAACAGGCTTTTTTAGCCAAATCTATCGCCGAAAGACAGGCATTTGCAGCGCAGGCGCGGCAGCAAAGCAAGGATCTGAGTAGCAACAAGGCTGCTGACATCATGGACGTTACGCCCACCGAAGTGACCAAGGTGCTGGCTGAAAACCGACAATCCATCCTGATTCATGGCCATACCCACCGGCCGGCAATCCATGAGCTCGACCTGTATGGCGAGCATGGAAAGCGCATTGTACTGGGAGATTGGGACAGTAGCGGCTGGGCTCTGAAAATTACCCCTGATGGTTACACTCTGGAAGAGTTTGCTATCTGAAGAAACCCTGCCATTACTCGGGCAACTGGGTGCCACGAAAAAATAGTGGCGTGCCATCGGCAAATGAAATATCGCGCCCTACAGCCTTGTTGGTTCTGTCACGAGCCTGATAGCCAAACACTTCCAGTTCAGCACCAACAGGAATGGTATTCTTGGTGACACCCTGCCTGAATAAAGAATTGGGACTTCCCCCTTCAATCATCCAGCTGACTTCTTCTCCGTTTTCGTCAGTTACCGAGATATGAATCCATGAGTGCGGATTAATCAGCTCAACCTTGGTGACAACGCCTTTTAAGCTTACCGGCAGGTCAACACTGAACTCCTGTGCAAAAGCATGATGTGCTTCGGCACCAATGGTATAAATACTTCCCGTTAATATCATGACTTTAAAGAAGTGCTTGATCATGGTCTTTACTCCCTCAACAGTTGTGCTTTTTAGCGCTGACCGCTCTGATTATTGATTAGCTGCCTGCATTGCATCAAGTTCTTCTATGCGCTTTCCACTAAGAATATTCTCGATACCATAATTACCTTCATGACAGGCATATTCAAACATTGGCCCGTCGATTTTCTTGAAGGGATAGGTTCCTGACCAGCTTTGCTTCCAGACAGTTGGATCAGTGATAGTGAATTCATAATTAATTTCAGACTCAGAGATTCTGGTAAAACGTTCCTCTACAAAGGTATTGGTATCCAGACTTACCCCTCGCATGCCATTGGCATCAGTTCTGCCTGAATAACTTGTGGTTTCCACCACCAGCGTATCACCTTCCCAGTGCGCCCTGGAGTTACCCAGCCATTGAGGCAAACTGTTTTCAGATGGATCCCCTCCATCCAGCGGAATAATGCGCACGTCGTGAATCATCTCCAGTTGCAGAATCACATAATCTTCAGTCTGCATAAACTGGTAAGTACTGTTATAGCCCAGCGGCAATATAGGTGGGCCTTCCTGTCCCCAGATCAGGCATCTCTCCGAAAGACCGCGGGTCTTGGCACTGTCCCATTGGTGCTCTTCGCGCCATGCATTATATTCATCCAGCCGAGCCAGAGCGTCGCTAGTCGGATCCGGCAAACGGCCATTGGGGGGATCAAAAATAATCGATGTACGCATGTTGGCGGTGATTGTGTCTAGCGTTTTATTCATCCTGTAATCATCAAACTGGTAATGTACATCGGCTGCGGTGCCACGCTCAGTGTTTGCATACTCTGTATCCAGTCGTTGACGCAATATCTCTGCAACCTCTTCAGGCTCATAAAATTCCTGAGTCCCCAAGGCTTGCGGACGCTGCAGTGGCACCGTAGTTGAATTTGTCCAGTAACCCTGAATAAGCGGATCACCCCAACTGGTTCTGGGCATCTCCCAGCTTTCCTGCTGCGCATTAGTAAAGGAGGAAAGAGAAAACAGGAATATTCCTCCCAATATCGCGGTATTGTGTGAGCGCTCTTTACTCATCCTGATCTCCATTGATATCAATTCCCAGATTACGGAAATAATTTTCCCGGCTCAAATGGCCATACATAATCTCCTCAGCGAATTCGGGGCACTTGAATTCAAACAGGCGTGCACCCTCTTCCATTCTGCGATAAAGAGGCATTTCTATTGTCCAGGCTTCCTCAAAAACCGCAGGATCTTCGATGCTTGCTTCGTAGTGCAAGTGATATGGACTTAATGGCGTATAACGCTCTGTAATTTTCGCCGCGCTGGTATAGTAATTACCTGAACGATCGAGCCAATTAGCGTTTAAACCGCTAACTTCAACAACCAGTGTCTGTCCTTCCCAGTGTCCGTTTGACCAGCCCATCCAGCTATCAATGGGCGCTTCCATATGGTTATCCATATAAATCGTGCGGACCGCTCCGGCAAACTGATAAACCATCATGATGTCTGTGTCTGTCTGGAATATCTGGAAAGGTTGAGGAATATAAGTAGCGCGTGGAATCCCTGGCATGAAACATTTGGCTTCAGGGTCTTCAGTACGCCGGTTGATATAGTTTTGCTGACGTTCACGCAATGCATCCTGGAGATAAGGAATCGTTAGACCTGTCACAACACTTTGACCGGGCGGTACAGCGCCAATGGCACCCAGTGTCTCCAATGGGCCTTGCTCGGCTACCTGAGCCTCAAGGTTCCAGTTAGCATTATTCAGCGATTGCCAGATACCACTTATATCAGGCGAGCCATCCGCTCTTCGAGAAATGCGTTCAGGTTGGGCGTGCACCAGCCCCGTTACAAGCACAAGCAGACTTAAGATGAAGTTAGTTCTTATCATTTTTATCCCCCTAACACGCAAGAGAATAAACTGAGGATTATTAAAAGTCTATGGAATACCCAAGTCTGGAAAGAATGTTACAGAACCCCGACCCGGGCAGGAAGAATTTCCCGTTGCTAATAATATGCAGCTGACCCAGACTTTTAGAATCTTAACGCGCAGGACTGAATTTTTGTATTCGACGGCCATTATTGACCTCTGATGTATAGAGGTTGCCCTGGGAGTCCACAGCGACATTATGTACCCAGTCAAACTGTCCTGCCTGACGCCCCCCCTGGCCAAAACTATCTTTCACCTCCAATGACTCTCTTTCAAGACGCCAGATTTTTCGATTGGTTCCATCGGCAATAAAAAGCCATCGGAAATTTTCCAGGGGGGATATGGCAATATCCCAGACCGCGCCATTACCCAATGTCATTGGAGCAAGTAATGCTTCTTTTACAAACGTACCATCCTTTTCAAAAACCTGAATTCGATTACCAGTTCTGTCAGCAACATAAAGTCTGTCATCCGGTCCAATAACCACGGCATGAACGGGACCCCGAAACTGTTGTGACGGGACATCCAGCCCTGAATAGGCAGATAACAAACTGTCATCCGGCCTGTTGCCATAAGCTCCCCAATGGCGCTTGTAGTCACCGCTATCACTGTTAAAAACCGCAATACGGCGATTACCATAGCCATCAGCAATAAAAACTTCCCTGGTACTGATATCAACGGCGATGTCCGAGGGTCTGCCCAACCTCGCGGTATCATTACTACCTGCCGTTTCTCCGGGAATTCCAATTGTCAGCAGATGCCTGCCCTCTGCGCTGTATTTCACGACTATATGCTGACCACCCTCGTCCTGATTACCACCTATCCATACAAACCCTTCGCTATCCACGAAAATACCGTGCTCCGTCATGGGCCAGTCTGATTCAGATTGTAGCCATTGCTGATTTGTCTGATCCCAGGTAGGGCCTCCCCAGGCATCAAGTAATTCCCCATTAGCGCTGAAATGCAGTACAGAAGGAGCCGGCTTGCAGCAAAGCGATATGGGCGGATTCAGTACCAGCCCCTTTTCATCATTACTCAGTGATTTTGGCCGGTGTAACACCCAGACTGAATCATTGTCATCGACAGCTATTCCAGCTACCTGACCGATAATTTGTGAATCTGGCAGCATTGCTGGCCAATCAGCATCTACCTGGTATGCTGATTGAGATTGCGCTAATCCAGATTGTAAAATCAGGAGTACAAATAAACTCTGAACTAAATTCCTGCTCACCCACCTTCTCCTTTCCTGTCTGCCAAAACTGGCACTATCTGAAATTATTGAAGTACCTTTCAAAATGCGCTTCGCTCAGGGTAAATAATTCTTCATTAATGTCCTGTAACAGCTGTTGCACAGGAACGTCGACATAGTCAGGCATCAATTCAACTCCCAGCTCTGACAGGCTGCTTATTCGGTATAGCCGCTTTTGCAGCAAATTATGTAGCCAGCAGTAAGGCGACATCTGCCGATCATAAAAAAAACGATAATCATCAAGGGCCTGCTGCAATTTCTCTACTGAGAATATACGGAAGCGTGTGGCAATTCGTTGACTGGTAAGCTGGTCAATTCTGGTTAATACAGCACGCTTTTCCTGCTCACTGTATTGATTCCAGTTGATGACTTCAAAGCCAAAACGTTTGCAGCCTCGACAAATCCTGTCACCAAATGAGGTGGTTGAACAGATGCCTATACAAGGGGTTTTTACAGTATTCATTGAAATCAATTGTAACGCTTCAGGAAGTGCTGACCTAGTCTTTAACGGGCATATCGAGTAAAATTTCTGTCCGCATTTATGGGCCAGAATGAGATCTGGTTATATTGCCCCACTCACCAATTCATGAGGAATCAGAAGTGCTTGAAGCTTATCGTAGCCATGTGGAAGAAAGAGCCGAATTGGGTATTGTGCCCAAACCCCTGGATGCTGAACAAACAGCCAGTTTGATAGAGCTGCTTAAAAATCCGCCCAAGGGCGAAGAAGAGTTTCTTCTTGACCTGATTACTAACCGTGTCCCGGCTGGCGTAGATGAAGCAGCTTATGTAAAGGCCGGTTTTCTTTCCGCGTTAGCCAAGGGTGAAGCCACTTCTCCACTGATCTCCAGCCTTGATGCAGTAAAACTGCTCGGTACCATGCTGGGCGGCTACAACATCACCACAATGGTGGAATTACTCGATGATGCTGAGTTGGGAGAAGAAGCCTCCACCCAGTTAAACCATACCATGCTCATGTTTGATGCCTTTCATGATGTAGCTGAGAAAGCCGATGCCGGCAATGCTAATGCCAAGCGCACGCTTCAGTCATGGGCCGATGCAGAGTGGTTTCTGGCGAAACCCAAAGTACCGGAAGTCATCTCAACTATCGTCTTCAAGGTTCCCGGTGAAACCAATACCGATGATCTTTCCCCGGCGCCGGATGCCTGGTCCCGCCCCGATATACCTCTGCATGCACTAGCCATGTATAAAATGCCCCGTGAAGGTATCACCAATGCTGTGAAACAGATTGAAGAACTGAAAGAAAAAGGCCATCCGGTTTGCCTGGTGGGAGATGTTGTAGGCACCGGCTCATCAAGGAAATCCGCCGCCAATTCAGTACTCTGGCACATGGGCGACGACATCCCTCATATTCCCAATAAGCGTAATGGCGGCATTTGCATTGGTAGCCAGATTGCTCCTATTTTCTTTAATACTCTGGAAGATGCCGGTGCTCTACCAATTGAATGTGACGTCAGCCATATGGAAACCGGGGATATCATTGATATCTATCCCTATGAAGGCAAAATCACCCGGCATGGCAATGACGAAGTCATAGCCACCTTTGATTTCAAGACTGACATGTTGCTAGACGAAGTTCAGGCAGGTGGCCGTATTCCCATGATCATTGGCCGTGGCCTGACAGAACGTGCTCGAGAAAAACTGGGAATGGGACCTTTTGAAGGCTTCAGACGTCCCAAAGCACCAATTGAAAGTGACAAAGGCTTCACCCTGGCACAAAAAATGGTCGGTAAAGCCTGTGGCGTCGAAGGTATTCGTCCCGGCACCTATTGTGAGCCACGCATGACTACGGTAGGTTCGCAGGATACTACCGGGCCTATGACAAGAGACGAATTGAAAGATCTGGCCTGCCTCGGCTTTACCGCTGATCTGGTGATGCAGTCATTCTGTCATACCGCCGCCTACCCAAAACCTGTGGATATTGATACCCAGCATTCCTTGCCGGACTTTATCCAGACCCGGGGTGGTGTTTCCCTGCGACCAGGCGACGGCATCATCCATTCCTGGCTTAATCGCATGTTGTTACCAGATACCGTCGGTACCGGAGGAGATTCCCATACCCGTTTCCCCATTGGCATCTCCTTTCCTGCCGGTTCTGGCCTGGTTGCTTTTGCTGCCGCAACCGGCGTAATGCCGCTGGATATGCCAGAATCAGTCCTGGTGCGCTTTAAAGGAGAAATGCAGCCCGGAATTACCCTGCGTGACCTGGTCAATGCTATTCCCTATGCCGCTATTCAGAAAGGTCTGCTCACAGTAGAAAAGAAAGGTAAGAAAAATATTTACTCTGGACGCATTCTGGAAATAGAAGGGTTGCCGGACCTCAAAATCGAACAAGCTTTTGAACTGTCCGATGCATCGGCAGAACGTTCCGCTGCCGGTTGTACAATCAAGCTGAATAAAGAACCGATTATCGAATATTTCAAATCCAATATTACCTTGTTACGCTGGATGATCTCTCAAGGATACGGCGATCCAAGGACACTGGAACGTCGCGCATGTGCCATGGAAGAATGGGTTGCCAATCCAGAGCTACTGGAAGCCGACAGCGATGCCGAGTATCGTGAAATTATTGAAATCGATCTGAACGAGATTACTGAACCCCTGTTGGCCTGCCCTAATGATCCGGACGATGTTAAACCGCTTTCCGAAGTGGCCGGAACCAAAATTGATGAAGTGTTTATTGGTTCCTGCATGCTTAATATTGGCAACTTTCGTGCAGCAGGCAAAGTACTGGAGCAAGTTGCAGGCGATGGTTCTCTGCCTACAAGACTTTGGATTGCACCACCTACTAAAATGGATCAGCATCAACTGACCGAAGAAGGATATTACTCAATTTTTGGCAAGGCCGGAGCCAGGACAGAAATGCCAGGCTGCTCCCTGTGCATGGGTAATCAGGCACGAGTGGCTGCCAAATCGACTGTAGTCTCAACTTCTACTCGTAATTTCCCAAATCGTCTGGGTGATGGCGCCAACGTCTTTCTAGCATCGGCAGAAATGGCCGCTGTCTGCTCGGCGCTGGGGAAAATCCCGAATATGGAAGAATATATGGCTTACATGAATAGCCTGAATACCATGTCTGATGAAATTTACCGCTATATGAATTTCAATGAAATTGAGCAGTATATGCAGGGTGCTGACAACGCCAAAAACATTCCCCTGCAGAATATCCAGGATGTGAAAACAGCCTGATAAAAATGAAGCAAAAAAAACCGCTGCCCTGCAGCGGTTTTTTTTTGTCTGAAATAAAAGATGACATCAGGTGGGTGACGGTTTCTCACTACCACCATCCGCACCTGCGGAAGTTTCTTCTTTATTGCCCGCGCCCTCTGAACTGCTACCAGCATCAAGGTTCAAAAACAGCAAGAGAACAGCAGCAATAACCGATCCTGCAGCCATAATCATCGATAACGCTGGCAGGTCCAGTCCAAATTCCAGCAGGAAACCGGCAAGGATTGGTGATAACACCGCCCCACCCCTGCCGATGCCAATAGCAAACCCGGTGCCGGATGCTCTCGCATGAGTCGGGAATACATGCACAAAGATGGCATATGCACCAACAATTCCCGCATTTACAAAGAACCCCGCCATGGCGACAAAAAATTTGATCATGGTTAAATCTTCTGGTGCCCGACCAAATATTGAAGTAAAAACCCAGGCCATAACAAAGGTGAAAATTGTCAGGGACTTCAAGCTGAATCGGCTACTGAGCACACCAAAGAAAACGCAACCCAAGGCGCCACCGATACTGGCCCAGGTCAGCGCCTCACCTGCAAGATAAGGTGGATACCCCATACCTACCACCAGGTTTGGCGTCCATTTCAAAATGAAGTACAGCGTAATCACGTGGAGGAAATAGATTGCCGTAATCAGAATCGTGGTAGCTATCATAGCCTTTGAAAACAGGAATGACGTTGATACTTTTCTGGCTGCCTCGCCAATGTTTGGCAGCTGATCCACCGCAGAATGACCCAGTCGTTTCAGGGTTGCATTGATTTTTTCCAAGGCTCCTTCCGGCTGCTTTCTGGCCAGCCAGTGAACCGACTCAGGTAACACAAAATGAATAAATGGAATAAAGACAACTGTGACTGCAGCACCAAAATAGAAAACCACTCGCCAATCGAAGTGTTGCATTAACTGGGTGACGACCGTCCCACCAACCACCCCTCCCATGGGGTACCCGATAGTCATGATGGCAATCATTCTTGCGCGTTCTTTCAAACTGGAAAATTCGGCGGCCATGGCATTAATCGCAGCCAGCATACCGCCAATGCCCAGACCCGTAATGACGCGCCACACGGATAACTCTGTCAGGCTCGACGTGGTAGTAACCATAAACATGCCGATGGCCATGGCAAACAGGCAACCCATGATTGTTGGTTTGCGTCCTATCCTGTCTGCAACACCTCCAAGCAAGACTGAGCCCACTACCATGCCAATGAGCTCTATGGCGAGTACAAAGCCCAGACCGGCGCTACCGAGCTCCCATTCAGCTGCTATACCCGGTCCGGCAAAACTGATAGCAAGAACATCGAATCCATCAAGTGCATTCAGCCCCACTGTTAAACCGATTATGATGTACTGCAACCGACTCATAGCCGAATGATCGATTACCTGACGCGGATCAGTACTCATCTTTCCCCCTTGAAAACTACTGTTGTTTTATTATTGTTATAGTTGATCTACTTTTAAAACAGCACTGAAGCCTAATTCAGCAATTTTTCATAGCAACCAGCACTTCAGACAAAATTATTTAAGACTTTTACTGACAACCTCAAAGACATCTCTGGATAATTCAGGGGTATCAAGTATGCGCTTTAGTGCTGCCCGCATCATCTGCTGTCTCTCTGGTCCATATTTTTTAAGACGGGTCAGCGGGGTTAGTAAACGTGAAGCAATTTGCGGATTGATAGTATTCAAGGTTATTACCTGATCCGCGAGAAACTTATAACCACTGCCATCGAGTTTATGAAAGCCTACTGCATTATTATGACAAAAAGCCCCGATGACACTGCGCACCTTGTTCGGATTCCTGATATCAAATGCAGGATGTGTCATGAGCTTTTCTACATTGGCAAGGTTGTCCGGTGAGCTGGTCGCACATTGCATCGATAGCCATTGCTCGATAACCAGGGATTCGTTTTTCCAGGTTTCATAAAATCCCTGGATCAATTCCTCACGCAGCGACGCACTCAGTTCTGAAGCGTTATTTATAACAGCACGTAAGGCGGCACTACTGTCAGTCATGTTATTGGCCAGCTGATATTGTTCTTTGATGAGAGCCCAATACTCGGGTTTATCCAGACAAGCCAGATAATTAAGAACGGTATTTTTAAGATAACGCCTGGCTATCTCTAGAGCATTAAAAAGGTATTCTTCAGAGTTGCTGCATGCTGCATAGACAGCCATGAATTTATTTTCAAGTTTGCCAGCAAGGTAACGACGTAAAAACTCTCTGGCAAAATGAATAGCGTCAACATCTACCACATCTGTTAACTCAGCGAGGTAGGACTCTGAAGGCAATAGCAATAGGTTTGCCAGCATCGCCTTATCCAGCGAAGGATCCGCCAGGGCTGCATCAAGTACACTATTGAATGCCGCAACGATTCTCTCATCTACGATATATTCATTCTTGTCATTCGAGCCTTTCTGATGCACCGCGATTAGTTCATTCAGTACCAGCAGCGACAATTGCTGGGAAGCCTCCCAGCGAGCATAACCATCTTTTTCATGCTGCATCAGTAGCATCAGTTCATCACGGGTATACGGGTAAGCAAGCTTTACCGGGGCAGAAAAACCACGCAGCAGTACGGGCACGGGCTTTTCATCAATATTGTTAAAGACAAATTCCTGCTGCGCTTCACTGACATGAAGCACCAGGTCATCTGCTACCGAATTATGATCAAGCCCTTCAACTTCCAGCGTTATGGATTCACCGGCTGAATTTAATAATCCAACCCTGAGAGGAATATAAAACGGCTCTTTTGCCGACTGTGACGGTGTAGGCTTACAACTTTGCGTTACGGTTAACACAAAGCTATTGGATTCTTCCCGATACTCACCATTTACCTCGAGGCTGGGTGTCCCGGCCTGGGTATACCAACGCCTGAATTGGCCAAGATCGAGTCCTGATACCTCCTCCATAGTCTGGACAAAGTCTTCAGTAGTAACCGCTTTACCATCAAAGCGCTCAAAGTACAGATCTGTGCCCTGCCTGAATTTTTCCGGCCCAAGTAAATTGGCCTGCATTCTGACTACTTCCGCACCCTTTTCATAAATGGTAACGGTATAAAAGTTGGAAATTTCCATATAGGATTCCGGCCTGACAGAGTGCGCCATTGGCCCTGCATCTTCAGCGAACTGAACCGTACGTAAAAACCCAACTTCCTCTATTCGATTCACCGCCCGTGAACCCATATCAGCAGAAAATTCAGCATCGCGGTAAACCGTAAACCCTTCCTTTAAACTCAGCTGAAACCAGTCACGGCACGTAACCCTGTTGCCAGACCAATTATGGAAATATTCGTGCGCAACAATCCCCTCTATGCGTTGAAATGCCTGATCTGTAGAAGTCGCCGGATTTGCCAGTACGCAGGATGAATTGAAGATATTCAGACCCTTGTTTTCCATTGCCCCCATATTGAAATCATCTACCGCTACGATCATAAATATATCCAGATCGTATTCGCGTCCATAGACATCCTCATCCCATTTCATGGCTTTTTTCAGCGATGTCATGGCAAAGTCACATTTATCGAGATCTTTGTCCTCAACAAAAATTTGCAGCTGAACTTTTCTGCCTGAGCATGTTGTAAAATTGTCATTAACAGCTTTCAGGTTTCCGGCTACCAGAGCGAAAAGATAGCTGGGCTTTTTAAAAGGATCCTCCCAGCTAACCCAATGCCTGCCGTCAGCAAGTTCACCACAATCGATTTTGTTGCCATTGGAGAGCAAAACCGGGTAAAGAGTTTTATCTGCCTCAATTCTGGTGGTAAAACTGGAAAGCACATCAGGACGGTCAAGATAGTAGGTGATTTTTCTGAAACCCTCTGGCTCACATTGGGTGCAAAACATTACTCTGGATTTGTATAGCCCCTCCAAACTTGTATTGTCCTGAGGCATGATTCTGGTTTCACATTCCAGCGTAAAACTATCTGGAACCTGCGGAATAACAAGAGAGTCCTCTGTCACCTTATAAGCAGATGGATCCAGAACATTGCCATCAAGCGACAGTTTTTCAAGATGTAAGTCCCTACCATCAAGGACCAGCTCATCAGGTGCGTCAACATTTGCATGAGGATTCCGGCTAAAGACCAGACGTGAACAAACAAGAGTTTTGTCTTCAAAGAGCTGAAAACAAAGGTGTGTCTCCTCTATCACAAAAACCGGTGGCTGATAATCTTTCAGGTAAATCGTTTTACCTTGTGCTTCTTTCATGAAAAATCCTGTTAATAAAACCCGAAAATGAAATGATCTATTAGTCTGTAGCGAGAGCTACCTGATAGCCTGAATACTTACGAAGGTTAATTACGCCCGTGTCAAAAATCAGATACTGGCCTTTGATTCCGGTTAGAGTCCCCTCTACGCGAGGATCTTTATCAAGGTTAAAGGATGATACTTTTTCCGGGAATTTTTGTACCGGGTAATCAATTGAAACTGGTTCCACACCATTTAAAACGCCAATGGCATGTAAACCAAACTGATGCACAAGATCCTCAAATTCCTTTTCACACAAACCCATTAATCGGTCTCTCTCATCCTCAAGATTTATTTCTTCTACATCCCCCTTCAGCATATTTCGCCAATTGGTACGATCTGCTACGTGACGCTTGAATATAATCTCTGCAAATCCCGATTGTTGCCTTGAGCGAACTCTTATAATTGGGAGTGCCTGGATTGCCCCCTGATCAATCCATCTCGTAGGTACTTGTGATGCACGTGTTATTCCGACTTTAAGACTCGAAGAGTTTGCGAGATAGACAATATGATCCTGCATGCAGAACTCATCGCCCCAAACAGGTTCGCGGCATGTCCCTGCGTCGTAATGGCATTTTTCAGGAGAAATCACACAACTATCACATTGGGCCAGTTTCTGAAAACAGGGATAACAATATCCCTGATTAAAACTCTTGTTAGTGTTTCGTCCGCAGTGCACACAATTGATCTGGCCAAGGAATTCTAACGTGAGTTTCTTGCCGATAAGAGTATTTAGAGCAAAAGTCTCCTCGCCGAGAACCATAAAATACGAAACCGGATTATCCAGACGGCTTCTCATTTTATGTAATTGCCCCCGATGTATTTCAGGCATGCTGTTTACTCTTGGTATTTTTCCCGGGGTTTGAATCATACATATCAAGAAGGCCCTTCTTAATCGTAGTAATTATTAAATTCTTTAATTTCAATGGGTATTATTGCGCTTTTGATTCTTATCATCTGATTGCCCCGCTCCCTGTGTGGCCTCGGGTTTGCTGCATGTACTTCCTTCCCTGCTAATAAAGCCAACCCGTTCTTGCGGTGATATAAAGGCCTTGTCATAAGCGATGATAGCCTGCAGACAATGCTCCTTCTGTTGAGCTGTCAATTTTTCACCATTCTCCCAGTGACCAAGCTCTACTGCCGTTTTTAGTGCCTGATGAATCTGGGGGGTCATCGTCGCCAGTAGGGCTGCAATGGGGTTTGGATCTGTATTTGAATTCTCTGGCATGACCTTACTGCTTCTTGTTGTTGGTAGGTTTAATGCGCGCCAAACGGCTTATTGTTGCTGTAAAAGCGCCGTATACAACGCCGGTTAACAATCCGCCAATATGCGCTTCATCGGCGATAAAATCCAGATTGATTACTGTAATAATTACCAGGCTTAACAGCAGGAAAAATATTAACGGGCCCGGCAATGACAGTCTTTTTTGGGAATCAAAAAGTTGCCACATCCATATATAGGAAAAAAGTCCGTACACCACCCCTGACATCCCCCCGAAGTATATGGACCCGCCATACAGGTATTGTACTGTGTTTGAAACAAGAGCAATACACACTATCAGTAGCAGCAAAGACCAGCTTGCCTGCACCGCCTCAATTCTGCGCCCAAACTCCCATAACCAGAGCATATTGAATGCCAGATGAATAATTCCACCATGCAGCAACATTGGTGAAATTATCTTAAGAAACTGTAATGCGGAGAAATTTGCCCTGACATTATCCAGATCAATAATCCGGGTGCCAAAACCAAAGTCAGGGTAAAGCAATGCCCTGGTCAGGTCTGTCATGGCATTCAAGGGCGCCAGGAAAGCAAGGATTATGCAGGCAACTATTAAACTGAGTGTAAATGGGGCTCGGCGAAAGGCCTTAAACATTTTGCCCAGAAAATCTGTGGGGCTAAAATAGGAAACAAAATCTGATGAATCACCGGCATCGGGCATCACGTCCCCTTTTTGCCATTGATGGTACAAATGTCCCGCTGTCACCACCTGGCTCTGATCGGGAACTGTGAGAATTTGCCGGGTATCTACTTCATAAATACGGTGTGAGATTTTTCTTTGCCACAAAAGCCTGCTGAATTGCCCCAGGTCTTCCTGTATTGAAACATCCAGAACTTTATACATAGTGAAGAGTGGCTGACTTATCGATTGAAGGATCTGTTTGTTGGTCGGTGAGACCAGCCCAGTTTGCTGCGGCAGGTTTCATAATAATCATAGTCTGCAGGGTGTAGTATCTTTAACTCTTTTTGTTTTTTGCGAATCGTAATGCGGTCTCCCGGGGAGCAGCTATGGCTCATAGAGCCATCACAACTCAGTTGTGGCAGAATATTATGGCGATCACCAACCACAAGGGTTAACTCACGATTACCTTCTATAACAATAGGCCGGCTACTGAGACTATGAGGGTTAATAGGGACCAGCACCATTGCATCCAGTCGAGGATGCATAATAGGACCACCTGCTGACATCGCGTAAGCGGTAGAACCAGTCGGTGTTGCTACTATAAGTCCATCTGAGGCCTGGTTATAGACAAATTCATTATCAATATACAGCTCAAACTCGATCATTTGCACTGCTTTGCCTGGATGTAAAACAATGTCATTCAGGGCTGATCCCAGATGTCTCTGTTCGCCAGCTCCTATTGATAAATCAAGGAGAAACCTGGACTCAATTTTAAACTCCCCATCCAGTATTGGCTGCAAGGTGGATTCAATATCGCCCGGCAGGATATCCGTTAAAAACCCTAGTGTTCCACGATTTATACCAGTCACGGGCAGATCATGATCGGCAAGGCTGGAGGCCACTTGCAACAGGCTGCCATCCCCCCCTACCACGATCACCAGGTCAAAATTACTGCCGAGTTTATCCATAGAAAACAGGGGGTGTTTATTGCCATCAAGCAAATTGGCTATATTTTCATCGAGAAGAATGTTGGTGCCGGAGTTTTGCTCAAGGAACCGAATGACAGCCTGAAGAGAATCAACAATTTCGATGTTGTTTCTTGCCGTTAGTCCAATGGTTTTGAATTGCGACATATCACTATGGGGTTAAATTTAAAGATTGATAAGTATATCACGGCCTAGTAAGCAGCCATGGGCTAATTGTATATAAGTCCAGACACGTTAGCGGGATTTCTTCTATAATGCGCGAGAATCTTCAAGGAAACAGAATGGACATAAATAATATACGAATCGCCGTTATTGGCCTGGGTTATGTGGGTTTACCACTAATGGTCGAATTTGCCAAAAAATACCCTACGCTGGGATTTGATATCAATAGTGAAAGAATCTCTCAGCTAAGAGACGGCATAGATCTGACACTTGAGGTTAGCAAAGCTGAACTGGGTGAAGCCAAATTTGGCGAATTCTCACATAATCCCTCAGAACTCAAGAAAAGTAACATTTACATAGTAACTGTTCCTACGCCCATAGATGAAAAAAAGAACCCTGATTTGAAACCATTAAAAATGGCCTGCGAAACAGTTGGGAATTACTTAAAGGAAAATGACATTGTAATCTTTGAGTCAACAGTGTATCCGGGCGCTACAGAAGAATACTGCGCTCCTATACTCGAAAGCAAATCCGGACTTAAACTCAACGAGTCATTTTTTCTAGGTTACAGCCCGGAAAGAATAAATCCTGGAGACAAAAAACACAGAATAACCGAAATTGTAAAAGTAACTTCAGGGTCTACAAGGAAAATCGCACAAATTGTTGACACACTTTACAGCTCCATAATCCCCGCTGGAACTTATCTCGCTAATTCAATCAAAGTGGCAGAAGCCGCAAAAGTGATTGAAAACACGCAAAGAGATCTCAATATCGCTTTAATTAATGAGCTATGTATTATCTTCAATAAAATGAATATAGATACCGAAGAGGTACTTGAAACTGCAGGTACAAAATGGAATTTCTTGCCTTTTAGGCCAGGACTTGTTGGAGGACATTGCATAAGTGTTGACCCTTATTATCTGACCTACAAGTCAGAGCAACTAGGATATCATCCAGAAGTTATTCTAGCGGGACGAAAAATCAATGATGGAATGGGAAAATTTGTAAGCGAAAGAATAATTCTTGATATGCTACGAAAAGGTATAGATATCCCTTTGTCAAAAATTCTAATCATGGGATTTAGTTTTAAAGAAAATTGCCCTGACCTGAGAA
>Ga0181604_10000848_pt1 | contig 27689 bp, 28 predicted proteins | sample 041ome_12_FD_148663 | JGI IMG/M metagenome (GOLD analysis project Ga0181604, IMG submission 148663) | Coastal salt marsh microbial communities from the Groves Creek Marsh, Skidaway Island, Georgia - 041410US metaG (spades assembly) | ecosystem: Environmental > Aquatic > Marine > Intertidal zone...
GGCTTGGGGTTGTATATTGTCTTGAATAAAATGAAGACAATTTTTCCAAACCAAAGCAGCAGTATCACTCATTTTTATTTTGGTGGTTTTTTGTAAATTAATATTATAGCTAGGTGTTTTATAGTATAAAAACTAACTGGACAAATATTGGATAAAAAAAAGAAAAAAAAAACCGTTTTCGACTTGAATTTTAACTTTTTTATTTGGATATTCTGGACGTTTAAAAGTTGATTAAAATCAATACTATTTTTCTCACAAAACAATCTTATTAGATATCCATTGAAGTTTAAAACCAACCCCATAGCGGTAAGATACTGTGAAACAGATCAAATGGGTTTTGTTCACCACAGCAATTATTTAAAATTTTTTGAATTAGCCCGTATTTCGTGGCTAGAAAAACTCGGTTTGTCCTATGCTGCAATGGAAAAAAGTGGAATTTTGATGCCTGTTGTCAAGGTGCAGTTGCATTTCAAAACGCCACTGTATTTTGGAGAAAACTTTCAGGTGCATGTTCAACTATTGGAACCCCCCAAGGCAACGCTGAAATTTAAGTACGAAATTTTTAATGACCAAGGAGTTTTAAATTGCTTGGGTGAAACGCTTTTAGCGTTTTTATCCAAAACGAGTGGGCGGCCTATGCGCTGTCCGGAGGAACTTCGATCAGTGTTTGCGCAGTTGGATTAAAAAAGGACAATCGATCGCTGTCTACATGAATGGTTTTCACGGCAGGTTGTAAAAGTTGTGGCGCTTTTACTCCTATTTTTAATAACGTATTACTTTCAAATACCCGCGCTTCGTCCCAAAGTTGTTGGTCAATGAAGTGTTGCAGTGTTTTTTGCCCTCCCTCTACAAGTACGGATTGTATCTCTTTTTTGTATAAATAGTTGAGGAGTTGAGGAATCGAAAAATCAGCAAGACACACCCAAGTTTTATTTCCAAGGGTTTGACTTTTCGTCGCATTGAAAATCAAAACCGCTGCTGTATCGGTCAGCAATTTTGAATCGTTGGGGATTCGATTGTTGGGATCAATCACACAACGAAGTGGAGCGGGACCACTCCAATGCCGTAAATTCAGTTGCGGATTGTCATCAACAACGGTTTGAACCCCAACCAAGATAGCCGCCTGTTCACTTCGCCATTGATGGGCTTTTTGCTGGGCATAAAGATTGCTTATCCAAAAGACGGACTTGTCTTTTTTGGTTGCCGCAAGCGGCGAAATAAATCCATCTTTGGTTTGCGCCCATTTCAATAATACGTAAGGACGTTTGTTTTGATGAAAACAAAAAAAGCGACGATTTAAAAACAGAGCTTTTTTATTGAGCACTCCGGTTTGAACCTCACAACCGTGAGCGCGTAAACTTGCGACCCCCTTGCCGGCCACTTTGCTATTGGGGTCGAGTGTCGCAATCACCACACGGGGTATTTCATGCTGAATTAAGGCATCTGCACAAGGAGGTGTTTTTCCAAAATGAGAGCAAGGTTCCAAATTGACATACAAAGTACTTTTTCGTAATAACGACTTATCCTTGACCGCCGCAATGGCATTGATTTCGGCATGTGCGCTTCCTGCTTTTTGATGCCATCCCTCTCCAATAATTTTGTCATTATAAACAATCACACAACCCACCATAGGATTGGGAGCGGTGTATCCCATTGCTTTTTTAGCCAAAAAAAGGCAACGCCGCATATAAAAAGTATCTCGTTCTGACCGCTGAATTTGTCCCAATGTGCGTACTTTGTAATTCTAAATGATAGCTACTCTCTCCTCCGAGAAAGTGGGATAAAAGTATGACAATTCTTAGAAAATGGAGATACGAGAAATCAAACAAGAAGACAATGCCGATTTAGCGGTAGTGTTGAAGTCGGTATTGATAGAAATGGGAGTTCCTAAAACGGGAACCGCCTATGAAGACCCTGAGCTCAATACTATGTTTGAAGCCTATCAAGGGGAACGTTCTCGTTATTATGTCATTACCGATAATAACAAAATTTTGGGAGGAGCAGGGATTGCGCCGCTCAAAGCGGAATCTCCAAGCATCTGCGAATTACAAAAAATGTATTTTTCACCCCAGGCTCGTGGATTGGGAATGGGCTATCAAATGATCGTAAAGTGTTTGGATTTTGCCAAAGTAGCGGGCTTCGAATTGTGTTATCTAGAAACCCTACCCAATATGAAAGCTGCTCAAAAGCTATATCAAAAATTGGGTTTTGAATACATCCCTAATGCCCTCGGTAAAACAGGACATACATCTTGTTCCGTATGGATGACAAAGGCATTGTTATGAATCTGATCGAAAGTAGAGATTATTTTAGGAGTACCCTCAAAAACACTTATGACACTCCCGCCATTGATTATTATTTTAAGGTTTTAATCCAAGCTTTTTTTAAATGGGAAGCCACCATTATTGGTCTACAGCCGAGGAAAATATTGACCAAAACAGAATTGGATCAGTTGATGGATGCGGCAAAACGATTGCTTGCATCAGAACCGTTGCAATATATTACCGGTAGTGCACATTTTTGTAATTTGGAATTTAAGGTGAATCCAGCTGTTTTGATTCCTCGCCCGGAAACCGAGGAGTTGGTGGAATGGATCAGGGAAACGCAGTTGCAAACCTCCAAGATGACATTATTGGAAGTGGGAACAGGAAGTGGCTGTATCGCAGTTTCTTTGGGCGTTTATTTTCCCAATGCTGAAATTCACGCGCTCGATATCGACACAGCTGCAATTGAAATTGCAGTCACCAATGCAGACCGTCATTCAGCCGCAATAAATTTTCACAGCTGCGACTTTTTAACCCTCTCGGATTGGGAATTTCCTTTGGATCGGATCGTTTCCAATCCACCTTATATTTCACCCGAGGAAAAGCAAGAAATGCAGCCAAACGTCATGGATTATGAACCACATCGCGCGCTTTTTGTCCCCGCCGATAATCCTTTGTTGTTTTATCGAAAAATTCTCGATTTTGCGCAACAGCACCTGAAAACAGAGGGAGAACTATTTTTTGAAATAAACCCTAAATTTCTGGAGGCCATGCGCTCCTTAATATTATCCTACAAGAATTACCATATTTATGAGAGAAACGATATTTTTGGAAAAACAAGAATGATGCGTTTAATTAAAACGGTTTGATGGAAAATATTTTATCCGAAATTCAAGCGTTGCGAAATAGTTTGCACCAACACAATTACAATTACTATATATTGGACGAACCCACTATTAGTGATTATGATTTTGATGTTTTATTACAACGGCTTCAAACTTTGGAATCGCAATATCCCGAATACTACGACGCAAACTCTCCCACCCAACGAGTGGGGGGAGGAGTGACCAAAAATTTTGAAACCAAAAAACACCGCTATCCCATGTATTCTTTGTCCAATACCTATTCCAAAGAAGAGGTGTTGCAATGGCAAGAACGCTTGGTGAAGATTTTGGAGCACGATCAAATCAGCTTCAGTTGTGAATTGAAATTTGACGGAGCCTCCATCAATTTGACCTATGAAAACGGCAAATTGGTACAAGCCCTCACCCGTGGAGATGGAATTGAGGGTGATGATGTTACGACCAATATCAAAACCATAGGAACCATCCCCTTGCGTTTACAGGGCGATTATCCAGATTTTTTTGAAATACGGGGAGAAATCATCCTGCCTTGGGACGGTTTTCATCAAATGAATGAAGCCCGTGAAGCCGCTGGAGAACCTTTGTATCGCAATCCAAGAAATACGGCTTCTGGGAGTTTGAAGTTACAAGACAGCAGTTTGGTGGCGCAACGTCCACTGCGCTGTTTTTTATACAGTTTGGCCGGAGAAAATTTAGGCGTGCAAAGTCAATTTGACGCACTTGGAAAAGCGCGACAGTGGGGATTTAAAGTTCCGGATTCTGCTCGTTTATTGGGAACGGTGGAGGAGGTTTTTGAGTTTATTGCGCATTGGGAAACAGCCCGTAAAAATTTACCCTATGAAATCGACGGTATTGTCATCAAAGTCAATGATTTACAGCAGCAAGAACTTTTGGGGTTTACTGCAAAAGCCCCACGGTGGGCGATAGCTTATAAATTTAAGGCGGAAAATATTGTCACCCAATTGTTGGGGGTGCAGTATCAAGTGGGTCGAACGGGTGCCATCACACCCGTGGCACAATTGGAAGCGGTAGAAATTTCAGGAACAACAGTAAAAAGAGCTTCACTCCATAATGCCGATCAAATTGAAAAACTCGACCTGCGGATCAAGGATTGGGTATATGTTGAAAAAGGGGGAGAAATCATTCCCAAAATCACTGGTGTAGATCCCGAGAGAAGAGGACGCTTGGAAGATCGAGTGACCTTTGTCGATCACTGTCCCGATTGTTCCAGTCCGTTGGAACGGCTGGAGGGAGAAGCTCAACATTATTGCTCGAACAGCAGTGGATGCCCCACGCAGATCATTGGGAGGATTCAACATTTTATCGGTCGAAAAGCGATGGATATTGAGGGTTTGGGAGGAGAAACCGTTGCATTGCTCTATCATGCCGGACTGATTCGCTCGGTAGCTGACTTGTATGCGCTTCGACCAGAACAGTTGCTTCCCTTGGAGCGCATGGCAGAAAAATCCGTAACCAACCTCATTGAAGGCGTGAAGCAATCCAAAGAGAAACCTTTTGCAAAAGTATTGTTTGGTTTAGGAATTCGTTTTGTGGGTGAAACCGTTGCCAAAAGATTGGCCAAACAATTCGGCTCCATAGCGGCTCTAGCGCAGGCTGATTTTGAAACGCTGATTCAAACCGAAGATATTGGAGATCGCATCGCTAAAAGTGTTATGGATTGGTTTTTATTGGCAGCCAATCAAGAATTGATTCAAGAACTTAAAGCGCAAGGCTTACAATTGGAAAACGCAGTTCAAGCCGAAGCTACAGTGCCTCAAATTTTGGAAAATAAAAAAGTGGTGGTGAGCGGTGTTTTTGAACATTTTTCAAGAGAGGGTATAAAAGAAAAAATCGAAACCTTGGGAGGTCAAATTGTTAGCGGAGTATCTTCAAAAACAGACTTGATTGTAGCAGGGGAGGGAATGGGTCCCTCTAAAAAACAAAAGGCAGAAAAATTGGGAATCCAAATCCTTGATGAAACAGCTTTTCTTGCGCTTTTGAAGGAATAATTACCCAAAAAAGTTACATCCATAACATTTTGCTTAAAAAAAATGCGTTATGTTTATATTTTGTGTCGCTACTACGTGAAATTTTAATTTTGTAAGGAATATAATGATGTTTAGTCTCAAGAAACAATTGCTGAATTTTCGATTAAAAAAAAGTTTAAAACTTTTGGAAGACGAAATCAGAGAGACACCCAAAGTGATCGGTTCACTTGGGATTTTATGGGATGGCCTAATGCCACTGGATGAAGTGTTAATAAAAGACTTAGCTACTTCCTTACAAATTCCATTTAAAAACATATCCATCATTATGGTCGGCGTTACGGAAGCAATACAGCAAACGGCTTCTTTTGAAATACTGCATTTGAACACGAAAGATTTGGGCTGGTTGGGGAAACTACCGGACAGCACCCATCATTTCACCCATTCAAATTGGGATTTAATTCTCAATTTTTTTGATTCTAAAAATCCGCTGCTTTCTTTTATTAGTGCTGAAAGCAAGGGGAAATTGAGATTGGGTTTTGCAAAAACAGATTTACGATTAAACGATCTTATATTTCATTTGCCCTCCCAAGAAAAAAATCTTTTTGTAGATGAAGCAGTGCGATATATTAAAATTATTATAACAACATAAAAAATGAATTTAAGTGGATTAGGCGTGGCCATGATAACTCCTTTTACAACAGAAGGTATGGTCGATTATGATGCAATTCCGGGCTTGGTAGAAAACATTGCTACGGGCTGTGCTGATTATTTGGTGCTTATGGGAACTACTGCGGAGGTCCCCACACTCACTCCCACCGAAAAACGAATGGTTATTTCGGCTGTTTTGGAGGCAAATACCTCCAAACTTCCTCTGGTAATTGGGATTGGAGGAAACAATACCGCGGCAGTGATCGCAGAAATTCAAAGCACAGATTTAAGCCCTTTTCAGGCCATCATGTCCGTGATGCCCTATTATAACAAGCCTTCGCAAGAGGGATTGTATCAGCATTTTATGCACATAGCAGCGGCCAGTCCGCTGCCCATTATTTTGTATAATGTTCCTTCTCGAACCGGTTGTAGTTTAGACATTGAGACCCTGTTGCGTTTGGTCAATGATTCTGATAACATTATTGCGATCAAAGAAGCCAGTGGCGACATCCAATTGGCAGAAAGTATGATTAAAAGTTGTCCCAAACACATACAAGTGATTTCGGGAGAAGACAGCCTGACCTTGCCGATGCTTTTGGCGGGTGCAGTGGGGACTATTTCGGTTTTGGGTAATGCCTTTCCCGTGCCATTGGCCAACCTTATGCAATTGGTAAAAGAAGGCAATGTAGCAGAAGCCTATGCCATTCACTACAAACTTTTGGATACCATCAGTCTGCTTTTTGAAGAAGGCAATCCAGTGGGGGTGAAGGGAATGTTGTCTTTGTTAGGCTTGTGTCAAAAAACAGTACGCCTCCCATTAGTCGTGGCTTCTGATGATTTGATGGGCAGAATGGAATCCGCCATTCGAGCTGCAGAATTCACGGTTTAGCGAGGGTTTTCTGGAGACTTTGAACTTTAACAATGTCTTTGGTAGAATTACCGTGTTTTCTCACAGCTTTTTAGTAATTTTGCAGGATGAATTTTAACAGGCTTCTTAGCATTTCAAGTCTTTGGCTTCTGGTTTTCTACGCCAGTTGTAGCGATTATCAAAAATTGCTCAATAGCGACGATACTAACGAGAAGTATCGTATGTCCGAAGAGTATTATAAAAATGGTGAATATCGCAAAGCCAATCGGTTGTTGGAACAAATTGTTCCCAAATATCGCGGAAAACCCCAAGCGGAGCGTGTTATTTTCTTTTTTGCGGACAGTTATTTCCAAACCAAAAGTTATTTATTAGCCGCCTATCAATATGAAAGTTTTGTCAAATCCTACCCCAAAAGCGAACGGATCGTAGAAGCTTATTTTAAGGCGGCAAAAAGTCATTATTATCTTTCTCCCAGCTATAGTCTCGATCAGGAGGAAACGGTCACGGCCATTGAAAAACTGCAAATTTTTATCAATAATTTTCCAACTTCCGAATATATAGACGAAGCCAATCAATTGATAGAAGAATTGCAAGTGAAACTAGAACAGAAGGATTTTGAAATTGCAAAACAATATTTCACCATACGCGATTATCAAGCGGCCATCAAGTCTTTAGATAATTTCACTTCTTCTTTTCCGGGGACTAAATTTCGAGAAGAAGCACTTTTTGTCAAGTTTAACGCCTCTTTTGAAATCGCTTACAACAGTATCGAAGCCAAGAAAAAGGAAAGAATGGAAGATTTGAAGCAACAATACACCACTATTTTACGTTATTTCCCCGAGACCATCTTCCTTTCGGATTTGGATAACAAAATGCGTGTTGTAGAAAAAGAGTTAGAAAAACAAAATACAACAACGACATCATTAACGAATACTAAATAAAACCAATATGACCAAGTACAGAGAATCTAAAGCTGCCATTTCTTCGGTTACCTATGATCGTAACGAAATGGAAAAAGAGGTTGGGAATATCTATGAAGCACTTTCTATTATTGCCAAACGTTCGATTCAGATCAATTTAGATATTAAAAAAGAATTGCACGAAAAGTTGGACGAATTTGCTACACATAACGACAGTTTGGAGGAAATTTTTGAAAACAAGGAACAGATTGAAGTTTCTCGATTCTATGAAAGATTGCCTAAGCCCCACGCCATCGCCGTGGAAGAGTGGGTTCAAAAAAGAATTTACCACAGAAATACAGACGCACCTACAGATTCCTAATGAATGCCTTAAGCGGAAAAAAAATTTTACTGGGTATTTCAGGAGGAATTGCCGCTTATAAAATTCCCTTATTGGTTCGTCAATTCATCCAAAACGGGGCAGAAGTCCGGGTTGTGATGACTCCTGATGCCAAAGAATTTGTGACCCCATTGACCTTGGCCACCCTCTCCAAAAATGAGGTTTTATCTACTTTTACCACCACAGACACCGACAATCCCAACTGGAACGATCATGTGGCAATGGCACTTTGGGCAGATGTTTTTTTAATTGCGCCAGCCACTGCAAACACGATTTCCAGCATGGCTCATGCACGTTGTAACAACTTGTTATTAGCCGTTTATTTGTCAGCCAAATGTCCCGTCTTCATTGCTCCTGCAATGGATTTGGACATGTATGCCCATCCAGCTACGCAAAAGAATCTGGAAGCTCTCAGTCGCTTTGGCCATCATGTTTTACCCGTAGGAACCGGTTTTCTAGCCAGTGGTCTATCGGGGAAAGGCCGTATGCTGGAGCCGGAGGAAATACTGACACATTTGATGGAATACTTTAGTCCGGAATTGCCACTTGCCGGAACAACGGTTTTGATCACTGCGGGACCCACCTATGAAGCCATCGATCCCGTTCGTTTTATAGGGAATCACTCTTCCGGAAAGATGGGGTTTGCCTTGGCAGAAACCGCAGCAAATAAGGGTGCAAAGGTGTATTTGGTCTGTGGTCCCAATGTTTTAAAAACCCAAAACCCTAACATAGAACGTTTTGATGTGACCACAGCAGCAGAAATGTTTGAACAGGTAAAACAACTTTATCCAAACGTGGATTATGCCATTGCCGCTGCAGCTGTCGCCGATTATCGCCCTCAAAATGTTCAAAATCAAAAAATCAAGAAAAAAGAACAAGCTTTAGTCATTGATTTAGAACCCACCATTGATATTTTGGCGTATATGGGGAAACATAAAAAAAACCAACAATTGATCGGCTTTGCACTGGAAACCGAAAACGGGATGGTACATGCGCAAGACAAATTAAAACGAAAAAATTTAGACGGAATTGTTTTAAACACCCTAGCCGATGAAGGCGCAGGTTTTTCCACAGACACCAATAAAATTACTTATATTGATAAAGATTTAAAAGCAACTTCCTTTGCCCTCAAATCTAAAGCTGAGGTTGCCGAGGATATTTTTAACCAAATTTTAGCCCCTCATGCCTAAATTACTCACGTTCTGTTTTTTCCTGTTTACTGCTGGTTTACAAGCCCAAGAGTTAAACGCTCAAGTGATTGTTAATTCTGATTTGGTCAATCAAACCAATCAGCAGATTTTCAAAACCCTGGAACAATCCTTGAATGAATTTATCAATACAACCACATGGACCAACTTGGAGCTGCTGAATCAAGAAAAAATCACTTGCAGTTTTGTTTTTACTTTAACCAATTACAATAGAGATCAATTTGAAGCCACCCTTCAAATCCAGTCGCAGCGTCCGGTTTTTGAGTCCAATTACGACAGCCCAATCATTAATTATTTGGACAAGGACATTGTTTTTAGTTATCAAGAATACCAACCGTTTTTTTTCAATGCCTCAGCCTTTGAATCCAATTTGGTTTCTTTGGTCAGTTATTATATTTATATCATCTTGGGGATGGATGCCGACAGTTTTGCTCCCAATGGTGGAACGGCTTATTTTCAACAAGCCCGCAGTATTGCCAATTTAGCCCAGCAATCAGGAATTAAAGGTTGGGAAGCCGAAGGGAGTCGGAATCGGTTTTTGTTGATCGATACCATGTTGTCCAATACATTCCGCGAAATTCGTCAAACCAACTATATCTATCATCGATTGGGATTGGACAAAATGGTCAATACGCCCTTGGAGGGCAAAAACCAAATGATGAAAGCCATTCAGAATTTGGAATCCCTCTATCAAAGACGTCCAAATGCCTTTTTGATTCAACTCTTTTTTGATTCCAAGGTGGAGGAAATCGTCAATATCTTTTCCGACGGTCCCAAAGTAGATTTTCAAGAAACGGTAAATACCCTAAAAAAAATAGCCCCCTTTTTTGGCGGTCGATGGAAGCAAATCAAAGTTTAATATTTCTATCTTAGGGGCGCAGAACAGCACAATTAAATAAGATCGGATTGCTTAAAGAATTAAAAATTTACAATTTTGCTTTAATCGATGCCTTGGAAGTTCATTTTTCTTCCGGAATGACCTGTATTACAGGAGAAACCGGAGCCGGAAAATCGATTCTTTTGGGAGGTTTAAGTTTGGTTTTGGGGAAACGCGCCGATCTTTCTGCCCTGTTTCAACCGGACAAAAAATGTGTCGTTGAAGCGGTTTTTGATTTGACCGATTACACCTTGAAGGAAGTATTTGATGAGCTCGATTTGGATTATCAATCGGAAACAATCATCCGAAGAGAACTCTTACCTCAGGGCAAATCTCGTGCCTTTGTGAATGACACCCCAGTTTTATTGCAAAGTTTGGAGCAACTCAGTGCTCATTTGGTTGATATTCATTCGCAAAACGATACCCAAATATTGTTGCAAGACAGTTATCCCATCATGCTTTTGGATGCTTTGGCTAAAAATGAAAATGATTTAGTGAGTTATCAAACGCAGTTAAAGGAATATTTAAAATTAGATCGCCATTTACAACAACTAAGCGACGAACAATCCAAAGCGGATCAAAATTTTGAGTTAAACGAATTTTTGTGGCAAGAATTGGAAGCTGCGCAGCTTAAAGAAGGGATGGAAAAACCTTTGGAGGAACGGCTGGAGGCACTGGCGAATGTGGATTTTTTACAATCCCAATTTGGGGCGGTTGTTCAGTTAATGGACAACGAATCTCTAGGGCTTCGGGAGCAACTCATTCAATTGCGTGGACTTTTACAATCTATTGCTCAAAAGGCGAGTACTTACGATGGTTTGGCCGATCGATCCAAAAGTGTATTGATCGAAGTAGAGGATCTTTTGGAGGATTGTATGCGTGCGTTGGAGGGTTTGGAAGCACATCCGGAGGAATTACAGGAATTAGAAACGCAGTGGGATCAATTGCATCGGTTGCAACAAAAACACAAAGTGCAGAGTGTCGCTGCTTTGATAGAAATCAGAGAACGCTTAAATACCACCATTCAATCGCGTTTGGATATGGCGGAAAAGATGGCTGCGATTGATAAAGAAAAACAAGCGGTATACAAAAGCTTGAAGCAATTGGGGGGGCAGCTTTCTGAAAAAAGAAGTTCCACCACAGCGGTCTTGGAATCAGAATTACAGCGTCTCATCCAAAAGATGGGCATGGGGGATGCCGCGTTTAAAATTGAGATCACTCCCGGAGAAAACTTTCTTTCCAATGGTATGGACCAGGTTGCTTTTCTTTTTAAAGCCAATAAAGGAGGAACTTTTAAACCCCTGAAAAAGATAGCTTCGGGTGGAGAGATGTCTCGAATCATGTTGGCATTCAAAACTATTTTATGTCAGTATAAAAAGTTGCCCACCATTATTTTTGATGAGATCGATACCGGTGTTTCCGGTAAGGTTTCGGATCAAATCGCTCAAATCATGGTTGGCATCAGCAAACAAATGCAGGTGCTCACCATTACACACTTGCCCCAGGTTGCTGCCAGAGGTAATCATCACTATAAAGTCTTCAAGAAAGAAGAACTCGGCATTGTTCAGAGCGATTTAAAAATATTGGAGGGAACAGATCGTGTAGAAGAAATTGCTGCCATGCTTTCGGGCAATCAGTTGACCGACACCGCCATTGCTCATGCCAAACAATTATTGAATTAAGTGTATATTTACACCCTAAAAAATAAATCATGGCACACAAAATACTCGAAGGAAAAAAAGGAATCATTTTTGGAGCGTTAGACGATCAATCCATTGCTTGGAAAACTGCCGAATCTGTAGCAGATGCTGGAGGACAATTCGTACTTACCAATGCTCCCGTAGCCATGCGTATGGGAACGATCAATCAACTGGCCGAAAAAACCGGAGCAACGGTGATTGCTGCAGATGCTACCAATATGGAAGATTTGGAGCATTTAATCAATCAAGCACAAGAAATCCTGGGAGGAAAATTGGATTTTGTACTGCATTCCATCGGGATGTCAATCAATGTGCGTAAAGGAAAACACTACACCGACTTGAACCACGATTGGATGACCAAAGGCTGGGATGTGTCGGCTGTGTCTTTTCATAAATTGATGCAATGTTTGTATAAAAAAGATGCAATGAATCCTTGGGGAAGTATCGTAGCCCTTTCTTATGTGGCTGCTCAGCGTACTTTTCCCAACTATAACGATATGGCAGACAACAAAGCCTATTTGGAATCAATAGCGCGCAGTTTTGGATATTTCTTTGGGAAAGACAAAAAAGTTCGGGTGAATACCATTTCTCAATCTCCCACTTTGACCACGGCCGGAAAAGGAGTTGCCGGTTTGGATGGCTTTTTGGCCTATGCCGAAAAAATGTCTCCTTTGGGTAATGCTACGGCCAAAGAATGTGCAGATTATACGGTTTCTTTATTTTCTGATTATACTCGTAAAGTGACCCTTCAAAATTTATTTCACGATGGCGGTTTTTCCAATGTGGGGGTAAGTCAAGAGGTTATCGATGCCATAAGCAAATAGATAGGCTTTCTTAGCCCTAATCTGATGGCTGCTCAAAAAAATCTTTACAATAAACTAGCGAAGCGTTTACCGGGGAAAGAACGTTTTCGCTTTTTTTTGTTGTTTGTATTGATTTCGTTACTCTTTTGGATGAGTACCAAATTTTCAAAAACCTATCAAGTACAGCAAACCTTTGTCGTACACTGTAAGGAGCTTCCCAAGGATGTAGTGCTTTTGGAAGAACCCCATCAAATTGCGCTCACGATTCGTGCGAGTGGATTCGAATTGTTGTTGTATCGTTTGTTTTATGAAACCTTGGAATTGTCTATGAGAAATGCCATTTATGAGAGGGATGAATTATTAATCAATTCGAGCAGTCAGCTGTTTGCGATACAACAACAACTTTTTTCCACCACGCAACTTTTGGGTTTTGACACCTCTGAATGGAGGTTGGACTACAGTCGATTGGCGCAAAAAAAAGTAGCTGTTCGTGTGCAGTCCAAGATCCGCTATCGAGCGGGCTATCTTCCGGAAGATAGGTGGTCGATTGCACCCGATAGTATCATTTTAGTGGGTTCCACCAATATTTTAGATACGATTTATCAAGTCAATACCCAGCCGCTTGTTTTAAACAACCAAGCAGCACCTATTTCAGCCGTACTTCCATTGGATATAGATGCTCGGTTGTCCGCTAATCCCAGTACGGTCAATGTAGCGGTGAATGTATTGCCCTATTCTGAGAAAAAATTGGAAGTTTTGATCAATATTATAAATCTACCCAACGACATTAAACTGAAACTTTTTCCTGCACAAGCTGAAGTTAGGGTGATTTTACCTCTTCAGATGATTCCCCAACTCCAACCCACGGATATTGAAATTGCAGTGGATTATTCCCAATTGAAAACAACCGATGTAAAATCCTTACCTTTAAAAGTGATTCGTTATCCAGATTATATCAAAACGATTAGTATTTCCCCCAAAACGGTAGATTATTTAATTCGCAAATGAAGATTATAGGACTTACAGGAGGTATTGGAAGTGGAAAATCCACGGTTTTAAAGTATTTTGAAAACCTCGGTATTCCTTGTTACCGGGCAGATGATCGTGCCAAACACCTGCTGCACACAAGCTTACAAGCCGAAGTGAAAGCTTGTTTTGGCGCACATTTTTACAGCGATGGAATTTTGGATCGAAAAGCAATGGCGGCTTTGGTTTTTAAAGATGCAGAAGCCTTAAAGAAATTAAACGCCCTAGTGCATCCGGCGGTTGCCCTTGATTTTAAAAATTTTGTGGATGCTCATTCCCAAGCCCCTTTTATTATAAAAGAAGTCGCAATTTTATTTGAAACCGGAGGGCATGTCTCCTGCGATCAAGTGATCTTGGTTTGTGCGCCCAAGGAGGATCGAATCGAACGGGTTTTGAAACGCGATGGAGGAAGTCGTTCCGACGTGCTCGCTCGAATGTCCCACCAATGGGAGGATGAGCAAAAAATACCTTTGGCAGATTTTGTTGTAAACAATCCCAATTCCTGTGATCTAAGCCCTCAATTAAAACAGATTTATATTAAATTAAAAGAATTTTCGAGGACAGAGGATTAACAAAGCATTAGGATTTTTATCCGAAGAAAACCATCAAATTTGCAGAAATGAAGTGGATTCATAAAATCCATTGTAATTTTGATTAGATTTATTCTTAATGAAAAAAAATATTTTCATATCGTTAGTAACCTTTATGATAATCTCCATTTTGGGGATTATTGCAGTACAAGGATATTGGATTTATTCAGCCTGGAAGAATAAAGAAAAAGAATTTTCATTAGCCGTTCAACAGTCCTTACAGGTGGTTTCCAAAGAAGTACAAGAGCGGGAATTATCCGATTATATTTCAGCCTATGAAAAAATAATCGACAACAAGGGAAATCCCAGTGAATCCAAATATGAAGACATTTTTTTATTTTTGGATGAAGACAAGCCCAACAACCTGATTTCCTATTATACCTATAGTATCTTGGAGGAGGCTTATAATATTTCTCCATATTTGGATCCAAAGTTGGGCGAAATACCTTCGGAGGTGAAGGATTATAAGAGTGTTCGCAACACCATGATTATTAAAAAAGAAAATGTCTTTGACCGAACCAATAATTTACCGAGTTCTATTGAACGAATAAAAACCGTAGATCGCATCAATGTTTACAATCAGGCGTTGCGTGATCGATTTATGAATTATTCCATGAATCTCCCCATCCACAAGCGCATCAATATTGACGAATTGGACCAATTGCTGACTCGAGAATTTAATGAAAAGGACATACAAACGCCTTATGAGTTTGTGATCTATAACGAAGGTTTGTCCACCAAAATCAAATCAAACAATTATGAGGAAGAGCAAAAAGGCTATCGCTACAGTACACCAATTTTGTTGAATGAAGATGGAAACAGTCCTTATGAATTGGTGGTGTCTTTCCCTCAAAAAGATGAATTTGTTTTTTCTTCTATCTTGGGTATTGGAGGACTCACGATGTTTTTAACGGTTTTTATTGTTTTGGTTTCCATGAGTGCACTCTATCAGATTATACGTCAAAAGAAAATTTCAGAAATTAAAACGGATTTTATCAACAATATGTCTCACGAGTTTAAGACGCCCATTGCAACGATCAATTTGGCTTTAGATGCTATTTCAAATCCCAAAACCTTGGGGGCTCCGGATCGTATTCTTCAATATTTGGGAATGATTCGTGAAGAAAATTCCAGAATGTTGTCGCAAGTAGAAAATGTATTGCGGATTTCCCAGTTGGAGCGCAGCAATGAACCCATCCAAAAAGAGGTGGTTGACCTCAGCGATATCATTCACGAATCCATTGCGCACATTCGGTTGATTCTCGATGATAACCAAGGAAGCATAAAAACCTATTTTAAAGCCAAAAACACTTTGTTTTGGGGGAACGAAAGTCACTTTACCAATGTTGTTGTGAATCTTTTAGACAACGCCATTAAATATTGCGAAACGGCTCCTAAAGTAAAAATATATACTGAAAATGAAAACCAAAACTTGATCTTGCGTATTGAAGACAATGGCATTGGGATGAGTCCGTCTACGCAACACAAAATTTTTGAAAAATTTTACCGCGAAACCTCCGGAAATATTCACAATGTAAAAGGGCATGGCTTGGGATTGGCCTATGTAAAGAAAATTGTCGATTTGCACAAAGGAACCATCAGTATTGAAAGTAAAAAAGGAAAAGGAACACAGTTCACCATCACGCTACCCCAAAAAGAAAAGTATCATTCATAAACTAACTAACGCCTCATATATAAACGCATGAAAAATTCAAACAAAAAAATTCTTATCGTAGAAGACGACCCCAATTTTGGTAGTATTTTGAAGGATTACTTATTCTTAAACGACTATGATATTACCCTCGCAAAAAATGGTATTGAAGGTTTTGAGAAGTTCAAAAAAGAAGATTTTGATCTTTGTATACTGGATGTAATGATGCCCTATAAAGACGGGTTTACGCTTGCCAAAGAGATTCGTGAAAAAGACGACTTGATTCCCATTATTTTCCTGACCGCCAAAACCTTAAAAGAAGACATGTTGAAAGGATTTAAAATCGGAGGGGATGACTATTTGACCAAGCCCTTTGATTCGGACGTTCTATTAGCAAAAATCAAAGTCATATTAAACCGAAAAAGCAAGGCTCCTGTTGCGGATACTGATACCTATGAATTTGATTTTGGAGATTTTAAATTCAATTCCAAACTGCGTTTTCTTCAATTTAAAGATCAGGAAAAGGTCAAACTATCGCCCAAGGAAAATCAATTACTTCGCCTTTTGGTCATTCATATCAATGATTTATTGCCGCGTGATTTGGCATTGAATAAAATTTGGAGGGACGACAATTACTTCACTTCCCGAAGTATGGATGTCTATATTGCGAAGTTGCGTAAATACTTGTCCTTGGATGCACGGGTTCAAATTTTGAACATTCACGGAGAGGGTTTCAGCTTGGTGGTTGAGGCCTAATCGTTTCTGGGGTGAAAACGTTCCATCACGGAGCGCAAGTGCTTGGTGTCAAGATGCGTATAAACTTCGGTAGTGGTAATACTTTCATGTCCAAGTAGGGTTTGGATGGCTCTAAGGTCTGCACCGTTTTCCAGCATGTGCGTAGCAAAAGAATGACGAAAAGTGTGTGGACTGATGTTTTTTCCCAGTTGTGCTTTTTTCGCCAAATCTTTGACAATGGTAAAGATCATCGTTCGGGATAACTGCCTGCCATTGCGGTTGAGAAAAACGATATCGGCAAATTTCGGATCCACGGTTTGGTGGGCACGATAATAGTCCAAATAATAGTTTAAAAATTTTTTGGCATAACTTCCCATCGGAACCAAGCGTTGTTTGTTTCCTTTGCCAGTAACCCGAATCAAGTTCTCTTTAAAAAACAAATTCGAAAGGGTCAAGTCTGTTAACTCGCTCACTCGTAAACCACTGCCGTAAAGGGTTTCAATGATGGCTCTGTTGCGATGTCCTTGGGGATGCCCCAAGTCAATCTCCTCCAACAGTGTTTCAATTTCTTTGACCGAGAGGGTGTCGGGTAATTTCCGTCCCAATTTGGGAGCTTCGATCAAGTCTGTAGGATTGGTGGTTCGATAATTTTCAAAAATTAAATAATTAAAAAAACTTCGCAGCCCTGAGATTCGACGGGCTTGGGTTTGCGCAGATTGAATTTTAGCTTCTTCATAAATGAATTGTTGAACGGCATCGGAGTCACAGTCCACAGGGCTGATTTCCATGTCATGACGATCAAGAAAATACCAAAAGGCATGGATGTCCAAACTATAGCTGTCGATGGAATGCCGAGACAAGCCCCGTTCTATTTTGAGGTACATTTTAAAATCGTTGATGGCTTGCTTCCAATTCACTTTATGAGTGTGTAGGGGGATAACCCTAAATTCTATACTTTTGCTAAAATACTTAAAATGAAAATCAGTATCATCAATGGTCCGAATTTAAATCTTTTGGGCACGCGCGAACCCACGGTTTATGGCAATCAAACTTTTGAAGCCTATTTTGAAGGTTTAAAAGAAAAATTTCCGCAGGTAAGTTTTGACTATTTTCAGTCCAATATTGAAGGGGCATTGATCGATCGTTTGCATGAAGTGGGTTTTACTTCCGATGCGATTTTACTCAATGCAGGGGCATATACCCACACTTCTGTAGCCATTGGAGATGCCATTAAGGCAATTGATAGCAATGTGATTGAAATTCACATTTCAAACACCTTTGCGCGGGAAGATTTTAGACATACTTCATACATCACTCCAGTGGCGAAAGGACTTATCATCGGTTTTGGGATGGATTCCTACCGCTTGGGAGTCTTGAGTGTTTTGGATTAAAGATTTCCTTTCTTAAAAAAACGACTTAATCATCATCATCGTCCTCATCCTCATGAGGGGTATTGTGGTTTGTTGTACCCTCCAACGGGGATGTGTTTTGAAAGTCTTTTCGAATTTCGGGGTGTTGTATTTCTCCTCCGGAAGTGCCTGTTTGCTGTGCATAAAACAAAACAACTAGAGCAAAAAGGGCAACGCCCCACGAAATTATCTTAGAAAAGGATTTTTGCTTCCATTGCGCCCACAAGGCAATTAATGAAAATCCACCTAAAAGATAAATGAGTAGAGAAAAAGTTTCAGCAACTTCTTCATGTTCATGAATCCGGTGTTCGCTGACGCCATTCATGTGTTCTACCACTTCTTATGCGGCTTCGCCCGAGGCAAAGGCAGGGATCGTAAAAAGTGCACCGAGTATAAAGAGGCAATAGGCCACGCGTTTGAGTAGAGGAGATTTAATTAAAAAACCACTCAAAAGAATAAACATTCCAACGACAAGAATAATGATGGGAAAATGATTGATGATGAGGTGAAAATGGGCTTCGTTCATGATTTATAAGATTGGGTTAATTATACATGCACTCCAAAAAGGTACCCTACATAAGCGGTAATTCCCATGGCGATGGTTCCCCAAAAAGTAATTCGAAGGACTGCTTTTGCGATGGACGACCCCCCTGTTTTTGCCGCTAAGGCACCCAAAAAAATTAAGAAAAAAAGAGTACATCCATACAAGCTATACTCTATGTTTTTTAATGGAAAAAATAGGGTGACGGCAAAAGGCAAAAGACCGCCCACGGTGAATGAAGCTCCCGAAGCCAAAGCCGCTTGTATGGGATTGGCTTGATTGAGTTCGTTGATGCCCAATTCATCGCGTACATGTGCCGCCAAGGCATCTTTTTCGGTGAGTTCTTTGGCAACCAAGAGGGCTGTTTCTTTTTTCAATCCGCGATCCTCATAAATTTTGGCGAGCAGGCTTAATTCAAATTCGGGGTCTTCTTCCAACTCTTTTTTTTCTCTTTCGATATCGGCTTTTTCCACATCGGTTTGGGAACTCACAGAGACATATTCTCCGGCGGCCATGGACAGTGCCCCAGCGACCAATCCTGCCAGTGTTGCCAAAAGGATTTGCTCGCGCATATCGGTGGCAGTTGCCATTCCAATGGCGATACTCGCTGTAGAAAGGATGCCGTCATTGGCTCCCAAAACTGCAGCACGTAACCAATTGCTTTTGTGAATGTAATGATGTTCTAAGTAGTTGTCGATCGTAGTAGGAGATTTATCCATAAGGGTGTTTTAATTGATGCCAAAGGGTCACTATAAAATTATTAAATTGACCGTATACCTCAAGGACAAGTTGGAAGAAATATCCGTTGCCACAAATAAAACAGCAATTTGAGCTTATAAGCGGGCGTGGAAAGCGTAAAAAGCATCGAGTACTGCTTTGGGGTTCTCGATGTGGGGATAGTGTCCCAAAGGGAGTCTGACGACATAACTACCACTTACTTTTTCTTCAAAACGATCGGCAGTAGCCTCCCCAGATATGGGATCCCACACCCCGTTGATCATCGCCATGGGAAGGCTGGGCGAGAAAAGCGGTTGTTCCCAGCGGGCTTTATGGATTTTGCGTTCCGTCAAATAGCGACCCACGATGGGCAGCATTTTACGCCCCTTGTTTTCCATAAAAATATTCCATGAATCGTTTAGAAATTCCGCTGAAGGGGGGGTGTTTTTACCAAAAATCTTTATAATGGTTTTAACATAGATATGCTTGGAGCTGAATCTACCGATTAAAAAACCAATGGGGGAATTCAATAATTTTTGAATGTATCTGGGTTTGTTGGTTTCCTGAAAAACACCCCCATTCATGAGCGTGCAAGAAAGCCATTGAAGGTCTTGGTTTCCCTGCTGGCTTCGATAGAGCAATTCGGTGGCTACGGTGTCACCCAAGTCATGGGCAAAAAGATGTGCCTGACTTATGCCTAGTTTTTTTAAGAGTGCCTCTAGGGCATCGGCTTGATCCGCTATGGTAATGGTTTTTGCCGATGTTGAAGACCGTCCCAAACCGATCAAATCCGCGCAAATACAATCGAATTTTTTGATAAGTTCTGGAAAAATCCAAGAAAAATCCCAAGAGGATGTAGGGAAACCGTGGATTAATACCAACGCAGCTCCTTTACCCGCTCTGACATAGTTAATTTTTGCTTTTTTAAAATTAAAAGATTCACTCTTAGCGTTCCATGCTTTGATATCCATAGGAGTTTTTTTTAGAAAGGCGATACAGCTGGAGGAGTGCCGCCAAGATGATGATGTTTTTAAAAATGTACTGTCCTAATAAAGTAAATTTAAAGGGAAGTTCAACAAAACAACGTTCGGGAAAGAAAAACACGGGCGTAAATGTCAACAGTATATGTAAAAGTGCCAATTGCAGCGTGGTTCGAGAGCTTTTGATTAGGAGTGAAATGCCCACCAAGGATTCCCACAGGGCAAGAAGTAAAATGGAATAGTTGGGAGGAATTAAATCAAAGGTTAAAACGGCGATGGTATCTTGAGCAAGTTGCTCGGCCGGACTGAATCCTGAAAAGTATTTTAGACCACCGAACCAGAGATAAACCAATCCAATACTGATGGATAAAAAACGTGTGGTTTGAGAGCGTTTGATTTGCGGCATAAGGGCGATTTAGGATTATTTAAAGCTATAGTTTTACTCCAGAAGTAGGAGCAAGGCTTGCCAAAATTAAAAATTTTTAGACAGTGTAGCCCTCCTTGGCTAAAAAGCTTTTTTTGAGTGTAGGTTTCTTATGAAATCTGTAAAAGAAAACAATAGCGGAACTATTTAAAATGATACGTTTTAACGTTCACAATTCTTTATCGTGTATACGCTTCATCCTTAAGGTGGTACATGATACTGTATATTTTCCATGCCCCGTTTTCTTTTCTTAAAATATTTGTAAAATCGCTAATGGAACGGGTGGTGTCTTTCATACTGTTGTTTTCTAGTGTACACCAAGTAAGTTTTGACAGCCCCTGATAATACGCCAAATCCTCTGCCACACCCACCTTTTCATGTTCAATTTCGTATGCTATGATGGGATAAGAAAGGCTTGCTGAAGGAAACCAAAATTTTTTTAGGGCTTGCTTTCCGTAAATAGGAGGTGCACTTTTGGTAGGTCTAAAAAAGGTAATATCAGGACTAATATGTTTTAAAATTTGTAAGGTATCTCCTACGCTCCAAGCGGCTCTGTATTCCGACATCATTTGTAGAATCTCTTGTTGAGCGTCTGGATTCTTTTTTTGCTGGCAAGCACAGAGCAAGCCAAGGAGGAGTAGCGAGGATAAGATTTTGGGAGTCATTGGGTGGTGTGAATTTAAAAGTTTAGGAAGGTGATCAAATTTATTTGGTCTCTGCTTCCAGCGTTAAAAAATTGATTTAAATAGCCGATTTCAAACTTTACCCGCGAATTTAATTTGTAACCCAGTCCTCCATAAATTCGATTCCGGTCAAAAACCGTTTTTTTATGGTTTAAAAAGAGTTCATTGTAGGAGGAAAGATAAACTGTTTTATCGACCAGTTCCGCATTGTTTAGTGGGACATTAAGCCCCAAAAAATAGCGAAATCTCAGTTTGAAATCTGAATTTTCTACCCACCGTTCCTCCAATCGAAACCGATGTTGGAGTTTAAGCCGGCTTTTGTTTTGTCGGGTAATGAATTGTTGGAAAATTCGATGTTCCCCCACTTTTGATTTATCCGCAGACTGGGCTGCATAGTTTTGACTGTTGATATAGCCATAGCCCAGCAATAGATTGTTGTTGCCTTCGGACAAATTGTAGCCGATTCCTGTTCGGAGCAAAAGTTGCTCAAGATCACCAATGGCATTGTAGTTTCTGTATTGTATCTCATGATGCCAGTTCCATTGACTGTTTAATTTTTTACTCCCTATATAAATCAACCAGTTGCCGAGATTGGAGGACTGGGAAAAACCAAAGTTTGTTGCAAAAAATAGGGCGATAAAAAGATAAATTGTGTTTTTCATATTTGGTTTAATCTAGCCGCGTAAGAAACAATGCTACGGGTATTAAATTAGCATTAAGACGATTTCAAAGATAATAAAATGTACTGTAAATGATGTGTTTTTATAATTTGGTTGGCTGCTGAATTCAAAAGATTGGCGGTTTTCGTTTTTTTGATAAAATCACAGAATCAACCAGCAACTCATTATGTGTTTGTTGCGTTATGGATAGCACTGGAATTAGCTCTGCATATTGTTTCGTATATCGTTTTCTTCCATGGGCTATTTTTGCCGATAAGTTGGAAAAGTGCCCTGTCCTTTTCTTTGGCGAGCGCCGACAAATGCCAAGAAATACTGACGCATCCCAACGCTCATTTTGAATTAGGCGTTTACCCTTCAGCAAAAGGAATGGTAGAACTGGCACAGCAAAAATTTACCGAATAAGCATTTTAAGACCTAGCCTATTACGAGCCCTTTTATCTAAAGGAGTTTGTGGTGGGTTTCAATAGATGAATAAAGAACTTTACCACAACCTTTTAACCATAACTGAATAGGTTTTTGCCAATCACATTTAGCCATTCTTACTTGGTTTACATTTGCTAGGAAACTTTGGCTCCTTTTGATTGATTGTGATATGCGCATAATAACTCACTATTTTCAATGACCGTTTTCCCTCCTTTAGCATGAGGTAAAACATGGTCTGCTTGATATTCAGACCAACTTACTTTGGCTTCATTTTCTGGCTTACCTTCTCTCAGGCATTCCTGACATAAACCTTTGCCAGTGCGATAAATGATAATTCTTTCTAGTTCAGAAAAAGCTCTTTTTTCATCTTTCTCAACAATATTTAAATTATTGTCCCTTAAATATTGGAAGAAGGTTTGACGCAATATGCGATCTCTGATGGCTAAGTCATTTTCTCCTTGCTGACGACGATTACTAAAAGAAAGCAAATCATTATCGGTGGACTCATCATAGGTTTTCCAGCGTTGAAAGAAGCTGTAAATGAATTCTTTGATTATTTGCCTTGATGCATCATCGACAACATAATGTCTTCGTAAATGACGAATTAGCAAATAGCACGAAATGATAAAATATTCTACAGAAAACTCTTTAATGCCGTTTTTTTCATCAAGAATTGGGTCATCTTTGAAAATAGAATAAAATGCACGAAGATTTTTAAGAACTTCTTCTGCAATTGGCGTTGCTTCAAAACTATAATCGCCAATCCCAGTATTGGTTTTAGCATCGTTTATAAATTCTTCAATCTTTCTATCACTAAGGTCAGCATATCCATTGCCCATTTCTATTAAAACAAAACGAGCCATGAATTGCAAATGCTTCATTCGGTTGTTGTCAACATTGAGCAAAGAAAAGAAGGCTAGTTTATCAGGGTTATTATCAATCGGTTCGTAACTATCATAATCAAAAGTTTGATCATCAGAATATTTTACAATAAAGTTTCTCGTAAGGCTCGATAGCTGTGCATGTGCAATTTCCATATAGTTAAGGGTTTCTCCTTGCTGAAGCCTCCAAAAAATTTCGGTTGCTATAATCTGATGATTGACATTATCGGGTTGCTCAATGTTTTTAATCACATCTGCTTGGTATTTCAGTGACTTATCAATGAATTTCCGTACTTCTGTATCCAAGTCTTTATAAAACTTCCCTGGCAAGTCTGGTGAAACATCTTCTAAAGATTTAGGCAGTGGATATTCGTTGTTAAAGAAGTCTTGTACCGTGGTTATGCGTTGCTGTCCGTCTATGATTTCATTAACTGCCCGGTTGTCAGATAATCGTACTTCGCGCACAACCAATTTTGGAATGTAATACCTACGAAAAAGACTGTCCATTAAGGATTGCTTCTTTTTCTTAGGCCAAACGGCTTTTCTCTGATATGGGGGTCGCGTTACATAATCTTCTTTGTACTCGTGGAAGTCCTTTATGCTAAATTCCCTTGGCACTATGGTGTATTCTGATTTTGGATTGAATGACATAATTTTTTCTTATAATATTTTATTTCAAAGCCTCTTTAATTATCCTTACCTCTTCAATACTATCTAAGGTTTCAATGGCATAGCGAACAGGATGGTAAACTATTCTTTTTGGTGTTTTTTACTGATGCGGTTGGCTTTTTGAGCGACTTGGCAATATGTATGGCTTTATGCGTTGGCATTACTTTCCGTTTATATCGTTTTCAACTTCAATTGTTTTAAATACTCGTTATGCTCCTTAGTCTTAATTTCAATTCGTTCGTTGATAGAAGTCAGCTTTTCATTTACCTCTTTCAAGTCAATTTGTACTTCATCTTCTGCAGTACTCACATATCTCGAAATATTTAGGTTGTAGCCATTCTTTTTAATCTCTTCCATGGAGACTTTTCGAGAATAGCGCTCAGTCTCCTTTCTGTATTTATATGTTTCTACAATATCAAATATATCATTTGGCTCTCCCTTTTTCTTACCTTCTCTAAGTTCATTTTGTCTCTTACCTTTTGCAAAATGCTCACTGGCATTAATGAATAGAACGTCGTCTTCTTTTTTGCATTTTTTTAGTATCAAAATACAAACTGGAATTCCTGTTGAGTAGAATAGGTTAGAAGGCAAGCCAATCACTGTGTCAATATTATTGTCTTTCAACAGCTTTTCACGAATTCGTTCTTCTGCACCACCACGGAACAAAACTCCATGAGGTAAAATGATGGCCATTGTACCTTCATTACTTAGGAAATGAAAACCATGTAATAAGAAAGCAAAATCAGCTGCTGATTTAGGAGCCAAACCATAACTTTTAAAACGGAAATCTTCTGCCAAAGTATCATTCGGTTCCCAACGCAAACTGAAGGGTGGATTGGCAACTATCGCATCAAATTCTGTTTTCTTGGAAGGGTTCATTTCATTTAAGATATCCCACTGATTTTTTAAGGTGTCACCGTGATAGATTTCAAATTCCGTGTCCTTCATGCCGTGTAAAAGCATGTTCATTCTTGCCAAGTTGTAGGTAGTGATGTTGTTCTCTTGTCCGTAAATTTTACCTACTGTACCGCCATTGTCTTTGATACGTTTTCGCACGTTCAATAATAGGGAACCCGAACCGCAGGCAAAGTCCAATACTTTGTCCAATTTACTTTTCTTGCCTGTTGATGGGTCTTGACTGTCTAAAGTGACAATCTCAGAAAGGATGGTTGAGATTTGTTGTGGTGTATAAAACTCACCTGCTTTTTTTCCTGAACCTGCTGCAAACTGACCAATCAAATATTCATAGGCATCTCCAAGCGTATCGGTATCGGTTGAGAAATCGGCAATACCTTCTGCAATCTTTTGGATGATGTTGCACAACTTCTTGTTTCTTTCAGCAGGTGTTTTCCCCAGCTTATCGGAGTTCAAATTGATTTCTGAAAATAGCCCCTGAAAGGAGTTGTCGAATGATTCATTTTCTATATAGCGGAAACCTTCTTCGAGCGTAACCAATAATTCTCCATTTTGGGTACGAGCTAATTCTGAAATGTTGCTCCACAAATGGTCTGGTTTGATAACGTAATGCACTTTTCTACGCATTTGCTTTTCAAACTCGGGTACATCTTCTTCGTTGGCAGCATACCAAATACCAAGAGGCGTGCGACCATCATCTTCTGCTACTTTTGGGTAATCAGAACCTAATTCCTTTTTGGCTGATTCTTCGTAGTTGTGTGATAGGTAGCGTAAAAACAAAAACGAGAGCATGTAATCTCGGAAATCATCCGCATTCATGGCACCTCTTAAATCATTTGCAATGCCCCAAAGGGTATCGCCTAGTTTTTTATGTTGTTCTTTTTGTGTCATTATATAGCTGTTGCTGCTGGTTCGTTAAAAAGTTCTTCATTGAACTTGTAATTCCTTTTAAAATTCTCAAATATTCCTGCGAACATTATTTTGTTCTGTTCAACCATTTCGGTTGGTTCAAATAATGAATAGCCGCCATGATTCATCACATTAATCATTCTGCTTCGAAGGGTACCTTCTTCATCATCGTCATTAATGATTATACAATCTTTCCAAGAACTGAAACCATGGAAATTGGCTGCTTTTTCCAAAATGTTTCTAAGAACATTAAAGTGGTATGTAAATAATCCATCCTCCTTTATAGTTTTATCCAGTTGTTGAATGATAGATATGTGATATATAAAAGGAGTGTCACTCGTCCACTTATAATTATAACCATCCGAATCGCTTGTCAATAATAATTTACGTGCACCACTGCCTAATTCATTGCACATAACATTAAAAAACAACGAGTGATGTGTTGAGATAACCGTTTTCACTTTATTGTTGTCAGATTTTAGTATACGTCCAAGGTGATGCGCTACAGCTATTGCATTTATATCATCTAGCGAAGAAATAGGATCATCTATGTACAAATAATCAACCCATTCATATGGCTCTTGTTTGTCAATGGCTATTTGAGCAATAGCAAGAAAGAAACACCAAATAAAAATGCGTTCTTCACCTCTTGAAATCTTAATGTTTTCAAGAGTTACAGAGTTACCTTCTTCAATAATTTCTTTGCTAAAAACAACCTTACTTTCTTCAATATTGGTACGGAAATTAAAATCGAAATATTCCCTCAATATTGGTCTAATCCTGTCATCAATAGAAGAGCCTACTAAATCGTCAAAGAAAGTAGAGTCAGTATTTATATTTAAATACCTCTCACTGTCACCGTCTAAATCGTTGTTCCACCAAAATAAATCTTCAGTGAAAGCATTGAAATATAAGGTGTCTCTTTCTTGACCTTCTATTTGTTTGCCTATTTCTTTGAATTCGCTAGACAGACGTGTCTTCCCAGTTCCGTTGTAGGCATAAACTAAAGTGAATCTCTTATTGCTTTCGCGGATATTGTTAGCGAAATCAGTTAAGTTTTCTATTGTATGTACTTCTGTCGCCATCCCTTAACTCTCAATTGTTTCTCCTGAGCTTGCCGAAGGGTTTGGAAACAAACCCTGCATCAATCCCTTTTTATGCTGCTGCAATTGCTCGATTTTATCTGCTTGAGCAATTATTAGTTCATCTACTGCCGAAAGACAAGAAGCGATTTTTTGCTGTTCTTTTTTCTCTGGGAATTGTAACTCAATAGACTTCACAATTTCACCAGAAAGATTTCCTTGTCCTCCTTGTATGTATCTTGATACAATCCATTCCTTTTTAAAGGATAAGTATTGATGTGTGAATGAATTACTGAATGCAGAACGAAGACAGAGTATAGCCTGATTTATTGCTCCATCAATTTTTGAAACAGCAACGTCACCACTATTTGCTCCATATAAAGCAACAAGTAAATCTCCTTTTTTGATAAGCTTTGCTGAAGAGTTTTTAAGTCCTTCATTGGTAAGAAATAACTCCGTAGAATCTTTTGCGATTTCAGCCGAACGAATAAATGGAATATTGCCACCGTAATATTTTTTCTCAGTTGATTTGGGTGTGCTACCACTAAATGAATCAAATACTTCACCAATCGTTTTCTCCACCCAATCCCCATCACCTTCAAACTCCGAAAAACGAACCTTAGGTACGGTTTCGCCTTCTTGCGGAAAAAGGTTTTGCAGCAAGCCTTTTTTATGGTCTTTGAGGGCATCCAGCTTATCGTTGTGAGCAGCCAATAGCTCATCTAAAGTAGAAAGACAGGATGCGATTTTTTGTTGTTCTTTGGTGTTGGGAATAGGTAGTTTTAGATTTCGAATATCATCACTGTTTACCGCATCGAATGTTCCTCCCTGTGAAATGTTTTGCCAAGATGATTCA
>Ga0181604_10000890_pt1 | contig 27048 bp, 20 predicted proteins | sample 041ome_12_FD_148663 | JGI IMG/M metagenome (GOLD analysis project Ga0181604, IMG submission 148663) | Coastal salt marsh microbial communities from the Groves Creek Marsh, Skidaway Island, Georgia - 041410US metaG (spades assembly) | ecosystem: Environmental > Aquatic > Marine > Intertidal zone...
ATACAGGACCAATGGTATTGGATCAGTTTATTTCTACTCTTGGAGTAATGATCTTAATGCACAAGTCGAGGGGAACAACACTATCCTTAAAGTGCATGTCTTGGAACTTAGTTTGGAGGATACTTCAGTCAAAATATTTCAAGATGGTATTCTTCGGGGAACAAAAACCTCATTTGTTGGTACGCAAAATCTAGGTAATGAAAATGGATTGATAGGAAACGCAAGTGGAGGTTTTCTTGACGGAAAAATTAATGAAATTATCCTAATAAAAAACGAGCCTAGTGATGAGATTCGCCTAAAAACGGAAGGTTATCTTGCCAATAAATGGGGGATTGTTGATCAATTGCCCGCTGTCCATCCTGGTCGCAAAGATGTTTTGCTAACGGCAACATCGTTGGATTACGAGACCAATGCATCTGCTTACCAAGTTCGGGTGCAGGCAACCGCAAATGGTGCGGTACAAAACCAGAAGGACTACCGGATTTTACTGGGAGATATCTACGAGGATTTGGATGGGGACTGGATCGCGGACCATCTCGATTTGGATGATGATGGGGATGGATTTTCCGATGTGGAAGAACTTGCTTATCCCTCGGACCCACGGGACCCGTTGTCATTGGCAAATTCCCCGCCCCATGAGATCAATGCAAGCGGGGATTTAACTGTGTCCGAGACCGCTGAGGCGGGAACCGTTATCGGGCAATTCACCGCCACCGATCCGGATGGGGATGCTAACCTCACTTTCTCCATAACAAGTTCTGTAAACCAATTAGAGCCGGTGCTTTGGTTGGACGCATCTCATCCATCCGCAGAAACTGAAGCTTGGGAAGATCAAAGCAGTGAGCAGAACCATGCTTATCGTTTCAATACCCCCACGGTCATTCCCAATGAATTGAATGGCCTGCCAATTATGCGGTATGAGACCAATTCAACAACTCCAGACTACCATGAATGGAATCGTATCACCACTATTCGCACCGTTTTCAGTGTGGTCAAAAGAAACAGCGGGGGAGTTTTGGCGGATTCGAACTCTGTTCATTTTTGGTTGGGTGGAGGTTCTAAATTATTAGATAACAATACAGCTCAAGCAATTAGGGAAGGAACTATATCACTTAATGGATCGATAGTTGATGGTTGGCAGACCAATTTTCCTCAGTCTCAATTTTCTATTGTATGTATTCAAACGGAATCAGCCTATGACGGTCACTCTGCTAATGTTTATGCAAATCGGATTGGCAAAGACCGGGCTAGAACAGAAGCCAGTTTCCACTTCGATGGGGACTACGCGGAACTGATTATCTTTAACAAAGTGCTTACGGATGTGGAGATTCAAAGCACGGAATACTACCTGGCTCAAAAATGGGGTTTAATGAGTAATCTTCATGAAGCACATCCTCTCAAAAATTACACCGCAAGCTTGGCTGCAGATTCTCTGAGTATGGAAGAGAATGGTACCTTGAAGGTGGCAGATTCATTTGATTATGAGTCAGATCAAAACCACACCGTATTGGTAACAGCCACGGATTTGCATGGGGCTAGTTTTTCCAAAGCCTTTACTTTTACTGTAACCGATCAATTCGAGGATCTGGATGGGGATGGTACCGCGGATCACTTGGATCCGGACATTGATGGGGACGAGTTGAGCAATGAGGATGAAATGACCTATGGGTCCGATCCTTACGATTCCAACTCATCCAATCAACCACCCGCCAGTTTGCTCTCGCAAAACAGTCTGAGTATGGCCGAAAATTCTCCTGCAGGTAGCGTGGTGGGCACGATCCTCGCCACCGATCCGGATGGGAATGAGACTGTGAGCCTGGAGATTATTGATAATTTTTCTTTGGGCGATCTTCACCCGGCAATGCCTCTTCCAGAAGTCTGGTTTGATGCCAATCATAGCCAGTCTATCGTTTTCGAGGAGGGCAACCTGACTGCATGGATGGACAGAAGTGGTAACGCCCGCCACGCCACACTGGAAACCGGTACGCCGGAATACAATGCGACTGCCGGGCCCAGTGGATCGCCCGTGGTACAGTTCCGCAAGGATGGTGGGCAGGATAAATTCACTATCGAAGGTAAATTCCTTCTGCGAGACCACTACTATGTGGTTCGATCACCAAGTGAATATTGGGACGGGTGGGGTGGTGTGATCGGTCATAATGATGGTAGAGGCTCTAACTATTTGCTCGAGCCTTGGGGTGAGTTTTTTCATTGGGATCAGTATCCTGCCGAGGTTTGGAGAGATGGTGTCTCCAAAAGTATACCTTTCCGTCTTATTCCCCTTAGTGAATTCATGATTTTACGGGTTGTAGTCAATGCAAGCCATTTGATCGAACGGGATAGTTGGAGACTGGGACACACCAATGGAGGCACTGCCACCAGTATGGACTTAAGTGAAGCCATTGCCTTTTCCGCCCGTCTACCCAATGAAGAGGCCGCGGAGGTGGAAGCCTACCTTGCTAATAAATGGGGAATTAAGCACCACTCTGCACATGGTTCCTTTACCCTGGAAAATGGTGTCTTGCGCACCAACCGTACTTACAATTACGAGACGGATGAGCGGAATATGACCATCACCGTACGGGCGACGGATGATCATGGGGCTTATATCGACCAAAACTTTTCCATCCTCCTGACCAACCAGTTGGAGGATGAGGACGAGGATGGAGTGGAGGACTACACCGGGACGGAACGCACGGTAATGAGTGAATTATCTGTAGCCCAATCTTTGAGCATCGCCGAGAATGAGCCTGCCGGCACAATAGTGGGTAGGGTCGAAGCGGTGGATGCAGACGGGGATCGGTTTCACAATTATGACATAAAGTTCCGCCCCAAAGCAGATGCATTCCATCCATCTCTGATCGAGGGGATTACCGCATGGTTTGATGCAACCGATGATACCACCCTCCAAAACTTTGAGGGCACCAATAAACTGAAGCGATGGACAAATAAGGTAGACCGCGAAGTCATGCTTGCACCTAGGGAAGAAAGCAACGCACCAACCTCCAATGGTTCTCTCAACGGGCTCAATGCCATAGGGTTTGATAGTCTTTATCAGATTCCCAAGCAATTGTTTGCCAGTAAACAGGGGGCCAACTGGAACCCGATGGGGGAAAATGGTGCGGCCTCGGGTAAATTGTACGATGGTTCGCTTTACATGGTCTACCGCTCCGATAAAAGTGCCAATAGTAACTTCCCTTTCAATTTTGGATGGGGAGACCATTTTCCCTACGGTAATAAATGGATTTATTGGGATTTTTCTGATCGAAGACGAGATACTTTTCTGGCTGAGAATGGGGACGAGTTGATGGTTGGGTTTGAGTTTTCCGTGACCAGAGGAAATCAGGTATTTTATAAAAACGGCGAGCCTTTACTTACTGGACCAAGAACGGCACCTAGTAATATTGGGGGATCTTTCTTTTTTCCACATGGTCATGGAGGGACCCAGATTCCCGAATGGACGGTGGGGGAAATGGTGGTGATTCGAGGAGTGGTGCAGCGGGATGATCACCAGCGGATCGAGGGCTATCTCGCCCACAAGTGGGGATTGGCGGATCAATTGCCCAGCACTCATGCTTATTCTCCAGGGGGGGCTACTTTTGGAAATGCGGATGATTTCTTTCGTATTGATGAGAACGGAACCATTCGTACAAAGGCACCCCTGGACCATGAATTTGACCGTAACTTTACCCTGACTGTCCGGGCAAGGGATGATTTCTTTGCCTATTCAAGTGAAAGGAACTTCACCGTGCTCATCACCGATGTGGAGGAAGCGGATCTGGATGGGGATGGAATCGAGGATGTGCTCGATGAAGACTGGGATGGGGATGGTATAAGCAACGAAATAGAGTGGAAAAATAATAGCGACCCCATGGATTTGAGTTCATCCAACCGAATGCACACAGATATCCTGGCAAGTGCTCTATCCTTTAGAGAAAATACTGCAATTGGTAGCAATGTAATAACCTTCTCGGTTGATGATCCTGATGTGGATCAATCTCATACATACCGGCTATTAGGTAACGGAAAAATTGGTTGGAGGACTTTCCCGCTCAAGAGTGATCATGATTCTGGTATCAAAAGTAATAGAATTTACACCTGTGCTGTAAATATAAATGGAGAGGATCAGGTTGTAAATGGAGTTACTTTTGTTGGTGAACCGGGTAAAAGTGGCATTGGTTGGGAGATTACTCAGGGCTTTGATAATTTGAATGTGGGGAAAAGATCAAATGTAGATGGAGATATTGGTAAGATGCTCTCACAAGGCTTTCGTTGGGCTGGCCGGAATCAAAAATTTAAACTCACCGGCCTCACTGCTGGTAAAACATATGTTTTCTCTTTGTATAGTCAGGCTTGGAATGTAGGTCACAGAAATGTGACAATTTCCAATAGTGCACTGGATGGCTCTATCTCAGTAAACCAGAACGCCTATTTTCAGATGGAAAATAATGGAATATTGGTCGAGTGTACCTACGTAGCCAATTCTTCAAATTGTGAGATTAATATAGTCTGTGAGAATAGCGATAATACCTGGCATTTGTATGCGTTCAGTAATCACGAAGCCTTACCTTTTGATCTTAATGAAAATGGTACGCTTAGCCTGAGCAAGGTATTTGATTACGAAACAGATTCCCATTCTTATCCCGTAGAAATTATTGCAACGGATGATTACAATCTTTCTTTGCAAAAAGAATTCACTCTTTCCTTGGCAAATGAAATAGAAGACTTGGATGGTGATGAGATAGAGAATCATTTGGATGACGATATCGATGGAGATAGGGTCAGTAACCTCGATGAAGAAAGGTACCGAACCAATCCACGGGATTCACAATCTGTCAATCTGCCACCCTCTGCGATTATCTCATCCAGTGAATTATCCCTTCTCGAAAACCAGCCTGCTGGTGCTGTGGTAACCCAATTTTCTGCCGAGGATGCACAAGGATCCGATACGGTGAAATTATCCATGCTTCCCCTTTACCCTGACTGGATTGAGCCAACGGTGTGGCTGGATGCAAACGATCCAGGAACCCTGGAGCGGGCAAGTGATGGATCGGTGGCGAGGTGGAGGAACCGGGTGCCCGGAGGTCGGGATTTTGTACAGGCAGACGCACAGGCACAGCCCTCGATTGGGTCAGTTCACCTAAACCATTACCCAGTACTGGAATTTGACGGGTCCGATTATTTGCACAGTGAGGGAGACCTCCGCCTGGGTGCAAACTTCAGCATTTTCATGGTTGCGGGTATCCGGCAGGCAAACCAGAGCGATGCCTTGTTGTCTTACACCAGTGGCTGTGAGGGACCAGATTTTCACTTTATTGCCAATGGAACCAATGAATTCTACGGACGCTTTTCCAATGTTGGGATGGGCAGGTCACGCAACTTCTTTCAGGAACCGGAGAATGGTCCGGCATTGTATGAATTGATCTTTGATCATGACAGTAAGATCATGCGGGTACTGGTAAATGGGTTGAATGCCGGCATCACCGATTATGAAAACCCACCGGGTGAGCATCATATCCTACGACTTTTCGCCAATAAGCATGTCGATGGCTTTATCGGGGGTACTTTGGGAGAGGTATTGGTTTACCCGAAAGCAATAGGAGGAAACGCCCGTAAAAACGTGGAAGTATACCTGGGCAACAAGTGGGGGCTGGAAATGTCCGAGCCCGTGCCCCCCTATGGATTTGCTATGCGTGCGGATGGTACACTGATTACCACCAAGTCATTTGATTATGAGACCGATCAAAACCATACCATTACCGTACGGGCAATGGACGATGGTAACCTCACACTTGACCTCGAATTTACAGTGTATCTGCAAAATGTGGTGGAGGATGCAGACGGGGACGGAACTGAGGACCATTACGATCCGGATGATGATAATGATGGAATCGAGGATACGCTTGATCCGGATGATGATAATGACCACGCCAGTGATTTGGCGGAAAGGTATCTGGGGACCAACGAGCGAAACGCCAGTTCCCGTCCAAACTTTGTTGAGAATGGATTTGATCTCAACCGTTCGGAATTTCCCGAGAACCTCCCTGTTGGGGAATCGGTCGGAAAGTTTTATTCATTTGGTCAACTTGGCAATATTTCCTTGCGCTACTTCCTGGTTGAAGGGGATGGGGCCAGGGATAATCAGAAATTTAGTATCGACTCCAATGGATCCCTTCGCCCCAAACAAAGTTTTGATTATGAGCGGGTAGAGCCAGAATTTTCGGTCCGTGTACGAGCGGATGATCAGGCCGGCTTTTACCTGGAGAGAAGATTTACCATCACCCTGAGCAATGTATTCGAGGATATTGATGGTGATGGAACCGAAGATTTCTACGATGACGACATCGATGGAGATGGTTTCTCCAATGAAATCGAACTCGGAGAGGGCACGAATCCTAGGGATCCATTTTCCGTTTCCTTGCAACCTATCCTTAAAACGATTTCTGGCTACTGGGATAGGAATGGATCAATCAATCTGCGCGGCCGTGTAGAAGCAAATGGAGATGGTAAGGTAACCGACTTTGGCTTTGTGCTATCTTCGAAATCGGTAATGAGCCGATCTGCTGGTAAGGATATCTGGATAAGAGGAGAGGGCAATGCCTCAAATTTCACCCTCAAAGTGGATGAGAATCCATTCGATGGAGATCTTTACTTCAGGGCCTGGGCAAAGAATGTGGCTGGCTATGGAGTGGGATCGGTCAAAAAAGTGGTCTTTGAAATGGAACCTTCCGGATGGTGGGGGCAAACCGAAGAATTTGATGGAGGTTGGATGAAATCTTCTTGGTTTGGCACCTTCAGGAACTATGAGGATGGTTGGTTGTATCATGCCCGTTTGGGTTGGCTCTACAGCAAGGAAGCTCCGGAGCAGAGTGTGTGGCTCTGGCAGGAATCGAGGGGCTGGCTCTGGACACAGGCAGAAATCTGGCCCTATCTATGGTCTAACCGAAGCAGTGACTGGATCTACTTCTTCCCAAGTAAAGCAGGGGAACCAGTTTATCTTTTCGACCAGGCAACGGGCACAGCTGAACCATTCAAGTGAATAGCTTGCGGACGCTGGCGATAAAGCCATCGTTGACTTTACAGGCAAAATCTAGAGGATTGATCGCTTTTGTTAATCCCTATCACTGATGGCAACCAACGATTCCAAAGAAGAGCCCGAGCAAAACGAACAGCCTGAAAATGAACAGGCTGATGGACTGACTGCTGAGCAGGCAGCGGAAGCATCTCCCTATGATGAGGTTGAGGTCTGGAAGAAGAGTAAAAATACTCTCTTTACCGTTCTTGGAGTAATTGCTCTGACTGTTGCCGGAGTAACTTTTTATCAAGGTCAGGAGCAGGACGAAAAAGCCGAGCGTAGCCTACGGTTTATGAATGCATCCGAGGCGGGCGATGATGCGGTGGATCAGTTTCTCTCTTTTGCGGAGGATTATGATGATACCCTCGGTGGGGTTGCCCAGTATCGTGCGGCTGCTTTGCAGTATGCGGACAGAAAATTTTCCGACTCGGCAGAGAATTTTGCCGCCGCCGCCAAGAGATTGCAGGGCGATCCTTTGCAGGGGCGTGCTTTGATCGGCCAGGCAGTGTCGCTGATCAAAGATGGCAAAACTGATGCGGGTAAAGCTCAGTTGGTAGAAATCTCCGGTGACGCAAAACTACTTCCTACCGATCGTTTTGAAGCAAATTTTCTACTCGGAGTGCAGGCAATTGGAGAGAAGGATGAGGATGAGTTTGCCAAATACCGAGACAATCTAGCCAAGGATGAGAAAGCAGCTTCTTTCCTTAGTCGACTGGAGGAATTGTCCAGAACCAGTAAGCTTCTGGCTCAGGCAAAGTCCCTCGCAGATATCAACCTGCAAAAGGGTGCTGAGTTCCTCTCCCAGAACCGCAAGAATAAGAAAATTACTGAGACCGAGAGCGGATTGCAGTATCTCACCATCAAGGAGGGTACGGGAAAAAGCCCAGTCGCAGATGATGAGGTGGAGGTACACTACCATGGCACCTTGACCAATGGGGAAGTGTTTGATTCTTCGGTGGAGCGTGATGAGCCGGCAAAATTTGGGGTCAGCCAGGTAATTAAGGGATGGACCGAGGGATTGCAGTTAATGAAGGTGGGAGGAAAAAGAAAGTTTTTCATCCCTGCCGAACTTGCTTATGGAGAGCGTGGTAACAATGCGATCGGACCTAATGAAGTATTGGTCTTTACCGTGGAGTTGCTGGGAATTACCGAAAAAGAAGAACCTAAGGAAGATCCCGTAAAAGCCGAAGCACCTTCTTCGGAAGAGTCTGCTCAGGAATCCAACGCTTCGGAATAAATAAAAACTGAAATCAGGCGTGAATGGACTGCCTGATTTCCTCCGCAATAATTTTCCCCTTTAAGCGGGCAACTAGGGACAGCCCAAATTCCACCGCAGTTCCGGCACCGCGGGAAGTAATAAGATTTTCGTCTGACACCACGGTCTGATCTTCAACCATGTTGGGCAATTCATCACCCACACTGCCATGGGCGGTGTATGTTTTTCCTTCGATAAGTCCGGCATCGAGTAAAAGCAGAGGGGCGGCACAAATTGCCCCAATCGGCTTGCCTGAATGATGAAACTCCTTAATCAGGGACTGAACCTGACTGTTTTCACGAAGATCAAAAACAGAGGGACCGCCGGGTAGTACCAGAAGATCGAAGTCCGGAGGGTTTATATTTCCCAATAATTGATCCGCCAGCAGGGTGATTGATGATCTGCCGGTTACCTCAAGAGTGGATTCGCAGGATGCAGTGATTACTTCCACTTCGGCACGGCGGAGCAAATCGATGGGGCAGGTGGCCTCAATTTCCTCGAATTTATGGGCAAGTAAAACTAAGGCACGCTGGGGCATCAGATAAAATTAAGCAGCTTTGGCTTTCTCTTTCTTTGGCTTGGATTCTTTTTTGGTCTCTTTGTTGGGAGTAGACTTGTCTGAACTTCCAGAGTCAGAAGATTTCGATTCGGAGGAACTTTCTGATTTCTCTCCACCCGACTTTTTCTTGTAGTCGGTTTCATAGAATCCGGTTCCCTTAAAGATAAGACCGGCACCAAGACCAAGCAGACGCTTGGCTTTACGTTTTTTGCACTTGGGGCAAGATTTTACCGGAGAGTCATTCATGGACTGAAACAACTCCCACTGGTGATTGCATGCTCCACACTGGTAATCGTAGGTTGGCATAGTTTAAGTTAGAGTTTAGGAAAAATTCTTTATGCGGAGGGCACTGGAATAGGCAATCAGGACCCACATGCCGATAAAGAAGGAAAGTCCATAGACGGGAATTGCCATCAAAAAGACCCCCCAAAAGGTGACGATGGGAAGGGCGAGGTATTTCCAGTCTGTAAAAGCAGATCGTACGATAACGCGGACATTCCAGGCATCGGCAAATTCCTCATGCCGGAGGTACGCATGTAGGGCTCGAAGTAAGAGCATGGGGGAAAAGAACCCGGCAACCGCAATCGGGAAAAAGGCGACAATCCCCAGAAGTCCAAAAGAGAAAAGAAAGAGCAGGATTCCCACAAGCCAGCCAACAAAAAGAGGAACACCAATATATGCGATCAATAGGGCAAAGAGTTTAAGCCCATTCATGAAAAGTTCCCCGATACTCATATCCGACCATTCAGGGAGGTCAAAATTGCGGTTGTGGCGGATTTGCAGGGCGTAGGTGAGCAAATATCCAAGTGCAAAGAGATTTATCCCTGGTACGAAACTTAGGGCACCTCCCCACAGAACTTTTGGTATCCAACCCGGACGACCGAAAAGCTTGGCACAGACCGCTTCCAAACTTGGCATAGGTTATACATGATGACATGGTGGATATTTTCCGCAAGTCATGAATTTTTCTGAACAATTAAAATCCTATCAGGATTTGATCAATCAGCACTTGGTAGTGAAACCACCAGTTGTTCCCCAAAGATCTGACCGTTTGTATGAGGCGATGAATTACAGCTTGAAGGCAGGAGGGAAGCGTTTGCGCCCCGTGCTTACTCTGGCTGCGTTCGATCTCTTTCCTGGCGGTTTGGATCCACTTCCCGCGGCTCTGGCGGTGGAAGTGATTCATACCTACAGCCTGATTCATGATGATTTACCAGCGATGGATGATTCTGATCTGCGCAGGTGCAGACCTGCCTGCCACAAGGCATTTGATGAGGCCACTGCAATTCTCGCCGGTGATGCCCTGATTCCTTATGCTTTCGAATTACTTGCCAATAGCTACGCTGGGGAACCTGCTATCGGATTGGAGTTGTGTCGTATTCTTGCCCAAACCGCAGGTGCAGAAAAACTGGTGGGTGGGCAGATGGAGGATCTTTTGGCCGAGGGTGGAGATCCCAATAAGGAAACACTTTCCTATGTACATGCAAACAAGACCGCCGCGATGATTGAAACCTCATTGTTGTTTGGATTCCGGCTCGGGAGCAAGGGGGATGATCAAAATCTGAACGATTTAATAGGAGAAGCCGGGCAGGCTCTGGGACTGGCTTTCCAGGCGGTGGATGATTTGCTTGATGTTACCTCCACCACTGAGGACCTCGGAAAAGATGCGGCCCATGATGAGGACAGAAATAAAATGACCTGGGTGAGTATGCTTGGGATTGATCAGGCAAGGGAACTGGCCCAGCAGCATACCGAGCGTGCCCTGAATCTCTTTATGCAGGTGGGCGGAGAAAATGAATTTTTGCTCCAATTGACCGATCATATGCTAAATCGCCAAAAATGATGGAAGTTCCCGGTTCGGGGCTGGATTCCAGAAACTGGCGGGACCGCTTACGGGTGTCCCGAGATATGGGCACTGGGTTTGCCGCACCGGGAGGAGAATTTACCCGGGCACTTTTCGAATGGTCGATGATGCCGGGGGGCCAATTTCTCCGTGCCATTTTGGAAGGAACAAGGTTGGTGGAACTGGGGGCGGGCATGTTGCCTTATGGATATGCATTGGCCACCCGGGCAGGGGCGAAAAATTTCGTGGCAGTGGAGCCATTCTATGCCGACCGGCAGGAGATTGCTCAGGCTGGATTGCTGGAATCCGGAGATCTCGGAGAGTTGCGTATTCCCCGTAAAGTGGTTGACCAGGATATGCTGGCCTATCTTGAGCAGGAGCCGGATAATTTGTTGTGTATTATCGCCTGTGGCATTGAGGACTGTATTTTGCCGGATTTAACTTACCGTAAAAAAGTGGAGGGGGAGATCGAGCGCGTTCTTAAGACTGATAATTTCTTCATTTCCTCTCACAGTGACCTGTGTCCACAGGGGTTGGAAAAAAGAACGCTTTCTTTTGAGCGCCCGTCCACACCGGGACTGATGGATCGTTTATGCCTCCATGGCCGTGCGGAGGCTTATGAAAAATGGGAAAATCTTTTACCCTTGGACCTTCTTGGCTGAGGAGGAATCGTTTTTCTTACTTAGCCGGGTCTTCATAATCAGGTAGAGTTCGCGACTGATCCATGCATCCGTGGCCGCGTACAATTGCTGTGCCGGAGTGAGCGGGGTTTTTTGCCAGTTGGAAAGCTGGGCGGATTTGGAAAGACGGTGGGAAAAGAAAATGGCGGTGAGGTTGCGCAGACCAGTCTGCTCAATTTCCAGGGACTGGGCAAGGGGGGCGAGGTCTTCAAACCCACCGGGCTCAAATTCCTCGATCTTTTTTAAATTATAAATGTCATCCTTGATCGCGACCCCGGTCTTAATGATTTCCGGGTTTTCCAGAATCTTGATCAATGGACCCAGTTTCATGGTGGGATAAAGACGAAAGAGGAAAGCCTGATCCGCGGTGGAAAACTGCACCAGGGCTGGTGGGTTGTTGGGCCCACGCTTGAAGTTGGGTTTGCATTCGATATCGAACCCGAGAATTTTCTGCTTGGCCAGGCGGGCGGCGTAGCGCTTGAAAGACTTGCTGTCCTCCGCCATGTGAATGGTGCCGTGAAAACGAATCAGAGGAAGTTCATTGATAGCAGCTTTTTCCAGGCGTTTAGGGAGCTCGCCCTGGTTGTGCTCGAGGGAGGACATGCAGCCTGGGTCAGACGGTCAGTGTGAGCCCATCATATGTGAAGACCACTTCATAGGGGTGACTTCTTGGCGATGGAGCTCCGGGAATGCCTGGCTTGGCTTCGCGGACGGCATGTTTTGTGCCGGCTAAGAATTTACGGGTGTGGGCAAAAAATTCGGAAATATCGTCATCGGTGGCATTGGGGTCGTGGTGCATGATGGCCAATTTTTCCACTTTTGCCCGGGCAGCTAGCTCGACACCCATCACATTACTCGAATGCCCCCAGTCTTCCCGGGATCCGATCGATTGAGAATGGGTGTAGGGGGCATCGAAAATGAGCAGGTTGGCATCACGGATAAAATCCAGGTATGGATAATCCTTATTGTGAGCTTCTTCCCCATGCTCACTGTCGGTGGAGTAGACTACGCTTTTGCCGTTTGCATCCACCCGGTAACCATAGGAATCCCCAGGATGTTTCTGCTTGAAGAGAGAGATCTTTGCGTTGCCTACTTCGATCACATCACCTGGGGAGTGTTCCTCGAAGGAAATATCAGCAGCAAAAGTATCGAATTCGATAGGAAAGAATGGCTCAGTCATCTGGCGGCGGAGGAAAGATTCCAAGCCCTGATGACCCCCATGGAATACGATCTGATTTCCTGGAATATAAGCGGGAGTAAAGAAGGGGATTCCCTGTATGTGATCGTAGTGAAAATGGGAAAGAAAGATGTGGTAGGTAGCTCCGACTTCCCCTTTAGCCATCTGCTCTTTTCCAAATACTCTAAGTCCGGATCCGGCATCCATAAGTATATGATCAGAATCACCAGTCTCAATGTGGGCACAGGGAGTATTACCGCCCCAGGTGGCGCGGGTACGGAAATTAAGGGTTTCATCTACAAAGGTTCGGATTTGCCCTTCTGATCGCAGGTCTTTGCCACGGGCTTTGAGTAATGCATTGATTACTTTCTGCCTGATATCGGCAGCGTTGGGAGCGGTAGGAATAGATCCTCTTGTACCTTTAAAGTGAACTTTCATGGGGCATATTCAGTTCAACATTTGGAAAGGAATTGGCAATCCAAAATTCTACCATTCCAAATCACGATTTAATCAAAAATCTTTAGATAAGTTGGCTTGAAGAATGAACAAAGCATCACCATTGTTTATCTCATGAGCAGTGATGAGAATTTAATTCAGGTTCCGTTTTACCGTGCTGGACTGGAAAGGTTATCTTTTTCAGAGATTTTGGAATCTTTTGTCGACCCCACCAAGAAGAGTGGAAATTTTCACAGGATTTCCGATATGCATGTGAAGATAGGACTGCCGGTTAGTTTTCGAACGGATGATGAATTGATCCCCATTGCCAAGGGCACTCCGGTAACTGAGGAAGCGATGCTTCATATGCTCAAAATACTTTTGAGTGAAAAACAACTTGCCCAGATTACTGACCCCGATGACCCCAAGGATGTGGACACCGCGTTTGAATGGCTGGAGCATGGGGTGAATTTCCGACTCAATGTATTCCGGGACAGAGATGGGCTCGCCTATGTGATGCGGGTGCTTTCCTCCTCCATCCCCCGGATCGAGGAGGTGGGACTGCCTTCGGAAATGATCTGGAAAGAAATTACTGCCCTGAAGCGTGGACTGGTGCTGGTCACTGGGGTAACGGGGAGCGGGAAATCAACCACCATTTCGTCCCTGATTAATCATGTTAATTTAACCAGGAAGTCCCGTATTATTACCTTGGAGGATCCGGTGGAGTTTATTTTTAAAAATGAAAGCTCAATGGTTTCCCAGAGACAGGTGGGTCAGGATGTATCCAGTTTTTCTGCGGGATTACGCAGTGCATTGCGGGAAAATCCGGATGTTATTTTTGTGGGAGAAATTCGGGATACTGAAACTGCCACACTTGCCCTGAGTGCGGCAGAAACCGGGCACCTTGTCTTTTCTACGCTTCATACCCGGGATGCCAAGGGAGCATTGAGCCGGATTGTGGACATGTTTCCTGCGGAGCAGGCAAAATTTATCTGCCTCCAACTCTCCTTCAGTTTATCCTATGTGTTGAGCCAAAAACTGGTTCCCAGGCAGGACGCCGCTGGACGAATACTGGTGATGGAGGTGCTGAAAAATATGCCATCGATTGGAAATTTGATTCGCTCAGGCAACTGGCAACAAGTGTATTCGGCAATGGAGACCCAGTCCCGCGAAGGAATGCTTACCATGGAGCAGCATTTACTTTTTCTGTATCAGCATGGGATTATTAGCCAGGAATCTGCGATTGCTTATGCCAATGATGCAAGCTTGGCAGAAAGATTAAACCAACCTCAGTAATTTTACTGATATTGAATTAGACGATGCCGAAAGTTCTGATAACCATTCATCCAACCTGGAAAACATCGATCTCTGTCACAGCTTTGGTAGCTGGGCTCATTGCCAGTGGTTTCGCATTTGCCAATCGTGATCAAAGTGCCAAACAACCTACATCATCTCCTCCCAAACCCCTAAAAAAAGTGGAAAAAACTGAAGAAGAATGGAAACAATCCCTGTCTGCTGAACAATTTCATATTTTACGCAAGGCAGGAACGGAGCGTCCCAATGGACCCGTCTATCACGAATTCAAGAAACACGGTGGAGGAACCTACCACTGCGTAGGATGCGATGCAGTGCTCTTTTCTTCCAAAGAACGGTTTGATTCCCATTGTGGTTGGCCTTCCTTTTTTGATCCTGCCAAGTTGGAGAGTGTAAAAACCAGCGTGGATTATCATCTGGGTTACCCCAGAACTGAAGTACTTTGTGCCACCTGCGATGGTCATTTGGGGCATGTCTTTACCGGGGAGGGATTTGATACGCCCACTGATAAAAGATACTGTATCAATGGTACCATTCTGAAATTCGTGCCTTTCAGCGATGAGGCTGCTGATGGTACTGAAGCAGCAGATTCCGAGTGAAAGAATGCCGGCTCCTGATGAAAACTAGATTTATCATTCTTTTGATCACAGTAGCTATAGGTGTGGTGTGTCCCGTCTTTGCAAAGGATGGAAAATCTGGGGAAATCAGTGCATCAGAAGTGGTGATTCCAGCTTATGATGAAGATGGGAGAATTGCCTGGGAGTTGCGTGCCAGCGAGGTAACATCGGTGGGAGAGGATCGCTACCTTGCCCAGGATCCAGTCCTGGAAATTCTTGCCCAGGACCAGACTTCCAATCTGGCGGAGTCGGATCAGGGAGTATTCAATTTGGCTGAACGCAAGGCTCAGGGGGAGAGTCGCATGACTTTGACAGGGAGTGGCTTTGAGGCTGAAGGGGAAGGGTGGAGTTTTGAGGACAAGGATAGGGCAAAGAAGCACCGCTTTATATTCGAAGAAAATACCCGAATCGCTTTTGAGCATCCTTTTTCGGAACTGCTTGCCGGATTGCCACCGGCTTCCACTAACCCTCTGCTTCCTCCCACCCAATCATCCAAAAAGAAAAAACAGGAGAATACGAATCCATTTCCCAGCATTGCCTATGCAGAGAGGTTTGAGGTGATTTCGCTGAAAGATGGGAGGCATCAGTTTTTATTGGAGGGAAATGTATCTGTAACTACCGAGAATGCATCTATCTCTTGTGAATCCGCTGACATTCAATTGAGTAAAGGATCGGATGGTGTCGGCGAAGTATCCGGTATTCAAGCGACAGGTTCGGTGAATCTTAAACAGTTGGGGCGTGAGTGCTGGGCAGATCAATTGATGTGGGATGCGAATGATTCCAAAGTTTCCTTACTCGGTAATGCCCGGGTGATGGACGATGAATGGGGAGAAGCAAACGGTGAGAAAATCCTACTTGAGAAAGGGAAGGGGCGGGCTCAGGTAATTGGTGGGAAGCAAGGTCGGTCCAAGTTATCCCTCCCCAACCTTCCCGCTTTTTCTTTTCCTTCCAAGAAATGAGCGTCCTTCCCAAACTGGAGGCTTCTGAACTTTCCAAAACCTATGGGAAGAAGCAGGTGGTGAAAAATGTGAGCCTCCATGCGGAAGGGGGCGAGATTGTGGGATTGCTTGGTCCCAACGGAGCCGGTAAGACAACCACTTTTTCCATGGTCACTGGATTTGTCTCGCCCACATCTGGTAGCATAACCCTCGATGGTGAGGACTTTACCAAATTCCCGGCCTACCAACGGGCAAGACGGGGATTGGTTTATTTACCTCAGGAGTCCTCCATTTTTAGAAAACTTTCAGTGGAGGACAATATTCGTGCAGTGGTGGAAACACTGGGATTAAACAAGGCCGAGCAAGAGGACTTGATTGAAGAAAGGTTGTCCGAGTTGCGCTTGACCAGTTTGGCGAAGCAAAAAGCTTACACTCTAAGCGGTGGGGAGAGAAGAAGGCTGGAAATCACCCGGGCCCTGGTTTTGAAACCCAAATTTCTGCTTTTGGACGAACCCTTCAGTGGGGTTGATCCAATCAGCGTGAGCGAGGTCACCTCAATTATCGCGGATCTTAAGGCTCAAGGAATGGGGATTTTTCTGACGGACCACAATGTGAGGGAGACCCTGCGGGCAGTGGACCGTGCCTATCTGCTTTATGAGGGATCCGTGCTTGCCCACGGGAGTGCAGATTTTTTACTTAACGACCCTGACACCCGGGAGAAATACCTCGGACATGATTTTCAACCCTGAATAAACCTACAAGCCCATCTGTTATGACTCAATCTGTCTTGCCTGAATATGTAGAGAGTATTTCGGTTCGTGAATTTTACGACAACTACGCCAAGCGTCTCTTACTTAGGTTGGTCACTCACCCCAAAACTCTTTCCCGAAGCACCATCCGGGAGCGTAGTATCAACCGTCCCGCCCTGGCGGTTACTGGCTACTTCAAGTATTTCGCCCACAAACGGGTGCAGTTATTTGGTGCGGGCGAAATGGGTTTCTTCCGGGAACAAAAACCTGCTCAACGAAAGCTGATTTTAGAAAAAATGGCCCGCAAGAAAATTCCCTGCGTGATCATTTCCAGAAACCTTGCACCCACTCCGGAAATGATTGAGGTTTTTGAGGCTCACGGTGTACCTGTTTTCCGTACTACGCTAACATCCAAAGCCTTTACCACGGAGGTAACGGTTTTATTGGAAGAACGGTTTGCTCCCAAAACCACCGTACATGGTACCCTTATGGATATACGCGGGATTGGAACCCTGGTTCGTGGGGAAAGTGGAGCAGGGAAGAGCGAGGCGGCATTAGCCCTACTGGAAAGAGGACATAGTTTGGTGGCGGATGATTTGGTCCGCATCAAATTACTGAGTGATCATACCCCGGTTGGTTTCTGTGATGAGGTAAGCCGGGGCTTTATGGAATGCCGGGGAATTGGGATTATCAATGTGGAAGAACTCTTTGGGATCCGTTTCATCCGGCTCGAAAAGAAAATTGAATTGGTGGTTACCTTTAAGGATGCAGCTGATGATCTGGAGATCGATCGTACTGGACTGGAGAGAAAAACCTATGAAATTCTGGGTGCCCAGATTCCCCATATGGAGATTCCCCTGCGCACCGGAAGGGATATGGCACGCCTCGTGGAAGTGGCTGCGATGGTTCAGGCCGCAAGAAATTTGGGTCATGATTCCGCCACGGACTTTAATGAAAAATTACTAAAAATAATGTCCAATAACGGGTAACGGGTAGGTAAAATTTAGTCTTCAATATTGTATAAGTCGCCTAAGATCAGTGGGCTTGCGAAACAGGTCAGGTTTCGATTTTTGGCAACCTAAAAATGTTCAAAAACTTACTTACGAATCGATGTTAATAAGTTGTGAGAAACTTTGCCGAATTTGAGGAATTTTTTTCTTGGTAAAGTGTTCAAACTTGTTCAGAAAAGAAGCTACACATTCGCTACCCCTTACATCGGATGTTTCCCTTTACCCCTTACCAAAAATTCCCTAAACCCTTGAAGAACATTCTCTTAAGTTTAAGATTGATGATCGATGGCAGCTTCGTTTCCTGCAGCCCATCTTTTGACTTTCGATTTTGGAACTTACTCGTAATCAATGGTTTTAGGGAGATCTGTAAACCCTGTGAATAAAACTCAGATTTCAGACTCCATGACCGAATTAACTGCCACCCCTGAAACCTTCTGGAGCTCGCTCCGGGATAACCTTTTGGAGGTCATACCAGCCGACACTTTTCGTGTCTGGTTTGACAACATCCGCGTGGGTCGTCTCGACGAGGACGGTTGCGAATTAATCACCCCAAACGAATTCTCAGCGATTTGGATTCGTGACAACTATCTTGATGTGATCCGGCAGGAAGCTGACCGTTTGGTAGGCTACCCATTTACCGTCGAACTTCTTGGTGCATTTGACGAGGAAGAAGAGCAGGATGCCAACAATCGTATCAAGACCACCAAAGTTTCCAAGAAGCCTTCCAATCGCTCGAACGGTCCCGCTTTGAATGGTCGTTCTCTTGGCATTAATCCCAAGAATACTTTCAATAATTTTATCGTCGGTCCCGGAAGTGAGCTCGCACATGCCGCTTGTGTCGCCGTTTCGAATGCTCCCGCTCACACATACAACCCGCTTTTTCTTTATGGAGAAACCGGTTTAGGTAAAACTCACCTGATGCATGCGGTTGCACACCAGGCACTCAATCGTAATCCTGCCTGCCGCATTGCTTATGTCTCCTGTGAAAAATTTACCAATGAATTTATCCGGGCGATTCAGGAAAACAATTTAACCAAATTCCGTTCAAGATACCGGAGTGTGGATTATCTGCTGATTGACGACATCCAGTTCCTTGCGGGTAAAGAAAGAATACAGGAGGAATTTTTCCACACTTTCAATGAGATTTATGAAGCTCAGCGGCAAATCTTTCTGACCAGTGACCGTCCGGCTGGAGAAATTGATAAGATTGAAAGCCGTTTACTCTCCCGTTTCCAGTGGGGATTGGTGGCAGATATTCAGGCCCCGGATCTTGAAACACGCGTGGCGATTCTTTCTCGTAAAGCCAGTGCGATGGGAATCACGATCGAACCCGACATTCTTGAATTCCTTGCCAAAAATATTTCCCGTAATGTACGCCGTATGGAAGGTGCGCTGACCCGGGTGGCGGGTTATGTGGGACTTACCCGCAAAAAAGCTGACCTTGACACGGTGCAGCGCTTGTTGCGCGATATTCTCAGGGAGGAAAATTTGAGCCGTATTACCATGGAAACCATTCAGAAAAAAGTGGTTGATTATTATCACTTGCGCATGGCGGATATGCTTTCCAGAAGAAGACCGGCCAATATTGCTTTCCCTCGGCAGATTGCGATGTATCTCTCCAGAATGCTCACCGAACACTCCCTTCAGGAAATTGGCAGTGCATTTGGTGGAAGAGATCACGGGACAGTTATCCATGCGTGTAAAACCGTGGAAAATATGATGGATCAGGATACCTCGATCAAACACTCGGTTGAGTTTCTGCGCGAGCAGTTGTCTCAATCCATGGAGTGAAAATAATTTGCCCTTCTAATTTGCGTGCTTGAAAAGCAGGCAAATTCCTCCTAATACCGCAGGCATGATAGAAGACATTCACCAAGACCCCGAAGATAACGCACAGGAAACATCCACTTCTGAGAGCTCTCCTGTTTCCGCGTTGGAGCCAAGCAGTGAGCAAAAGAGAGAAATTGCCCGCTGGGTGGCGGATGGGATGGGATTGTCTGATCTGCAGAAAAAAATTGATTCTGAGTTCGGTATTGTCATGACTTACATGGATGTGCGCTTTCTAGTGGATGATCTTGATCTTACTCTCGTCGATCAGGAGGAACCAGAATCCATTAAACCTGATGATGGTTCCGCGGATCCTGCCAGCCTGGCTTTGGATGAGCAGGGTACAACAGAGGGAGGCGTAACGGTTGATGTGGATTCAGTGGTTCCTCCTGGAGCTATGGCCAGTGGATCTGTGACTTTTTCAGACGGTGTCTCCAAAACCTGGACAATTGATCAGTTTGGCAGACTTGGATTATCCGGTGGAGATGAAGGATACAAACCATCGGATGAGGATTTGATGGAATTCCAGCGACTGCTCGAAAGCAATCTACGCGGAAAGGGAATGTAAATTTGTTTTCCCGTGTTTTGTACGGGAATTTTCCTAATAGAATGTGTGTCAGTGTTGGGTAATCTGACCTACAGATTTCATCAGTAGTTGGAAGTCAAACGCATCCCGTTCTTCAAAGGAACCGGAAGGCCAATTGGGCATTTCACTCAGCACCTCTTCAGGTCCGCGAATAATTTTTTCAATATGCAGAGCTCCAATTCTTGCTTCGGTAATATCCCCCGAAAGTTCGATATGAAGAATCGCTTCTTTGGGTGTGGGTCCTGATTTCTGCAAAGTATTCATTTTGAATCTTGTGCCTGTCTCGGTGGCGGCTGGGGGGGTAAACCACATTCCTTTTTTGGAAATGAGATGATTGATCAGAACTTCTCTCCCGGTGCTGGTGGAGAGGTAGGAATTCTCGAGAGTTTTTCCCGCCTGATTGAGTAAATCCTGGTAATTCTTACTGAAATTCAAATTGAAACTGTAATTAAAGGTACCTTTTTCCTGGTCCCGCTGAATATCCACAGTGGGCACCGGGATAGCACCTGGTTCAGTAAAATGGTGGTTTATCACCTCTTCGCTACTCTTGAAGAAAAGAGCACTGGAGTTGGTATCTGTACGGTAGGCAAAAAACGCTTCATCGTTCCGATATGCTTGAAATTCAAAATAATTCCTTGGTACAGAGAAGCCAATGAAGCCATCAAGGGAACTGGTGGTGGTATCTGCATCACCGCTCCATCTGAACCTTACAAATAATGCATCCCTTGGTTTATTAATTTCCGAGATAGCTTTTTCCAGCTGGGAAAGAAGCAGTTTTTTTCGGCTGTCCTCAAATTCCTGACCATTACTAAAATCCTTGGCAGTTTCCGCCCATTTTTCCGCAAGTTCTCCGTTTGGCTTGGTCAGGGCATACTTTAAAGTTTCCAAAGAAGAGTCCTTGTTTCCCAGAATCACCTGAGCAAAGGCAAGGTAGGTCTGATACTTGGTGGTTTTGGCGAGTTCTGCCGGGAGACGAGAAATTAGGTCCTGAGCCTTGCGCGGATTGGGCTCGAGAGAAAACAAGGCACGGTCAATTTGCAACTCAAGGAGCTGGGCACTGTTGAGCTGCCCATCCTTGAGCTTGGCAGAGAGGAAATTCATACAGAATTCCGAATCATTTTCGGACAATTGAGAGAGTTCGATTACCTGACGAAGAATCTCTTTGTCCGAAGTTATAATCTCAGCCACAGACTTGTAGTTCGAATTATTCTTCAATTCCAAAACTGCTTCACGAAGGAGATTCTGTATCTCGGGCAGGTCAGTGTTCTGACTGATCAGAAAGGATCGGATTCTCAGGGTAGGGTCATTGAGAGATTTGGGTCCATGCAACCGGGTGAGCAGGTTAAGGGTCTGGCAGAATTGCTTGGAGAAATTGGCATCGTGCGGATCATTCTCTTCCGTTTTCGCAAGGAGTAACTGATTGAGCCGTGGGGAACCGGCATCGAAAGAACTGAGAAAAAAAAGACTTGGTAGACTGCCTAGGTAATCAAACATCAAAAGGTTGGTTGCCTCCTTTACGGAATGAATGTTTTCTGCAGCTTTGCTCATCATTAGATAATCCAGGGCCACCCGGGCAGCCTCAGGGGCCTCGGGGTTTTTCTCCAGGAAAGATTGTGCCTCATTGAGGTAGTCACCAAGATTTCCCTGCTCAAAATAGTCTTCATAGAAGGGGATTCTTGGATTTTGCTCCGCAAAAACAGCAGAGAAACATCCTGATAAAAGGGAACAAAAAAGGAAAATATTTTTCAAATTCATTTGGAGCTTATCAATCTTAGCAACTTCAAGCATAGGTCAATGAAAAGAGGAAAAAGAATGGGCAAAGATTTCCAGTGTGCTGGATACAACATCGTCATCATGTGCGGCACTAATGAAGCAGGTTTCATAGGAGGATGGGGGCAGGTATAGCCCCTGATTCAAACAGGCATGGAAAAAAGAATTGAAGAATTCGTGTTTGGCGGAGACCGCATCCTCAAATTGGGTGACTGGATTTTCCGTAAAAAATAAGCAGAACATCGACCCCACCTGAGGAATCTGCAGAGGAATGCTGTGCGACTGGGCAAGCTCCATCAGTCCGTTGGCAAGATCTTGTCCCATCTTTTCCAGCCGGTCATAAGGCTTGGTTTCTTTGAGTAATTTCAGTGAGGCAATCCCTGCAGCCATGGCCAATGGATTACCGCTCAAGGTGCCTGCCTGATAAACCGGACCAAGCGGAGCGAGATGGTCCATGATCTCAGTCTTTCCCCCAAAAGCCCCAACGGGTAAACCTCCACCAATGATTTTTCCCATCGCGGTAAGGTCAGGTGTGATTCCCGTTCTCTCCTGTACACCACCAAGGCCTAACCGGAACCCAGTCATCACTTCATCAAAAATAAGAACAACTCCATGCTCGGTGCAGAGCTTGCGTAATCCCTCGAGGTAGCCGGGTAGGGGAAGGATCAATCCGCAATTTGCGGGATAGGGTTCCACAATGATGGCTGCAATCTGGCCGGCTTGGCTGGTGAGGGATTCCGCGACTGCATCGAGGTCGTTGTAGGGAAGCACAATCGTCTCCGCGGCGAAGGATGCTGGCACCCCGGCACTGTCAGGGTTGCCAAGGGTCAGTGCTCCGGATCCTGCTTTGACCAGTAAGCTGTCCACATGTCCATGGTAACAGCCTGCAAATTTGATAATCTTGTCCCGCCCTGTGAACCCACGAGCGAGACGGATTGCCGACATCGTCGCCTCGGTTCCACTGTTGCACATGCGAACTTTTTCCACGGATGGTACCAGTTCCACAATCAATTCAGCCATTTCGACCTCTGCGGGTCCAGGAGTTCCAAAACTAGTTCCTTTGGACAATGCCTCAGCTATCGCTTCGCGGACAATTGGATGATCATGCCCATGAATGGCTGGTCCCCAGGTGCAGACATAATCAATAAGCTCACGTCCATCGGCTGTATGTAGATGGCAACCGGATGCACGGCTGGTAAAAAAAGGAGTGCCGCCAACCGAGCGGAAAGCTCGGACCGGTGAGTTGACTCCGCCAGGAATCAGTTCTTTTGCTCTTTCGAATAAGGAAGCAGATGTGGTCATAAATCTTTTCAGTTAATTGCTGTATTTTTGCACGATGGGCATGCGTCTGCCGATACCAAAGGCTAATGGGGTGATCTTTAAGCCGGGTGCTGCTTGCTTTCGCTTGTATTCGTTACGATCCACCAGGGAGACAATTTTGCTTACTATTTCTTCATCATACCCAAGCCCGATCAATGACTGAATGGAAAGACCTTCCTCCACATAACCCTGGAGAATGCCGTCCAGGATTTCGTATTCCGGCAGGGAGTCACTATCTTTTTGGTCAGGGCGTAATTCTGCGGATGGTGGCTTATCGATGGTATTTTGGGGGATGATCTCTGAAGCTTGGTTCAGGTGTCTGGCCAATTCAAATACCTTGGTCTTGGGCAGGTCTGAGATCACGGCCAAACCGCCACACATGTCGCCATAAAGCGTACAATATCCCACCGCCAGCTCACTTTTATTGCCCGTGGTGAGTAGTAGGGCACCCAGTTTGTTGGATACTGCCATCAACAAAAGGCCGCGGCTTCTGGCCTGCAGGTTTTCCTCGGTTACATCCGGCTCCATGCCATCGAAGAGTGGAGCAAGTTCCGCATCCGCGGAGTCGACAATTTTTTGGATAGGCAGGCTATGGTAGGTAATACCCAGATTTTTAGCGAGAGCCCGGGCATCATCCTTACTGTGTTCACTGGAAATCTGGGAGGGCAGGCTGATTCCGATAATGTTTTCCTTACCCAGTGCCTCTACTGCAATCGCAGCTGTCACCGCGGAATCAATGCCGCCGCTTAGTCCAATTAGGCCTTTGCGGAAGCCACTTTTGTGAGCATAGTCACGCAGGCCAATAACCAGAGCCTGACGAATGGATTCCATTTCTTTGCTCTGCGAGGATCTTACCTGAGGTTCCACCGACTCGAAATCAACTAGGCAGTTGCATGCCTGAAAAGAAGGGGACTGATAAGTAATTTCTCCGCTTGCGGATAGGCATTGGGAAGATCCATCAAAAATTAATTCATCGTTTCCACCCACTGCATTGGTGTAAACCACCGGGCAATTCATCTTTTGGGCAACTTTTTGCAAAGTAGACTGACGCTGTGCGGCTTTGTGAAGATGCCAGGGGCTGGCAGATAAATTGATCAAAAGATCGATATTTAGTCCGAACAACTCTTCCAGTGGATCCTCTGCATGCAGCTCCTTATCCGAATTCCAGATATCCTCACAAATCGTCACTGCGATGGTTTTGCCCAGATGAGTAAATTGCATCGGAATTAGTCCGGAGGCGAAGTAGCGGTCTTCATCGAATACATCATAAGTGGGGAGCAACCGTTTATGGAAAACCTGAATGACTTTGCCTTCGGAGCATAGGGCTGCCGCATTAAAAAAAGGTTCTTTGGTTCTGGCCTCAGCTCGATCTGGAAACCCAATCAGGGCTGGGCAATCTCCGGTTTGACAGGCAAATTGATTTAGTGCTTCTGCACAATCGGTTCCAAACCGTTTTTTTAGGAGGAGGTCTCGCGGAGGATATCCACATAAAGTAAGCTCCGGGAAGACCACCAAGTTGGCTCCCTTGCCGACCAATTCTGTGTAGGCATCAGAAGCTAATTTGAGATTGCCAGATAAATCTCCTACGGTGGTATTGAGCTGGGCAATTCCAATCTTCATTTTACTCGATATTTTGGATAAGATGACATCGAAATAAATTATTATGTCATCCGTTCCACAAAAAGCGAACCTCAACCCTTTGCCTCCTTTACTTTTGGCTTCGGCATCTCCGCGAAGGAAGGAGTTGCTGACCGAATTAATCCCAGATTTCAGAGTGGTGTCGAGTAATGCAGAAGAATTAAGTTCTAATCCGGAGGGAGTGGGCAAACTTGTTCAGGAAAACGCCCGCATCAAAGCGGAGTCGGTCGCATCTATCCATCCATCATCCTGGGTGCTGGGTGCAGATACGGTGGTAGCACTCGGGGGGAAAATATTTGGCAAACCTAAATCCATGTCTGAAGCGGAGGAAATGCTGTTGGAGCTTTCAGGACAGTGCCACCAGGTACACACGGGTCTTTGTCTGATCCATCAGCAGAGAAATTATCTGCAGTGCAGAAAAGATTCCAGCACGGTGCATTTCAGACAATTGAACAGAGAGGTCATCTCTGCATATTATGATTCAGTAAATCCTTTGGATAAAGCAGGAGGCTATGCGATTCAAACCAACTCCGATTTGATTGTGGAAAAGTTTGAAGGATCTTATTCCAATGTGGTCGGACTTCCTTTGGAATTGCTTAAATCCTGGCTCAGTGAGCTAGGTTTACTTTGAAGAAGGAGCTCGGTGAGGCTATGGCTCACAGGCAAATTGTTGCCATCTTACCCCGATCTCTTCTAGTCTCTGCCTCATGAAAAAGTTCCTCCTCATCGTAGTTTTGCTGTGGGCAGGGTTTCTTTGCTTCATAATATTTAAAGACAAGATTCACGCTTTCCTCAGTGAAGAAGAGCCTGAGTCTAGGGAATTGGTAGCTCAGGCACCCGCAAAGGATGTGGCAAAATCTGAGCCTTTTACTGACATGGTGAACATTGTTGTCGCTGAGCCTGTAAAACCCAAACCCATGGCAGAGGAGGAAGCAGAGGTACCTTTTGAACCGCTTCCTCAGATGGAGCTGTCCAAGAAAAATGAGGAAGGAGGTAAAGGTCAGGCCTCAAAGAAGCAGCTGCCAGACCCAAAGAGTATGGTCATTGCAGACTACAATAAGGATCCTTTCGGATTGGTATGTACCAAGTTTTCCCGTCTTCCTTCCCGTTTTCGTTTGGCTTCCTGGGAAGGCACCAGGAAAGTATTTCTTGAGGACTTGGAAAATTTTGATCATTTCAATAATTCTTATCCTCAGCACGCTTTCACGATGAATGTTCCCTACAAGGAATTGAAGCATGCCAATACCGGGAAATCGAGGTTCATGATCTGTAAATCGAGTGATGTGAATAAGAGACTGATGCTATTATCACTTGATGTAAAATACGAGGCCATGAATCATTCCGCAAAAAAGAAGCCTATCGCATTTTTGGTGATCAAAGATTACAAACTCGGAGGTGTACCGTATCAGGTAACCAATCACATGGAAAAGCCACTTACTTCTGCCTATGCCCTCGAATTCGAGCAATTTAATGGTCCGCAGAAATTTTTTCACGATCTTACGGGAAAACCAATGAGACATCCATTTGGGGGTTGGGGCTATGAATTTAAAATCCTGAGCACCAACTTCCCTGATCGCTCCATCTCTGTGCAGAGAAAAAATCAGAAAACCGGAAAAATTACTCGCAAAGATATTCTCGGTCCTTCCTGATAGAAGGATGACCATAAATAACCTGCCCAGACTTTTTTTCTTCTTCAACCTTCTCTTCATCGGCGTTGCTTCTGCCCACAGCGAGGAGGAACGATGGATTTCGGTGAAAGGTCGAGGCACAGTGGAGTCCGCTCCCGATCTTGCTATTCTGCAACTTGGAGTCATCTCTGTCGCCAAAACCGCCAGCCTGGCCACGGATAGTAATAACCGCAGTGTAGAGGCCGTTTTTGAAAAACTCTCTGCAGCAGGTGTGGACGATGAACACATGCAAACCCTCAACTTTACTCTCAACCCCCAGAGGCAATACCGAAACAATCAACCTCCTTTAATTACCGGGTTTCAGGCATCCAACAGTATCTTGGTTGAGATTCATGACCTTTCCAAGGTTGGTGTGGTAATGCAGGCCGCGATCGATGCTGGGGGGAATAATTTCCAGTCCCTTACTTTTGCTATTGATGACCCTGCCGAACAGCAGGAGGAGGCTCGTCGCCGGGCTGTGGAGGATGCGGTGCAACGGGCGGAGGTATTAACGGAGAGTCTGGATGTGGAAGTTGGCGAACCTCTAACCATTCAGGAACTAAATTTTTTTCACCAACCCGTGCATAA
>Ga0181604_10000891_pt1 | contig 27047 bp, 27 predicted proteins | sample 041ome_12_FD_148663 | JGI IMG/M metagenome (GOLD analysis project Ga0181604, IMG submission 148663) | Coastal salt marsh microbial communities from the Groves Creek Marsh, Skidaway Island, Georgia - 041410US metaG (spades assembly) | ecosystem: Environmental > Aquatic > Marine > Intertidal zone...
TAGCAACTTGAAATGGAGTCTATTGGAAAGCAAGCAAATCCTAATTCAATATTTAAAAATACTGGTCAGGTTATTTTTGGGGGTTTTGGTTCTACAGCTCAACATAGTTATTATCAATTACTTCACCAAGGAACAGCTTCTGCATGTGCAGATATTTTTACAATCGAGTCAAATAAACGGATAAATAAATTGTTATATGCTCAATCACAGGCACAAGCAGGTCTTTTATCAAATGGACCCCATGAAGAACTAGAATCATTTGAGCAAGTAAATGGAAATATTCCTACAAACCTGTTTACACTCAAAGAATTAAATCCAAAAACTCTAGGATTTTTAATTGCAACTTGGGAGCACAGAACTTATGTGACTGCAAAAATGCTTCAAATAAATCCTTTCGACCAATACGGTGTTATTGCAGGAAAAATTTTTGCCAAAAAGTATCTAGATGAAAATGGCGGTTGATCTTAAAAAAGTTCCATCAACACCGGGCGTATATAAGTTTTTTAACAAAACTGAAATTATTTATATTGGAAAAGCTAAAAATTTAAAAAAAAGAGTTTCAAGTTATTTTGGTAACTCTTATAAAGATAGAAAAACTTCACAAATAAAATTTTTGACAGACAAGGTTGAAACTTTTACAACTAAAAATGAAGTTGAGGCGCTGCTCCTAGAACAAACATTAATTAAAGAAAATAAACCAAAGTTTAATATTCTTCTGAGAGATGATAAAACATACCCATACATATATTTTTCTTTAGATCATGATTATCCAGGCATCTATTTAAAAAGAACAAAAAAAGCAGTTAATTCAAATTATTTTGGCCCTTTTGTAAGTTCTGGAGCTGTAAAAAAATCTATTAAGGAAATTCAAAAGATTTTCAAACTTAGAAACTGTAACGATTCTACATTTTCAAATAGGTCTCGGCCTTGTATAGAATTCCAAATGAAGAGGTGTTCTGCACCGTGTATAAAAAACATAGGAAAAATTGATTACTTTGAAGATGTAGAATCTGCAAAATCGTATTTATCTTCATCTGATTCTCAAACCATCGAACGTCTTAAAGATGATATTCAAAAAGCATCTAATAAGTTAGATTTTGAAAAGGCTGCAGATATAAGAGATAGACTAAAAAGAATTGAGCTCATTCGTAAAGAACAGTCTATTGTTACTGTTGCAAAAGATATAGATATATTTTCTGTGCATTCAGAAAATAACTATGTAGGTATTTCAATAATAGTAGTTAGAAAGGGAAAAATCAGAGGGACAAAAACGCATTTAATAAAAAAAGCTTTTTTTGAATCTATCGATTCTGTATATCAAATGGCAGTTATTAACTTTTATGATACTCAGTTGGATATTCCTAAAAAAGTTTTATGCACACACATATTGGAAAGCAAAGAATTAATTTGTAAGGTATTAAAAAAGAAATTCAATGCAAATGTGCAAATTACTCATAGTCCAAGTAAATCTATTCGCCCAATCTACAATTTATGCAAGCTTAATGCAAAACAAATAATTGAAAATCATTTAAGCAAGTCAGATAAATATAACTTCGCATTTGATGACTTAAAAAACCACTTAGGCCAAAAAAAGGATATAAAAAAAATTGAAGCATACGATATTAGTCATATTTCAGGACATCATGCTGTAGCATCATGTGTTGTTTATACAAATGAAGGACCAAGTAAGAAAGAATATAGAACTTTCAATATACCAAAAGATTTATCAGCAAATGATGTTGGTTCTTTAGAGCATGCCATTCAAAGAAGAATAAAATATTATGACGATAAAAAAATAAAACCTGATTTAATACTCATCGATGGGGGTAAAAATCAACTTAATTTTTCTCAATCTGTAATTCAAGATTCAGTGCATAAAGATATAAAAGTTATATCAATTGTTAAAGGTACCAATAGAATAAGAGCAACAGAAACAGTGTTATCAAAAGATGGAGTAATTGAATTTAATAAGGATTCTAAAGCTTATTTATTATTGCAAGAAATAAGAGATGAGTCTCATCGGTTTGCAATTATCGCTCAAAGAAAAAAGAAGAATGCAAAAAATACAAAATCTCAGTTAGATAATATTGATGGAATTGGTGAGGTTTTAAAAAAACGATTATTGCTCAATTTTAAAAGTATAAAAAATATCAAATCAGCAAATATAGAAGATTTAATGACTGTAAAAGGTATTAATGCCAAAATAGGACAATTAATTAAAGAAAAGCTCTAATTTGTGACTACCTTAATAAATATATTAACATTAACAAGAATTTTCTTAGCAGCCATAATTTTTGTACTATTAATATCACCTGAAGGATATTTGATGGCTCTAGTGCTATTTTTTATAGCTGGAGTTACAGATTATTTTGACGGTTATCTTGCTCGAAAATATAATGCAGTATCTACACTTGGTGAAATATTAGACCCAATTGCAGACAAAATTCTTATTCTTTTTGTTTTATTTGGACTTGCAATAAATCTTTCAAGTTATCTAATTGGTTTTTTAGGAGCATTGATTATAACAAGAGAAATTTGGGTTGGAGCTCTAAGAGATTTAAATGCAAGAAGTGGAAATAGTGATGTAACTAAAGTCACATTTATAGCGAAAATTAAAACTACAGTCCAGCTATTCACACTCTCAATATATTTATTTGGTTTGGCTATGAATAATATGTTGGTAATTATCATCGCAGATATTTTTTTATTCATATCACTTTTTATAACGCTATATACAGGCTTTATTTACACTTTAGAAACATTTAAAAATAATGAAGAAGTTCAATAAAGAAGACTATAAAATCTGCATAGTTGGCTTGGGATATGTTGGGTTACCCTTGGCTGCAAGATTTTCATCAAAAGGATTCAATGTAACTGGTTTTGATATAAAAGAAGAAAGAATTAATCAGCTTAATAATAAAATTGATATAAATAATGATATCTCTGATAGCAACTTAGAGACTTTTGTTAAAAATTCAAAATTAACTTCAAATGAAGATGAAATTAAAGAAAGCAACATATTCATAATAACTGTTCCAACACCAATTAATGAGGACAAAACTCCGGATCTTGAACCGCTAATAGCTGCTAGCAGGCTGGTTGGAAGTATAATAAAAAATGGTTCCATAGTCATATATGAGTCTACTGTTTATCCTGGAGTAACAGATGAAATATGCACCCCAATTCTTGAAGAAAAATCGGGTTTAATTTTTAATAAAGAATTTTCAACTGGGTACAGTCCCGAGAGGATAGTCCCTGGAGATAGAGTTAACACTATTGAAAAGATAAAAAAAGTTGTTTCAGCCTCAAACAAAGAAACTTTAAAAGCCATATCTGTAATGTATTCTTCAATTATAGAAGCTGGTATTCATGAAGCACCATCAATTAAGGTGGCTGAGGCTGCAAAAGTCACAGAAAATATTCAACGAGATGTAAATATTGCATTAATTAATGAAATGCATCAGTTATATACTTCATTAGATATTCCTACATTAGATGTTATTGAAGCTGCTTCAACAAAATGGAACTTTATGAAACTAACTCCTGGCTTGGTTGGGGGTCATTGCATAAGCATTGATCCCTATTATCTAATGCATAAATCCAAAGTATCTGGTTATACACCTAATATCATGTCAGCTGCAAGGAAAATTAATGATTCCATGGGTGAGTGGGTAAAAAAAGCTTTCATTGATTTTACAAATGAAATCAATATCGATATTTTTAAAAAAAATATAACTTTTCTTGGTTATTCATTCAAAGAAAACTGTCCAGATACACGTAATACAAAAGTAAAAGACTTGATTTATTTAATAAAAGAAATGGGAGTTGAAGTTAGTTTGTGGGATCCTGTTGTTGACAAAAAAGAACTTATTAAATTAGCCGAAGACGGAATTCAAATATTTAATGAAGAACCGGAAGATGCTGAGATTGTTTTTTTATGTGTAAAGCATAATAAAATTCTTGATTTTCTTGCAAACTTTAAGGGCATTGTCTTTGATTATAGGAACATAAAACCAAATAAAATAAATTAAATTATTTAATATATAATAAACAACTTTTGGCTGGATGGCAGAGTGGTCATGCAGCGGCCTGCAAAGCCGTTTACGCCGGTTCGATTCCGGCTTCAGCCTCCATTATTTATGAATAAAAATAAAATTCACATTTTAGTAAGCGGAGGGTTTGATCCTATTCACTCTGGGCATATTAATTTGATAAATAATGCTGCTGAATATGGAGAAGTTATTGTAATTCTTAACAATGAAAAGTTTCTTGAAGATAAAAAAGGCTATTCATTTATGACAGTTGAAGAAAGAGTAATAATTTTAGAAAATCTCAAAAATGTATATAAAGTTTTTGTTTCTATTGATGATGATCATACTGTATGTAAAAGCATCAAATACCTTGCCAACTCTTCAAAATATAATATTAAATATTTTGCTAATGGTGGCGATAGAAAAAATGTTAATGATGTACCTGAAAGTAAAGTATGCATAGATAATAATATTGAAACAATCTTTAATATTGGTGGGGAAAAGTCTGAATCTAGCTCATCTCTAACTCAAAAATTTTTTGAAAAAATGCTCTTAAATAAAAATAATGAAAAAATTTATAGAAAACCATGGGGCTATTATATTAATCTTATTTCAGAGGGTGACTACATAGTTAAGAAACTATTTCTTAAAACTGATGAAGAGTTATCCAAACAATCTCATCATCATAGAGAGGAGCACTGGGTCGTTGTAAAAGGAGAGGTTGATGTATTAAATGGAAAACACAGAGGAAAGTATTCCCAAGGCGATTATATTTATATAGAAAAAGGTATAGTGCATAAAATTGCTAACCCGTATGGGGCTGATGCAGTTATTATAGAGATTCAACTGGGAAACATTTTAAGTGAATCCGATATAACTCGATTCGAAGATAAATACAAAAGATAAATAATATGAAAAGAAAAAAAATAGCACTCTTATGCATCAGAGGTCTTCCTGCTCAATATGGAGCGTATGACCAGACATCCCATGAATTAGTAAATAATTCAGAATGCTCTGAATATGATTTTATTGTTCCATGCGAAAAATCAATGAAAGAAACTAAATATTTAAGTCAAAACGTTACTAGGGTGTTTTTACATAAAAGAAATGGAGGAATTGGAACAATAATTTATGGAATTAAAAGCACGTTCATGTCTATTTTTAAAGGGGCCAGAATATTAGTTTTCTTTGGTTATGGATTGGCACCAATTTTTCCAATACTTAGATTATTTGGATTTAAAGTTATTTGCAATGTTGATGGTATTGAATGGAAAAGAGCAAAATGGAGCTCAATTGCAAAAACATATTTCAAGATATGTGAGTTTATATCTGCATATAGCCCAATTTTAAGAGTATATGATGCTGCAGCAATTAAAGAATACTATATTAAAAAATATGATGCTAAGGGTAAATTAATTTTTTATGGGTCTGATACAAATGAATTAAAAATAGAAAAAAATCACAATAGTTCCATTGAATATGCTGTGGTTGTTATGAGAATGGAGCCTGAAAATAATATATTATCAATTGTTAAAGGGTTTAGTGATAGCTCGGTTAAAATGAAACTTAAAATAATTGGTCCAACAACAGATTTTTTTGATAAGAACTGCAAACCAATTATTAAAGATAGCTCAAACATTGAATATATTGGACCTATATATGATAGAAAGAAGCTCATTTATGAGAGAGCAAATGCATCTTTATATATTCATGGCCACTCTGTAGGTGGTACAAATCCAACTTTAGTTGAAGCCTGTCATATTGGTAAACCTATCGTCGCTCATGATAATGAATTTAACAGAGAAGTTTTAGAAGAATCAGGCTTATTTTTTTCTTGTGAAAAGACACTTGCGAGTATAGTTAATGAGCGTCAATGGGAAAATATACCTCCTCCTACATTGAGTTCAGATTATGATTGGTGTAAGATCTCCAAAAATTATAAGGACCTATTTGAATTATGAAAATATTTATAACTGGTATAGCAGGTTTTCTAGGCAGCAACATTGCAGATAAGATGATTGAAATGGGTCATGAAGTGGTTGGTATAGATAATTTTTTGGGTGGCTATAAAGATAATCTTCCAAAAAATATAACTTTTTATGAAGATGACTTAAGAAATCTTGATAATTTATCAGATTATATGAAAGGATGTGACGTAGTATTTCATACTGCATGCACTGCTTATGAAGGACTATCAGTTTTTTCACCGTCTTTAGTTGTCGAAAATACAGTACAAATCTCTGTGAATGCAATGACTGCATCTATTCAAGCTGGTGTAAAAAGATTTGTTCATTGTTCATCTATGGCAAGATATGGAACACAAGATGAAACACCATTTAGAGAGGAAATGACGCCAAAACCTCAAGATCCATATGGTATTGCAAAATATTCCGCTGAATTGCTTTTAAAGAATCTTGCTGAAGTTCATGGAATAGAATTAGTCATAGCTGTCCCTCATAACATAATTGGACCAAGACAAAAGTACGATGATCCATTTAGGAATGTTGCTAGTATTATGATAAATCTTATGATGCAAGGACGACAACCAATTATATATGGAGATGGCATGCAAACCAGATGCTTTTCAGACATAAATGATGATATTGATTGTTTGGTAAAGTTAGCTTTTACTGATGGAATTAATGGAGAAATTTTCAATATAGGACCTGATGAAGAGGAAGTAACAATCAACGAGTTATGCTCTGAAATAGCAAACTTATTAAGGTTTAATGTGAATCCAATATATATGCCTGGAAGACCCCAAGAAGTAAAGCATGCAACATGTAGCGCTGATAAAATTAGAAAAAGGCTAGGGTATGAAACAAAGACAAGTTTAAGAGATTCCCTTCAGTCTATAATAGATTATATAGAGCAAAGAGGAACTAGAGAATTTAAATATCATCTTCCAATAGAATTGCATACTGATCAACTTCCAGCAACATGGAAAGATAGATTATTTTAAACAAAGATCTTTGGCAGCAAAAAATATATATATAATTCTTGGAGGAGGTGTTCATAGTGATGGCAGTCTTCCAGATCATGTTATAAATAGAGTTAATCTAATATCTGATAAAGCTAATAAAGGTGACATGATAATAGCCTCAAGCTCATTTTCACTAAATATTCCACCAAAACTTGATAAAAAAAATTATATAATTTTTGAATCCACCCAAATAGCCAGAGAGTTAAATGGTAGAGGTTTTAATAATGTGATTACTGAAAACTGGTCCCATGACACAATTGGTAGTGCCATGTTTTGTAGAATGTTGATTGAATCACTATCTTTTAAACATTCTAAAGTTTATGTAGTTACTTCAGATTTTCATTTTGAAAGAGCATCAAATATATTTAAGTGGGCTTTTAATATTTTAAAACCAAGGCATAAAGAAATTGAATTATTAAGTGTGAAAACTTTTAATATTAGTAAAAAAGAAATTACTACAAGATTTCAAAAAGAAAAGGAGTCAACCATTTCTTTTGAAAAAAATTTTAAGAATATAAGTAGTTTTAATAATGCTTTGCTAGCACTTCTTTTAAAGCATGATAACTACAACACTATTCTTTCAAGTAAAAATAAGAATGAAATTTCTATGTACTGAATCAGATAAGATGTAAAATATGTGTTTTTTAGAGAAATAATATGAATGTATCAATTATAGGAACTGGTTATGTTGGCCTTGTAACGGCGGCTTGTTTGGCTGATCTTGGACATAAAATTACATGTATAGACATAGATAAAAAAAAAATTAATACGCTCAAAAAGGCTGTGATTCCTTTCTATGAACCTGGATTAAAAGAAATTGTTGAAAGAAATTACTCTAATGGTAATTTAAAATTTACATCTTCATATAAACAAGGCTGTATTGAAGCGGAAGTTTTTTTTATTTGTGTAGATACCCCTGATAGTGGTAATGGAAAACCTAACTTAAGAAATCTAAATAAGGTAATTGATTCACTGGGTGCTGAAATAAACAAAAATGCAATTATTGTCACCAAGTCGACAGTACCACTGGGGACCAACCATTACATACACTCAGCTATTAAGAAAAAAATTAAAAATAAAGAAATCGTTATTGATATTTGCTCTAATCCAGAATTTTTAAAAGAAGGCAGTGCAGTTATGGACTTTATGAGACCTGATAGAATCATTATTGGATCAGATTCAGAAAGAGTAAAGACTGCTATGACAGCCTTATATGAAAGGCTTAACAGACAAGTAAATAAGCTTATTTTTATGTCCATCCCTTCAGCAGAACTATCTAAATATGCTGCTAACTCTTTTTTGGCAACAAAAATCAGTTTTGTTAATGAGTTATCTCACATAGCAGAAAAAATTGGAGCAAATATGCATGAAATTCGAAACGGAATGGGTTCTGATCCTAGAATAGGCAATCAATTTTTATATGCAGGTCTTGGTTATGGTGGCTCGTGCTTTCCTAAAGATGTTGCTGCATTATTATCTACTCAAAAGGATTTTGGACTTAAGCAAGGCATGTTAAAAGAAACAATAAGAATAAATAATGCTCAATTAGATTTTTTTATAAAAAAAATAAAAAAATACTTTGGCAAACAACTTGTCAACAAAACCCTTACTATATGGGGATTGTCATTCAAGCCAGATACTGATGATTTGCGTGAAGCTGTTGCTCTTAAATTAATAAGAAAAATATCACCATATGTTAAAAAATTGAATCTTTATGACCCTGTTTGTAATAAACTAGCATCAATGGAATTAGAAGATATCAATAATATTTATTTTTTTGATGATAAATATACAGCATTAAATAATAGTGATGCATTAGTGATATGTACAGAGTGGAAAGAATTCTGGAATTTAGAATATGAGAATTTAAAAATTCTATCAAGTAAAACTATATTTGACGGTAGAAATTTTTTAGATAAAGAATCTCTCAAAAAAGAGGGATTAAACTACATTGGAATTGGAGTATAGTTATATATTTATGCCCGAGTGGTGGAATTGGTAGACACAAGGGACTTAAAATCCCTCGATAGAAATATCGTGCCGGTTCAAGTCCGGCCTCGGGTACCACTTATTGTATATATAGAGATAAATTATGAGCGATAAAAATGAAGTTAAAGAGTTAGACATTTTTGATTTTATTGACATTCTTAAATCAAACACTAAACCGCTTTATATCTCAGTTTTATTATTTACATTTTTAGCAGCATTTTCATCATTTTTCATTCCTAATCAATATACATCTTCTGCATTGTTAACAGCAACAGAGCAACTAGACTCAGCATCAAGTAGATCATCAGGTTTTTCAGGCCTTGCTAGCTTTGCTGGAGTGGACATACCACAATCAGCAGCAGAAAAAAATATAGATCTTGGGTTGGAGATATTAAAATCAAGATCTTTCAAGATAAACTTGATAAAAAAATATCAACTTGAACCAATTTTATTTGCTTCAAAGAAATGGGATGGTAATAAGTTGATTATTGATGGTTCGATATATGATAAGACTAACAATCAATGGATTGAAGATACACCAACTGATGAAGAGCTTGTAAAAATCTTTACGAATATGATATCAATTGAGGTAGACAAGAAAACAGGTTTTATAACTTTAAAGGTTACACACATATCTCCAAATTTTTCTAAAGAAATAACTGAATTATTGATAAAAGAACTTAATACTTTTCAAAAACAATATGATCTTAAAAGGGCTGACAAAGCTTTAAATTATTTATATCAACAAAGTGTCCAAACCAGCATAGTCAACTTAAAAAATATATTTAATAACTTGATTGAATCTCAATTAAAAAAGAAAATGCTTGCTGATATCTCTGAAGAATATTTCTTAACCACTATCGATGCTGCAGTTGTTCCACTTAAACATTCTTTTCCTAACAGAGCTATTATTATTCTATTTGGATCAATGTTGGGCTTTTTGATTGGTTTAACATTTGTAATTTTTAAAGTGCTAAAAAAGAATAGATCCTAAGAACTTGATTTATGATTTTTCAAAAAGCTTTTATATTCTGTATATCAGTTTTAGTAGCTCTTATTCTTCTTTGTATCGAAAGGCTGGTTGGAATAGGCTGGGATTTTCATCCAGACTCTGTTCATTATGCAACTAATTCTATAAATATATTTTATGGTCTTAAGGAGTCTGGTTATTTAAGTTTTATTAATGGCGGATACTATATTTTGATGTTTTTACTAAATCAAAATATTCTTTTGGTGACTTCATTTAATATATTTTTGTATTCCATTACGAATGTAATAATTGCCAACATACATTGGGAAAATAAAAAATATAAGGTCTTATCATTTGCTCTTCTACTCCTTTTATTAAATCCATATAGAATACATTTATCTACAACGATGCTTAAAGATACATTAGTAATATTTTTTCTTGTTATTTCAGTATATAAATTAAGATACTTACTGGCTTTCATCGTTCCATTAATTATGACTAGGCTTGTTGCATTGTCATATTTCATATCAATGTTTAATAAAAAATTTCTTTATTTAGGCTTTATTTTTGCTTTACTTTTATTTTATTTATTTCCAGATATTGTATTTGATAGACTTGATGCATCTTCTTCCATTGACTTAAGAACTAGAGAGTTCGATAGAATTCCTGCATTTCAAGAATATGGGAATATTGGTAATTTTATAAGAGCTATGATTTGGCCATTGTTAGCATTTACTGGTATGTTTGCAATTATTAGCCCTTCGTTTGCTTTTTTAATGGTTGGCATTGGCATAATCATGAATATAATTTACACATATATTACTTATAATAAATTTTCTATTACCTTTTCTGCATTTTTACCAATAGCTTTATTAGCAATACTTGCTCCAGGATTCACTTCTTTTATTAGATATGCATATCCGATAATAGTTATTACTCCATTGCTTGTAGGGATAAAATATAATAAATCTGGGATAAACTAATTCAATGAAAAATTTAAATATAATTGTTACAGGTGGAGCCGGCTTCATAGGAAGTGCTTTAATTAGGTGGCTTTTAACAAACACAAAGCATAAGATTATCAACATAGACAAATTAACATATGCTGGAAATTTAGATTCAATTCCAAATAATATAATTAATGAGAATTATCATTTTGAAAGAGTAGATATCGTAGATCAAAAAGCTCTATCCCGAATTTTCTCTTATTATCAACCTGATTTAGTATTTCATCTCGCTGCTGAAAGTCATGTAGACAAATCTTTAACAAATCCAGATGCTTTTATAAAAACAAATATAAATGGAACTTACTCTATGCTTTTGACATCATACAAGTATTGGAAAAGTGTAAGAAGTTCAAATAAATCATTTTTATTTCACCATGTTTCTACCGATGAAGTTTTTGGAGATCTTGGTTCTACTAATGAAATGTTCACTGAAGATAGTAAATATGATCCAAGTTCGCCATATTCAGCATCCAAGGCATCATCTGATCATCTGGTTTCTGCATGGGGTAGGTCTTTTGATTTACCATATGTAATGACAAATTGCTCTAATAATTATGGTCCATATCAATTTCCTGAAAAATTAATTCCACACATGATCATAAATGCTTCTAAAGGAGAAAAGTTACCAATTTATGGTAATGGAACTCAAATTCGTGATTGGTTATATGTTGATGATCATGTAGAAGCCTTATATAAAGTAGCTACATCGGCAAAGACTTTTTCTCATTACAACATAGGAGGATGGAATGAAATGAAAAATATTGATGTTGTGAATATGATTTGTTCAGAACTTGACTTGCTTATTCATGATAAACCGAAGCATATAAGTAGCTTCAAAGAACTTATAGATTTTGTTGATGATAGACCTGGACATGATAAAAGATATGCAATTGATGCATCAAAGATCAATAATGATATCGGATGGAAGCCAAAAGAAAATTTTGAGTCTGGCTTAAAAAAAACCATTGAATGGTATCTTAATAGTTCGGATTGGATTGAAAGGGTAATTAGCGGAGAATACATATTAAAGAGACAAGGAATTTTAAGTGATTAGGTATAAAGGAATTATTTTAGCTGGTGGAAGTGGTACAAGATTAAGACCAATCACCAGCGCTGTATCAAAACAGCTTTTGCCAATATATGACAAACCGATGATATATTACTCATTATCAGTATTAATGCTATCTGGAATTAGAGAGATCTTACTAATTTCATCACCACATGATATTGAACAGTATAAAAAACTTCTCGGAGATGGGTCTAATTTCGGCATTAGTATAGATTATAAGATACAAAAAAAACCTGAGGGTTTAGGCCAAGCTTTCCATTTAGGAGAAAGCTTTATTGGACAATCAAATGTAGCATTAATATTAGGCGATAATTTATTTTATGGTCATAATTTTTCAAAAATCTTAAAAGAAGCTCAAAATCTAGATAATGGAGCAACCATATTTGGTTATCAAGTATCCGATCCACATAGATTTGGAGTGGTTGAATTTGATAAAAATAATAAGGTGCTATCAATCGAAGAGAAACCGAGTAAACCAAGATCAAATTTTGCTATTACGGGATTATATTTTTATGATAACGATGTTATCGAGATTTCTAAAAGTCTCATACCTTCTGAGAGAGGAGAATATGAAATAACAGATATTAATAATTATTACTTACTCTCCGGTAAATTAAATGTACAAATTCTTGGTAGGGGTTTTGCATGGCTTGATACTGGAACCCATGATTCAATGATTGAAGCAAGTCAGTTTGTCCAAGCAATTGAAAAAAGACAAGGTTTCAAAATCGCTTGCTTAGAAGAAATAGCATACAACAATAATTGGATTTCAGCTGAAATGTTAAATTCACATGCCCTTTTACATAAAGGCACAGAATATGCTGAATATCTGATGAAAATTATAAAGTAACTTTTTAAAACTAATGAATTCTTATTGTCTAGGTATAGTAACTTATAAGCCATCAACAAAAATTATACCTAAGTTAAAAATAGCTCTTCAGTCTGACTTAGATGTATATGTTTATGATAACTCACCAAGCAAAGATGATTTTTTTTGTGAATTAAATTCATATGATAACTTTAAATCTTTTAAAGACACAAAAAATACTGGACTTGGTTACGCTATGAAACAATTATGTATATATGCGAATAAATACGGTTATGACGGACTATTATATTTTGATCAAGATACAAACTTTACTATTGAAACCCTTCAATTTGTTGAAAAATTTCATAACACTAATCAAGATACTTTTATAAAAAGCGGCTCATTTTTTTTTAACAGTAAGAGTAGCAGCATTGAATTCAAAAAAAGAAAGCTAGTTCATAATAATGGAACATTATTTAATCTAAAAAAATTGAAGCAAATTAATTGGCATGATGAAAATTTTTTTCTTGATTGTGTAGATTATAAGTATTGTCTTGATTGTGAATTATCAAGTCACAGTATAGTGGAGGTAAGGAATACCCCAGGCTTGGATCATTTAACAGATCAAGATAATGAATTAATACCAATTTTTGGAAAAAAATTCTCACTTGCACGAGTTTATTCAAAAGATAGGCTTTATGATACCTTGTCAAAATCTTGTAGAATATTTTATATAGCATTAAAAAATTACAAATTTTATTTCGCTATGTTAATTTTTCGTTTTTTAATTATTTATTCACTTTTTCAAATATATTCAAATATATATACTTATATTAATGAAACATTACAAAACAAAGCTCAATGATTGTTTAATAATTCAGCCAGACATCTATGAAGATGATAGAGGCTTTTTTTATGAATCATTCAATGCACAGAAATATTTAGAAGAGTGTGGGATTAAATTTGAATTTGTTCAAGACAATCACTCAAGATCAAAAAAAAATGTTCTAAGAGGATTGCATTTTCAAGAGAATAATCCACAAGGAAAACTTGTAAGAGTAACTTCAGGAAAGGTTTTTGATGTGGCGCTTGATTTAAGAAAACATTCATCAACATATGGTATGTGGGACGCCGTCTTATTAGACGATATTAATAAAAAACAATTTTGGATCCCGCCAGGTTTTGCTCATGGCTTTTATGTTATTTCCGATTATGCTGACTTTGAATATAAATGCACCTCTTACTATGATCCAAAAAGTGAAAAAACAATCATTTGGAACGATCCAAATCTCAAAATAAATTGGCCTTGTTCGAACCCAACTTTGTCTGAAAAAGATGCGCTTGGAATTAAGCTAAGTGAGTATTAATTGAAAATTTTAATTACTGGAGGCAATGGACAAGTTGGCATGTGTCTCAGAAAAATTTTCAATAATTCAAAGCATCAAACTTTCTTTTACTCAAGAAACGAACTTGATATTACCAACATGAATGAAATAGATTTTTACATAAACAAATGCAAGCCAGATGTGATAATTAATGCAGCCGCTTATACTAATGTAGACAAGGCTGAATCCGATAGCATCAATTCTGAAAAAATTAATTCTTTTGGCCCAAAAAATTTAGCTCAAAAATCATTTGATAAAGATATATTATTAATTCATATATCAACTGATTATGTTTTTGATGGTTCAAAAAATACACCCTATCATGAGGATGACGGCACAAATCCCCAAACAGCATACGGAATTCATAAACTCCTGGGAGAGAATAATATTATTAAGTCTAACTGCCGTTATATTATTTTACGAACGTCATGGGTTTATAGTGAATTTGGTTCCAATTTTTTAAAAACCATGATTGAATTGGGTAAGAAAACAAATACCATAAAAATTATAAATGATCAGTTTGGCAATCCTACTTCTGCTCACAATATTGCCAGATTAATTGCTCAATTAATCGATAGTTTACCCAATAAATCTATTACTAATGAAATATTTCACTATTGTGGTGAAAAAGAAATGACATGGTATGGATTTGCAAAAAGTATATTTAGAAATCTTGAGCTTAATAACTTGCCATATCCAAGAAAAATAATCTCAATTCAATCTTCAGACTATCCAACACCAGCAAAAAGACCAAAAAACTCTAGGATGTCTTCTGACAAAATAAATAATATTATTGATATCAAAGGTACATATTTTGAAAAGGATATTGATACTGTAATAAAAAATATCTTTTAATTTATTTTTTTAAAACTGTTATGAGATGTTGTCCGTAGAACTTCTGATCAAGAATTTCAAAATTTGTTTGGATTCCATAATGTTTTGCTATGTCATATTTATCTTTTGAGAAATAGTTAGGAAATGTCTTTTCAGTAATAATGTTATTATGTGTTGGATCTTGAAAAGATGCTCCAAATGGAAATGCCGGTGTATGAGACAGGAAAATACCATCTTTTTTTAAAACTCTCCAAATTTCGTTCATTAAATAAATAAAAGGTGTATGATTTTTTCCATCTTTAATACAAAATCTAGGAATGTGTTCTATTAGATCAAATGCTGTAATTCTATCGAATGAGTTATCATCAAATGGGATCTTTTCCATGCCTAAATCACATTTTTCAACACCAATATTTTTATTTTCTATTAAATCAAGGCCATATTGAGCATTTGCATTAAAAGGATTTCTTGGGGTTGGGCCTGAGCCTATATCAAGTGCACATCCATCGTTTTGAAGTCTGTATTTTTCATATATCTTAAGAGGGTTTGAAGTAGAGCCATAATCAGTTCTATAAGCATGATATATCACACTTAAAAAGTAGTTGGAGTAAATGATTTTTTGTATTATATTCTTCACACCACTATTATATAACCATATGTGTTTTTTTTATATTCACGTCCATCATTTATTTTTTGAATGCACTATTAATTCATGAGGTTAAAAGCTCATTTATATGATTAAAATTAAGGATATTTCTGATGAAAAGCCATACACATTTTTTGTAAAGTTGTATGATCTCGCTTCAAAACAGAAACAAACTAATATAGACGCAGCAGTTATTAGTACATATTGTGAAAAATATAATGCGCCAGATTCAAGAATAGTTAATATTAAATATTTAATTGATAAAAATTTGATATTTTTTTCAAACTATTCAAGCGTAAAAGCAGGCCAGTTTTCAAGTAATAATACAATAGCAATGCTATTTTTTTGGGACAAGATTAACGTTCAAATCAGACTAAGAGGAAGTCTTAAAAAATGTTCAAATGATTTCTCTGATTATCATTGGGCTAGCAGAAGCCAAAGAAAAAATATCCTTTCAATATCGTCAAATCAATCAAAAAAAATTGACTCTTATGAAAAGGTTGTTGAAGAATATGAAACTCTGCTAAAAAGCAATACCAAATATTTTGAGAGACCAAGTTATTGGGGTGGTTACAGTTTTTGCCCACAATACTTTGAATTTTGGGAAGGACATGCTGACAGAATAAATAAAAGAACTTGTTACGAATCTAGCAAATCAGGGCAGTGGAATAAGTTTTTCTTACAACCCTAAAAAATATTTGAACTATGACGACTAATTATAAGAACGCCAATAGAAACTCTTTCTACAACATCTTAGGTGTTGCCTTTCCATTATTAGCAGCTTTAATTTCTATCCCCTATCTTAATAAAAACCTTTCTGCTGATGATTTTTCAATGATTTTTATTGCATGGGCCATTATCGGTTACTTTAGTTTTTTTGATTTTGGTGTGGGAAGAGCCTTAACTTTCTCAATTTCAGAAATAAATCCATCTAATAGGGGGCTCATATCTTCTTATCTTATTTCAGGCTTCTTCGTTATTTTATTAACTTCAGTCTTTGGATCTTTCATGGTTTTCCTTTTTGGAAAGTATGCTGTTGGTAATTGGTATGATCTAAACATCAAAAATATTGAATCTAGTCAATTAGCAATTTATATATGTGCAATTACAGTATTTCCAACAACAATAACCGCAGGATTGCGTGGGGCCTTGGAGGGATTAAATAAGTATTTATACTCAAACATAAATAGAACCATTCTTGGATGTGGAATGTTTTTAGCTCCACTTTTAGCAGTTGAGTTTTATGGCGCATCTATTGTAGCCATAGCATATTCACTTCTTATTGTAAGAATAGTTGTAATGTTATTAGCCCTTTTTCAAATAAAAAAGTATCTTTTTATTAAACCCTCACAAAATATAGTAAAAACTATAAAGAAAATCTTTAATTATGGTATTTGGGTGACTTTATCGGGGTTAGTAGGTCCTTTTTTAATGTATGGGGACAGGTTTATTTTAGGAGGAATTGTCGAATTTTCTGATATAGGTCCATACGCAACTATACAAGAATTATTATTAAAATTAATAGTTATTCCGGGTGCAATATCAGGGGCTTTATTTTATGAATTCTCTGCAATTAAGCAAAATTACGAAAGCATAAAAATAATGTCACAAAAGTATAATTTATATATCGCTATTATTATGATGATAATAATTGCCATGATCGCATTAATTGGTAAATCGGTATTAACAATATGGGTAAGTGATGACTTTGCTCAATCTACATATTATATTTTGCTTATCATGAGCATTGGAATTTTTTTTAATTCAATTTCAATGGTTCCTCATACTATTTTATCTGCTACGGATAATGTGAAATTCATTGGTGTTCTGCATCTAATTGAGACTATTATCATGATCCCAATATTATTTTATTTTGCAAATCAATACGGATTAATAGGTGCTGCATGTGTTTGGTCAGGCAGGACTATAATTGATTTTATTTTTTTGAAATCACAATCTATAAGAGTTTTAAAGAATTCTAAAAATATATGATTTCTTTAATATTTAATTTAGTTTACAATCAATTTTTTTTAAATTATTAATAAATTAAAAAACAAGGATACATAAATAATTAATACAAAATTTAATAAAACTCCTTTAAACGAAAAGATTCAAGCTGAAAAAATTCTATTGATTGGAAACAATGGTGAAAAACTTGGGTTATTGGGTAAAGAGGAAGCTCTAGAAAAGGCTAAAAAAGAATCTCTAGATTTAGTGCAAGTCTCACCCTCAGATGCAGATCCTCTTGTGTGCAAGCTTCTAGATTATGGCAAACATTTATTTGAGAAAAAGAAGAGCCACTCAATGTCTAAGACTAAAGTAAAAAAAAGCTCTATCAAAGAAATTAAATTTAGACCCTCTACAGATATTGGAGATTATAAGATTAAATTAAAAAAGATTAAAAGCTTTATTCTTGACGGAGATAAGACTAAAATAAGCGTCCGATTTAGAGGAAGGGAAATACTTAATAGCGATATTGGGTTAAATATGTTGACAAATTTAAGTAAAGAATTAGAGGATGTTGCTCAAGTTGATCAAGCGCCATCATTGGAAGGAAGACAACTGCTAATGGTATTATCTCCTTTGAAAAAGAAATAGGTAAATACACAAGATAAAAATATTATGGGATATAAATTAAAGACACATTCTGGAGCTGCAAAACGTTTTAAGAAGACAGGCTCATCTGTTAAAAGCAGAGGCGCTAACAGAAATCATATCCTTACCAAGCAATCTACAAAAAGGAAACGTCATAATAGAGGCCTAAATAAACTGACTGGTACAGTCTTAAAAATGGCTTCCAAGTTAATAAATAGGTAATAATCATGCCAAGAGTAACAAAATCAGTCACAGCAAAAGCTAAACACAAGAAAACTTTAAAAGCTACCAAAGGACACTATGGTGCAAGAAGTAGACTATTTAAGACCGCCAAGCAATCAAATATCAAATCACTCCAATATGCATTTAGAGATAGAAAAAATAAAAAAAGAGCTTTCAGGTCACTGTGGATTGCAAGAATAAATGCAGCATCTAGAGATTTAGGAATCACTTATTCTAGTTTGGCAAATTCTCTTTCATCAAAAAATATAATCTTAAATAGAAAAATCTTATCTGATATAGCTATTTTTGATAATGCAACTTTTAAAAAGGTAGTCGAGAAAGCTACTAATTAGCATAGTTGACAGAATGTCCACATTTAAAGACATTAGTCCACCAAATGTAGAGAAAGAGTTTGGTGCCCACCATCCAATAAATCATGTAAAAGATGTAATAATGAGTCTCTTAGGTTCTTTTGGTTTTGAAATTATTGATGGACCAGAGGTTGAGACCGAAGAATTTAATTTTGACATGTTAAATATTAAAAAGTCTCATCCAGCAAGACAAATGCATGATACTTTTTACGTCAATAATAAATCAAATGTCTTGAGAACTCACACATCTCCAGTTCAAGTGAGAGGGATGCTCAAAAACGAACCGCCTATTGCATTAATTTCCGGAGGGAAGGTATATAGAAAAGATGATGACTCAACTCATCTTCCAATGTTTCATCAAATAGAAGGAATATATGTCGCCGAAGATGTTAATTTCTCTCATCTTAAAAGTCTTATATTTAAAATTATTCATTCGTTATTTGATGAAAATACAAAATTAAGATTTAGACCATCATATTTCCCATTTACTGAACCTTCTGCAGAGGTTGATATTTTGTCTGATAATGGAAAATGGTTAGAAATCCTTGGATGTGGAATTGTTAACCCAATAGTACTTGAAAACTGCAAGATAAATCCAGATAAATTCTCAGGCTTAGCTTTTGGCTTAGGCATAGAGAGAATAGCAATGCTCAAATATGGAGTTTCCGATATAAGAGACTTTTATAAATCGAATTTAGATTTTTTAAATCAATTCAAATGAAAATTGCATATAAGCATTTGATAGAAGCTATACCTTCTAGACCAAGTATAGAAGATATTTCTCAAAAGCTTTTTCAGCTCGGACATGAGAATGAAATTCATAATGATATTTTAGATATTGAAATAACCCCAAATAGAGGCGACTGCCTATCAGTTAATGGAATATTAAGAGAACTAAATTTATTCTATGACATAGATTTTAATAAAGAGGTATCTAATTCAGCTTTAGATAAGTTGGCTTTAAATTTTAAGAACAAAGCAGAAGATTGTTGTCCATATATTTCATTTTTACACATCGAGGTTGATGAGATTCCACTTAATTACAATGAATCTTTAGAAAGTTACTTTAAAGAATTAAAAATTAATAAAAATAATTTTTTTGCTGATGTCTCAAACTTTGTATCTTATGAAACCGGTCAGCCAACTCATTCTTATGATTACTCAAAACTCCAAAGTGATCAAATAATCCTTAACTTATGCGAGGAACCAATTTCTTTTAAAACTTTGCATGGAAATGAAATTAATTTAAGTGGTGAAAATCTTGTTTTTTATGACAAAAATGAGAGTGTTATTAATTTAGCCGGAATTATGGGTGGTGATATGGCTGCATGCTCAAAAAATACCAAGTCTGTAATCGTCGAATGTGCTTTTTTTAATCCTGAAATTATAATAGGAAAGTCAGTTAAATATGATATTCAATCAGATGCTGCATATAAATATGAAAGAGGCGTAGATCCAAATTGCCATGACTATGTTTTAAGAAGATTTTTAAAAATAGTTGAAGAGCATACTAAAGTTATTAATGCTTCTATATTCACTTCAAATTCAAGTTTATTCAGCAATACCAAAGTTGCTTTTGATAATAACAAAATTAACAAAATCATTGGAACAAATCTCACACAAGATAAGATGGTTTATTATTTAAATAAGCTTGGATTTCAATATAATGAAAATAATCTTATTACAGTCCCATCCTATAGAAATGATATAAATAGTCTAAACGACATTTCTGAAGAAATTGCTAGGTGTATTGGATATGACAACATACCGCTCAATGAAATTAAAATTAATTCAATTAAAAAAATTAATCAACAAATTGAAGATGAGCATAAACTCAAAAATTTCTTAATCGAAAATGGATTTTATGAGGTAATAAATAACCCATTTATCAGAGATAAATGTTCAGGTGCAATAGAACTAGATAATCCCTTGGATTCTAATAGGAAATATCTAAGAACTAGCCTCAAGAACAACTTGATTGATAATCTACTTTATAACGAGAGAAGGCAAAAAGATTCTATTAAATTATTTGAGATATCAAATATTTATAAATCACACTCTGATATTAGCAGTGAAAGATATCTTGGCATCATAGCAAGTGGAAGGGTTGCAAATAATTATTTAGATTTCTCAAAAAAAATAAATAAAAGTTTTGTTTTAAATATCCTTAATAAAATTTCTCCAAATGTAGAAGTTGTTCATCAAGATGTTGACAGAAAATTATTAGACTCAAAGTTAAAGTCAGATATAAGCTATGTGGAAGTTAAATTAGATAATATTTTACAAAATAATTTACTGAACAATATTGAGAACTATTCTCCTAGAGGTTTTATTAAGTATAAACAAATTTCAGATTACCCATCTTCTATTCGTGATCTATCTTTTGCAATAAAAGACATATCAAAATATAAAAATTTAGAGAAATTTATTAAAGGTTATTCTAATAAGATTTTAAAAGAAGTATTTATATTCGATTTTTATAATAACGAAAAAATCAATGAAATTAAAATTGGATTTAGATTTATATTTCAATCTCCTACAAAAACTATCACAGATAAGGATGTGGCCGAGGTAATGAATGAGATAATAAATTACAGTACAGCAATTGAGTCTGTATCTATTCCTGGTTTAGATTAGCATAATTTGCCATACTCTCTCGCAAGATGTATTTTTTAATATATAATCAAAAAAAACATATAAAATGAATAATAAACATTTACTTTCAGCAATATTTTTATCTAGTTTAATCTCTGCCCAAGAGTTGGATGAGTCTTTCATTAAGAGCCTTCCTGAGGATGTTCAGAAAGATCTTCTTCAAAATATTGATACTCAAAAAGCATCTGAAAGTCCAATATACAGAAGTATTAACTCTAAAACTGAGCTTGAAAAAATTAATTTAGAGAATTTAAAAAATAGAATTGAATCTGATTTGCTTCTTCTTGAAGAGATTATCGAAGAAAGAGATGAAACACTAATTAATAATGATGAACTTCTTCTATTTGGGAGCGATTTCTTTAGTACTTATCAGTCATCATTTATGCCAATTAATGAACCAAATTTAAGCTCTGATTACATCTTAGATTTTGGAGATACACTTGAAATTCAGTTAATAGGCCAAAAAGAATCTATTGATGAATATATGATTGCAAGAGATGGTTCTATAAGGTTAAATCAAGTTGGTTCAATTAGCGTAGCAGGGTTAACTCTTAATGAAGCTATTTCAATGATTAAGATGAAAGTCGAGTCATCTTTCATTGGCACAGAAGCATTTATTAGCCTAATAAACCTTAGAGATATAAATGTTTTAGTTTCAGGAAATGCTTTTAATCCTGGAGTTTATACAATAGGCGGAAATTCCAATATTCTCCATGCTTTGTATGTAGCTGGAGGTATAAATGATTTTGGATCCTACCGTGAAATTAACCTAATTAGAAACAAAGAGATAATCGATACTCTTGATTTATATGATGTTCTCATAACTGGTAAGTTTAATTTGAGTTCTAGACTTAGGACTGGAGATATCATCTTTGTTAACCCAGCTAAGAAGATCGTATCTATAGATGGTGCTTTAAAAAGACCTGCAAAATATGAATTAACTGAAAATGAAAATCTAAATAAAGCCATTGAATATGCAAATGGTATTTCAAAAGAAGCTGATCTTAAGAATGTTTATTTAGATAGAATTTTAGATGGAAAAGTAAAATCCCTGCCAATTTCAAACATCAAACAATTTAGTAATATTGAATCCAATGATGGAGATAGTATTTTTATTAGAAAGCATTCTTTTAGATCAGTATTTGTTGAAGGTGCAGTTTTAAAACCTGGTAGATATCTTATGACAGAGGGAGAATCTCTCTCAGATTTGATTGGCAAAACTGGAGGATACACAGAGAATGCGTATCCTTTTGGAGCAGTATATGAAAATCAAATGGCTTTTGATATTAATGAAATGGCAAAGAAAAAACTATATCAACAATTAATTGATAATGTAATAACTGCTAGCCAAAAAAATCCCACTCAAAATTTAGATCTCACTCCAATAATCAAGTTAATAGAAAATTTAAAAAATACTGAACCTAATGGAAGAGTGGTTATTGATTTATTAGAAGAATCAAAAAGTAATTCATTTGTTATAAGAGATAATGATAAATTAGTAATACCTGAAAAACCAAGCCATGTCTTTATTTATGGCGAAGTGTCTAATGAAGGGGCTCAATCATATCAACAATCAAAGTCACTTGAATATTACATATCTATGTCTGGTGGGTTCAATGAAAATGCTTCAGAAGAAGCAATATACATTCTTCATCCAAATGGGAGCACACAAAGCGCTAGAATTAAAAAAAATCTTTTTCAAAATAATCCAGATGAGCTTTTAATTATATACCCTGGCTCAATAATTTTTGTACCAAGAAAAATTGATAATACAGCCACTACAAGATTAGCAGCTCAGGCATACGTATCTATATTAGGAAATTTAGGTATAGCTTTAGCATCGCTCTCATCAATTAGTAAGGACTAAATTTTTGAATTTATTATTTTTTTAGTTCAAATTAAAGAAATATGATTTTTAAATCAAAGCTCTTATCGATCCTTTTCTTAATATATTTAGTTATGTCTTTAGAAGTTGATGCTGATGATTTTCAGTTTAACAACTATAACAATCATGGAGTTGTAGGTTTGATAAATATGCCAACAGCTAGAAGTTTTAATGATGCCGTCCATGGAATTACACTATATAGTGGTGATCCTGATCAAAAATTAACATTTAGCTCAAATCCTTATAGTTGGTTAGAGGCATCATTTTTTTATATGAATATAGAAGAAATTCAACAATGTAGAAGTAACATTGAAGGTCAGGTTTTTTGTCAAGGGTATAAAGATAAAGGTTTTAATATAAAAATTAAAGTCAAAGATGAGGGTTATTTTCCAGCAATTGCTTTAGGCATAAATGACATCGCTGGAACTGGCTTTTATAGTTCTGAATATATTGTTGGAAGTTATGGTATTAACAACCTTGATTTTCACTTTGGTATAGGTTGGGATGCTTTGAATGATCAAAAAAATTCAATAAAAAATCCCTTTGGTTATGTTTCAAAAAGTTTTGAAAACAGACCCTCTAGTGCTGAAGGATTGGGAGCTGGAGGCCAATTTCAATTGTCTAGATATTTTTCTGGTAAAACAGTGGCCCCATTTTGGGGCTTTACATATGCATATAATAATAAGGTTTTACTAAAATTTGAAAGAGATACAACAAATACTCCTGGAAAGGTTAATTACGAATTATCTAAAAGCAATTTTTCTTATGGAATAGATTATTCATTGAACAATAACTTAAATATTGGTTTAGCTTTTGAAAGGGGGAATCATTTGTCATTTAGATTTCAATATAAAAATAACCCAAAATTAAAAAGTAAAAAAAATACGTATGAGTTCAAGAAAGCTCCAAAAAATATTGAAGATAATAAATATGATGTTTTAATTAAAAATTTAGAAAAAAATGGAGTTGGTGTTAATAAGATCATTGAGACAACATCATCAATTGGGCTTGATCTAACACAGTTTGCACATCCAAATTTACAAATAATTGAGCAAATTATTTATGAAGCATCATCAGAGGCCGGCATAAATAAAAATATTAAAAAAGATCTCAGAATTGTTGATCTTAAGGCGGTATCTGAAATTGAAAATGATGACTTAAATGCAAAAGTTATCTACGAAAGAGAAAAAAGAAATTTATTTAATACCAATACAAGTATTAGTTTTAGACCCTTCATTGCTTCAAGAGAAGAATTTTTTAAAGGAGCTCTGCTTGCTGAAAATAATTCTGAGCTTGTGCTCAAGGATAATTTGATTTTGCATACAAATTTAAAGTATTCACTAGCTGATAATCTTGATGATCTTACACTTCCTCCTATCGACACATATCCTGCTCAAGTGAGATCAGATGTTAAAAAATATCTAAGAAATATTGATCAAGGCATATTAATAGGTAGAGCGCAAATTGATTACTTTATTACACCTTTTAAAAACCATCATTTAATGTTTTCAGCTGGAATATTGGAAGATATGTTCTCAGGTTTTGGTCTTGAGTACTTATTCTTTAAAAATAATACTAATTATTCATTTGGCTTTGAATTGTTCAATGTAAAAAAAAGAGACTATGATTGGGGTTTTGGCACTCTAGATTATGAAAATGTAACAGGCCATATTAATTTTAATTACAGAAATTATGGCATAGTACCTTTTGACATGAAAGTTTCTTATGGTGAATATTTAGCTGGTGATGTTGGATCAACAATTGAATTATCAAGATCATATAAGAACGGCATGCAATTTGGTGTTTTTGTTTCAAACACTGACGTAACTGCTGAACAGTTTGGTGAAGGCTCTTTTGATAAAGGTGTTTTTTTTAAAATTCCAATTTATGGAAATCTATTTAATTACACATGGCGTCCGTTAACAAAAGATCCGGCATCAAAATTAATTAGAAGAAATAATCTTAATGATCTTTTAGTTAGATTTAAGCCAATTAACTAATACATTCATAAATATACATATACAAGAATGCGTAATTAATGGATATTATATGATAAAAAATGAATGAATTAAAAATAAACATATTTTATAAAATATAGTTACTTTTTTTTTAAAAAGCAGTATCATGACCTAACACAAAGATATATTTACAAAAAATATGTCTATATAGTTTTATAGTTTAATGTTAACATAACCCGGTTAGTTGTAAGGTAGAGGAAAACTAAATATGAATATTCTAATGCATAAAATCTCAAGTTCACTTATTTTGTTTACTGTTATGGTTTTTACAGTCTCATTGACTGCAGAATCATTTATTAGTGCTGAAAAGTTGTCACAAATTGAAAGCAATGTTAATTCAATGAGTGTTCGTCAGCTAAATCAGAAAAAAGAAAGTTTAATTGCTGAACAAAAAAGTTTAAATGCGCAAAGTAATGAAGTCCAAAGCACAGAATCAAAAAATAGTATTTCTAAAAGACTAGCTGAAATAAATGCGGAGCTCAATGCTATTCAAAAGGCTTTGATTGCAATACTTGGAGTCGGAGCTATTTCTGCTTTGACATCTGATGATTATAACGATGAAATACCACCTGTTATAACAATCATCGGAGACAACCCCGTTACTGTTGAGCTTGGAGGAACATATAGTGATGCAGGAGCTACAGCTCTTGATGCTTATGATGGAGTTGTTAACGTATCTGCTTCTGGAAATGTTGACACATCAACAGTAGGCTCTTACACAATTACATATGTCGCAACTGATTTCTCTGGAAACAGTTCTACAGCTACAAGAACTGTTAATGTTGTAGATACAACAGCTCCTGTTGTTGTTGTTACTGGCGATAACCCAGTTACCGTTGAGCTTGGAGGAACTTATAGTGATGCTGGAGCAACAGCTACCGACGCATCTGGTGACGTCACTGTTGTTTCCTCTGGTGTAGTAGATACAGATAAGGTTGGAGTATATGTGATTACATATACATCTTCAGATGAATCAGGAAATACTGGAGAGGCTACAAGAACGGTTAATGTAACAGATACTGTAGTTCCTGTATTTACATCAGCAGCAACATTCACAGCTGATGAAAATCAACTCGCTATTGGCACAGTAACAGCTACTGATCTAGCTGCGGTAACATTTGCAGTTTCTGGCACTGAATTAGCTATAACATCTTCAGGGGTATTAACCTTTGTCGAAGCTCCTGATTATGAAACAAAATCAACTTATACTGCTACTGTTACAGCAACAGATGCAAGCTCTAACTCTGCAACTCAAGATATAACTGTTGAAGTCCAAGATGTTGGTGGTTGGGATGATAATCCTGAAACAGGCACAGCAACTGGAACATTGCCAACTGAAAGCGGCACTGGAACAGGCACTGGAACTGGAACAGGCACTGGAACTGGAACTGGAACTGGAACTGGAACAGGCACTGGAACTGGAACAGGCACTGGAACTGGAACTGGAACAGGCACTGGAACTGGAACTGGAACTGGAACTGGAACTGGAACTGGCACTGGAACTGGAACTGGAACTGGAACTGGAACTGGAACTGGCACAAGCACTGGTACTTAATTTCAAAATTAATGAGCCTTGGAA
>Ga0181604_10000902_pt1 | contig 26946 bp, 19 predicted proteins | sample 041ome_12_FD_148663 | JGI IMG/M metagenome (GOLD analysis project Ga0181604, IMG submission 148663) | Coastal salt marsh microbial communities from the Groves Creek Marsh, Skidaway Island, Georgia - 041410US metaG (spades assembly) | ecosystem: Environmental > Aquatic > Marine > Intertidal zone...
GGAGGGACGACGACGCGAGGGACGACGGCGCGCGGCGAGAGGGATGGTGAAGTTCGCGCGAAGGCTCGAGAGCGAGGCGTTCCCGTCGTGGGCGGCGCATTACATCGATTATCGCGCGCTGAAGAGGGTGGTGTACGAGGCCAAGGACGGGGCGGACGGCGAGGAGGGCGCGCGGAGGTTTTTGAACGCGCTGCGAGATGAGATCGTCAAGGCGAATGGGTTCTACGCGACGAAAGAGCGCGCGCTGAGGGAGAGGTTGGATGCGCTGGAGACGGACATTCGGAGCGATAGCGTGGACGCGACGGCGTTGCGAAGGGCGAAGAAGACGCTCGTGCGCGAGTTTTATCCCGAGTTGAGCGAGTTGAGAGAGTTTGTGGTGTTGAATTATACCGCCGTCGTCAAGGCGGTGAAGAAATTTAACAAGAATTGCAACCGTAGCGAAAATGCGGTGAGCATTCTGAGCGAGTCGCCGATGTTTTATTCGCTCGGGTTGGCAAAGTTGGTGACTCGGACCGAAATGCTCGCCGTGCACGCGGCGCCGACGAAGTCGGCAAAGGTGCTCGAAGACTCCATATGCCCGGTGTGCGAGGAGGTGCTGAGCAATCCTGTGGTGTTGCCGACGTGCAGACATAAGTTTTGCTTCAAGTGCATCATCAACAGCGCGCCGTCGGCGAGCACGCCGCTCATCACGACGGCTTCGGTGACGAATTTAAACGACATCGCAAATCTCGCCGAGACGGGGTCTCCCATCATGAAGACGCCGGCGAGCAAAGTGGCGTTGTTCCCTGGTCGCTGTCCGGTGTGTCGCGCGAAAGAAGATCGCAAGATCGACGGTCGAATGTTCAAGCCGGACTCGAATTTGGATGAGCTCATCCGCAACTTCAACGACAGAGACTTGGACACGGATGCGGACGAGCTCGACGCGGACATGTTGATGACACCCGCCGCCGCGGGATCTGCGTCGGATGAGAGCGCGTCGGACGTGCAGCCGGAGCATCCCGTGCCGACGCTCCGAAAGGTTTTACTCGTCGCTGTTGCGGGATGTCGCGTGGACGCCATGCTCACCGCGAATACGCCGACGCTTAAATCGTTTATTCGCGGTAACAAGAACGCGTGCTTCTCGCTCGACATGAATGCGAGCGCGATGCGGTGCTCGACGAGTGCGAACTCGCCGATGCTACCAATACTCACGGGGCAATCGGTGAGCGTGTTGAAGGCCATCGATGAAGACGAAGATGCGACGTTGTCGTCCATTTATGATAGACTGAAGGAAACACGCTCGTGGATCAAAGGCGCGTGCGCCATAGGCGAGGCTGAAGATCTGGACAAGATCATTCGTAAAGAGACGAAATCGCTCTTGGCGTCGTCCGTGAGCACAGATGCAGAGGCGAGTGAAGCGATTGCGAAATGTCTTGCGGAACCGACGACGCCTGACATGCTCCTGTTGCATTTGGGCGACATTCAAAACACCGGTTTCAGGCACGGCTTCGGTCCGCACGTCGACACTTATATGGACGCAATCGAATCGGCCGATCGTAAGCTTGCCGAAGTCATCGCGGCTTTGCGTGCTCGGCAGTCGATGCATCGAGAAGAGGATTGGCTCGTCGTCATCACCTCGCCTTCAGGCGGTACGTGTCGTCACGATATGCCCGCCGGGATGCAAGGCCAATTCGACGCGTACGATTGGAGCGACGGCGGCGGTCGTCAGCTTCGCTCAAACGGTGTGAGTGGACTCCTCGAGTTACCGCAACACAGCGCGGGATGGGTGTTGATTGAAAGTGGTCCGAGAGTTGAAATGTCTGGTGAGTTATTGCCGTCACCGTGCGACACAGATATAGCGCCAACCATTCTCGATCATTTCGGCGTCGCAACGCGACGCGAGTGGGCGATGGACGGCGAAGACATGTTGGCGTTTCGACGTCGAGAGGCGCAGGCAAAAGATCCAACGTTGAACTCTCGGTTGAAGAACACGAAGAAAGGGTTCGAGCAGCGACGAGTCAGTCATCCGATCATTGGTTCTACTCCGTTTCCTTCGCATCTTCCGGGACTGTTCGAACCCGCCGGTTGCGCCGTCATCGGGCACAGAGGTTTACAAGCGAATCGCGCTTCTGGCGCCGGTATTCGTGAAAACACGCTAGCATCGTTCAACGCGGCTTCTGCTGGTGGCGCGGAGTGGTGTGAGTTTGACGTTCAAGTGACCGCAGACGGTGTTCCCGTCGCTTGGCACGACGACGTCGTCATCATTCGTCGCGGACTCGGACCTTTGGAGTCGTTTAGCGTTCGAGAGATTGACTGGGCGGATCTGCGCGAACTGTCTCGCGCCGCGCGCGCTACCGCCGCGCGAGCGTCCAACGCCCTCGGTGTTGAAAAGGCAGTTCCTTTAACCACCGACGACGAAGACGACGAAGACGACGACGATTACGACGAAGACGACAACAAGGTGACATTTTATCGCGTGTTCGGCGGCGATCTTGAACCTCAACCGTGGGTCATGGAAGTCGAAGATGAGATCCCAACTTTGGCACAGATTCTTGGAAACACGCCGAAAGAGCTTGGCTTCAACATCGAGCTCAAGTTCGACGAAGAGAACAGCTGTGAAACGCGCCGCTTGGTCGCGGAACTCCGCGCCATTCTAGCGGTTTGCATGGCGCAACCCAGTCGCAGAATCGTGTTCTCATCTTTCGATCCAGATGCCGCTCTACTCATGCGTGCCATCCAAGGCTCATATCCAGTGATGATATTGACCGATGCCGAGCCCCATCACGTCGACCCGCGTCGACGTTCAGTCGCTGCCGCGATGGAAGTCGCGCTCGAAGGTGGCTTGTGTGGCGTTGTGTCGAACGTCAAGGCGATTATATCGCGCCCGTCCGACGCGACCGATGTTCGAGACAGTGGTTTACTTCTCGCTACATACGGCGAAGGTAACGATGATGTCGCTGCATCGTCGACGCAAGTCGAGCTCGGCGTTTTCGGGATCATCACAGACGCCGTGCCAGCCGTCGCGAAGAAGTTCAATGCGACGACTGTGAATCCTGGCAACTTGGCTCCGGCGCTTGCGCCATTGGTATCACCCTCAGTTGACGCAGCGAGCGCGGCGGCGAAGCTGGGCAAGCTTGAACTTGATATGGTGATGCGATCGAACTGGTACAGGCTTTCGGACGAAGGGCAACAGAGCGTAGTCAACACAGATGGCTCGGCGAATTCGTCTCGGCCATCATCGCCAAAGTACCGTCCCCGACGAGATAGCTATGAAGATGCCGCGTCAGACAACGCGGATGCGTTCGAGCGACCGGCGTCGCCAGACTCTTTCCAGGTTCACAAGGTGAGAAATAACGACAAGTGGACTGGATTCCCCCAGTTCCAACGAGGTCGTAGGGAGCGTAAACCGTCGCCTTTGACAAGTCTGCAACCGGTGACGGTAAAAACGTTGCTCCCATGATAGTTTATCTGTACACAAATCCGTCCCAAAACGGACTGTACATCCCGCAACATGTATCTTCTGCAATTTTGTAGCCGCGCCAGGGCGATTCTGCCGTCTTAAACGGCCAAATGCGTCTCGCCGCCTTGTAATATCTCGCAGAGCTTTTGCAAACCGACCGAAACTCGCGCGACGAGCACCCGCAGTGCGCGCCGCACGCCTCGACCCGAGGCGCTGATCGCGCGCGCAGGCGACGCGCACATCGATCGCGAGGACTTCTGTTATCGCTCACAGCCAGCGAGGCCGCCGCCGCGCGTCGACCGACGTCGATGAAGCTCTTCACCTTTTACATCTTCAACGCCAAAGGCGAGTGCATGCACTACCGAAACTGGGCCCGCGAGCGCGCGGGAGGGGATGAAACCACCGAACATAAAACCCTGTTCGGGCTGTTCTTCACGCTGAAAGATTTCGCGCGCCAGCTGGACCCGACGGGTGGCGAACACGGCGCGTGCAACTTTTATGCATTCACGACGAACAACTACAAGCTGCACTACTTCGAAACCGCCACCGGGTTACGCATGATGCTCACAACGGACGTGCGCGCGGGTGATCTCCAAGCCATCATGCGGCACATATACGCCAACATATACGTCGAGTACGTGGTGAAGAATCCGGCGCTGTCGCCGCTCGAACCGTTCGAGTCCGCGGCGTTCGACGAGGCGTTGGACGCGTACGCGAGCGTGTTGGCAAATTAGCATCCTATCACATCGCATTGCCTGTATTATTTCTTTGTATTCTCCTTCGGTCGCATTCGCGCATCCGCGCATCCGCGCGTCGCGTTCGCGCGCCTCGACGCGCCACGTTCGCGCTACGACGCGCCGAGGCCGCGCGATCCTCAGAACGAGACGCGCCTCCGTGCGTCCGTACTCGCGTTGCAGCGCCGCTTAGCGCGATGGCGGGACCTCAAGGCGGTCCGCACGCCGCCCCGGGCGCGAGCGCGCCGGCGCGCGCACGAAACGAAGTCGACGCCGCCAACAGATCCACCGCGGCGCAAGGCGGTGTGACGCCGCGTCGCTACGAAAACTGGGGCGCGCGCAGCGTGGAGTGCTACGAGAAGCTCGAACAAGTGGGCGAGGGGACGTACGGACAGGTGCGTGCGAGGTGACGAGCGAGCCGCGCGCGCGAAGCGAACAAAGCGAACGCGAGGGGAAGGAATGGAAGATCGCGACGAGACATAGACGCCGCCGCGAACGCGCACCGTCGCGCCCGACCCGAGCTAAGAGACTCACCGACGAGCGTGTTTCCGTTGTTAACGCAGGTGTACATGGCTCGATGCAAGGAGACGCAAGACATCGTGGCGCTAAAGAAGATTCGAATGGACAACGAGAAGGAAGGGTTCCCAATCACGGCTATTCGAGAGATTAAAATCTTGAAGAAACTTCGGCACAAAAACGTGGTTGATTTGAAAGAGATCGTCACCTCTAAGGCGAACGCGTCGAATGGACACAAGGGGAGCATTTACTTGGTGTTTGAGTACATGGATCACGACCTCACCGGGCTGGCGGAACGGCCAGGTATGAAGTTTAGCTTGCCGCAGATAAAGTGTTACATGAAGCAGCTGCTCACGGGTTTGCATTACTGTCACATCAACAATATTCTTCATCGCGATATCAAAGGAAGTAACTTGCTCATCAACAACAACGGGGTGCTGAAGCTGGCGGATTTTGGTTTGGCGAAGTCGATTACGAACGAAAACGCAAATCCGCTGACGAACCGAGTCATCACACTTTGGTATCGTCCGCCCGAGCTGTTACTCGGTGCGACACAGTACGGTCCGAGCGTCGACATGTGGAGTGCGGGTTGCATTTTCGCCGAACTCGTGCACGGAAAACCGATTCTTCCTGGGAAAGGCGAGATGGAACAACTGGATCTCATCTTTAGGCTCTGCGGTACTCCGACGCCGGAGAACTGGCCGGACGCCGACAAGCTGCCGTACGCGAAACATTTCAAGCAAAAGAAGCATTATCCGCGAAGACTGCGCGAAGTTTTCGCCCGGTTTTCCCCGAGCGCGAAGGATTTGGTCGAGCGTTTCTTGACGTTAGATCCGGCAAAGCGGATCACGGCGATTCAAGCTTTAGATTCAGATTGGTTCTGGGAAGATCCGATCGCGTGCGAGCCTGAAGACCTGCCTCGGTACGAGCCTTCGCACGAGTTCCAAACGAAAAAGCGCCGTCAAGAGGCAAAGCGCGCCGCGGCGGAGCAGCAGAATAAGAGACAACGCACCGACGACGGCAGAGCGCCTCCGCCTCCGACGGATATGAGACGAGGCCCCGGCCCTGGCGGTCCACGACCGCCCGGAGGTGGTCGCCCGCCTCCTGGTGGTAGTGGCCGTCCGGGCGTGCCATCTGCACCCAGTGGTCGATACGGCGCAGGGTCGTCCGCTGCTGGTTGGTCAAGTGGTCCGCCGCAGCAGCACCAGTCTTACGCCAATCGCGGCGGCAACGCTTTGGGAGGATTCGGAAGTATAGGCGGTGGCTTGAACAGTTTAGGCGGTAAGACTGGAAGCTACTCAAATTTGAACATCAAAACTGGCGCGAGCGGTGGATCGTACAGCGGTTATCGCGGCAGTAAGACGGCTGGTTGGGCCGCCGGCGGGAGCGGCGGCGGGCAACAAAAGCCGGCGGGCTGGACCGGCGGATCCTCCAAGCAGGATCAGAGCAAGCGCGATGAGAAGCGCTAGCAGCTCGAGCTCCAAGCGCGCACATACATAGAAAACGACGTCGTCATTCGGCGCCAACAAACGAAATTTAGCACCGTACAGTAAGATTATTCACGATCTGACACTTCCGAGACCGCGCGCGCGCGAGCGCGCACAACTCGACGCAACGCGCACCAACGCGCGCGAGACAACGCTCGAATAGAAGACAGCTCTCGACCGATACCGTTGATTCTCGCCCGACGCGCCATGTCGCATCCGCGCGTCGTCGACGACGTCGCTCGCAAACACGTCGCGCCTCGACCGTCCTCATTGCAGCTCCCATCCGCGAGCGCTCGCGGACGAGAACTCGCGTTCGCGAGCGCGGAGCCGCGCGGCGATCGGATCGAGATGCGTTCGTTTTCTCGCACGACCGTTTTGAGCGCACCGACGAGCCAGGCGACGGGCACGCTCACGGGGTTACGCGCGGAGACTGGTGCGCGCTCGGGTGCCTCGTTTTGTCCGAGAACGCGCGCCACGCCGATCGACGACGGACGACGGGCAGATCTGACTGACGGACGATCGCCACGCTCGCGCTCGGCGTAGGACGGATTGCGTCGGAATACATCGCGATGAAGGCTGCGAGCGATGATCTGAAGCGCATGAACGAGGAACAGAGAGAGGAGATCCAGCGATTAGAACACGAACGCGGCGCGGCGTTGGCGCAGTGCGCGGCTTTGAAGGCGACGTTGGAGAGCGGAAAGCGAGAGCGAAGAGAATTGTTGATGAAGCAGCAGGAGTTGGAGGAGATCATACACGATATCAAAGCCAACCAGGCGCGCGCGGGGGTCTTACTGGAGGAGGCGAAAGGAAATTACGACGTGTCCTCGAAATTGGTGGAGGATCGCTTGAAGGATGACAAGGAAATGATGGAGCGGGTGTCGTCGATCTCCGAAGAGTTGGCGTTGAAGAAGGAAGAGTGCGATCGAATGAAGCGACATACGCGCAAGTTGAGCGCTGATATGGGCGAAATGCAGTTGAAATTGGACAACGCGAACGTCCGCTTGAATGCGCTCGAGACGGAAAAGGAGACGCTGAACACGCAGTTGAACGCCTTGAGCGATCGCTCCGCCAAAGTCGAAATCCAACTCAAAGCTAGCGAAGAAGTCGTGCAAACGAAGGAGCAAATGATGAAGCGGCTCGAGCAGGAACACGAGAAGATAGAGAAAAGTTTGCGATCGCTTCATGATGAAAAGTTGCGAATAGTGGAGAAGCAACTAGCGGCGAAAGACGACGAGCTCGAACGGGAGCGTGAAAAGTCGGCAGCCGCACAGGCTCAAACGAGCAGTTGGGAAGAAAAGCAAGTCGAACTTGAGCGCCAGATACACGAGCTGACGCCGCAACTAGCTGCTAGAACAAAAGAGCTCGATAAAATCAAGCGATCGCTCGCCACCATCAAAGCTGAAAATGCTGAAAACAAGAAAAAAGTAGACCAAGCGGAAATGGAGATGAACGAACAAGTCGAATCAATGAGGGAGAAAATCGCTGAAGCAGATGAGGCAAAGCTCGATCTAGCGATGAAACTGAAGCACGCCGAGGAAGAACGTGAGATGTTTCACGCTCAAAATAAAAAGCTTGAAACGTCTGGTGCCGAACAGCGTGAAAAAATCGAAGCTTTGACGGCTGAAATCGAGTCGACTCGAACGCGACTCAAAGAGGAGTACGAAGCTCTCGAGCGCAAACACGAGGCGACGAATAAACTGCACGAAACCAAAGTGAACGAAAAAATGGAAAAGCAAATAGAATTGCTGACGAAGCAAAACAAAGAATGGATCAACAAGAAGGACGAGGAGCATGCGCGTCAGCTTGCGGCGAAAAACGAAAAGATTGATTTGCTCGAGACTTCGATCAACGAACTTCGCGAAGAGCTACGACGTTCGCGTGAGACTGTCGATGAGGAACTTGAAGTGCCCAAACCACCCAAGCAGAGATCGAAGCAGCGTTCGGGTCCTAAATCATTGGGTTCTCAAAGAGAAGAAGCACTCCCGACGCCGCATCTCGGTTCGAGCAAGCGGCGGGCGCGTTCGCGGCCTCAACCTCGTCAAGATGAAGAGTCTCCGCCGGATGAGCGAGTGCCCATCGCTTCAAAGCGACCGATGACGGCAATACCGCTTGCGCGTAAGAAGGCGAAAACGACTAAAAGGTCGAAGAAAGAACTCAAGAATGAGGTTCGCGCGTTGGCCATGGAGGCTGACGACGAAGATTTCGATCCTTTCGCATTCGTCGATTCCGAAGCGTCGCTTTAAAAATGCTTTGCTTGTTTTAAAACTGAAGAAATGCTAAATTCGATCCTTGGTCTTGTAGCCGGTGTGTACGGCCACCATACCTCCGGTCAAGTTTTCATGACTCACGTGCTTAAAGCCGACGTCTCGCATCATGGATTTCAACTTTTCCTGTGGTGGAAACTTCCTGATGCTTTCCACCAAGTACTGATATGATCCTCTATCGCGTGCGACTAGCTCACCGAGCTTTGGAATCACGTTGAAGCTATAAAAGTCATACACTTGCTTAAGAATTTCGTTCTCGACGTGACTGAACTCCAAAATCATGTACTTTCCTCCGGGTTTCAGACATCGGTAGGCGTCTGCGATCGCCGCCCTCGTATCCGTTACGTTTCTCAACCCGAACGCGATCGTGTACACATCGACGGACTCGTCCTCGACGGGCAATTTTTCCGCGTTGCCCTCCAGCCAGGTTAATTGCTCTTGATTCAACCCACGCTGCGTGGCTCGTTTCATCCCCTCGCGCAACATCGCCGGGTTGATGTCGCTCACCACGACTTTACCTCGCGTATTCGCATCCAAAACCTGGCCATCGAGCTCAGCCTCGCGCTCAACTCTCTGCAGCGCTCGCAGCACGCGAAACGCGATGTCCCCAGTCCCTCCCGCGACGTCCAAGTGCGTCATCCCCGCGAACACGCCAACTTTACTCACAAAGTAATCCTTCCACAGCCTGTGCACGCCCGCGGACATCAAATCATTCATCACGTCGTACGACGGCGCCACGCGCTCGAACACCCCCCTGACGAGCGATTCCTTCTCCCGAGCGTCGACTTCGACGTAACCGAAGCTCGCCGTCTTCGCTTCGCCGCGATGCGTCGACGACGTCGACGCTTCGTCCGCTGTCGTCGGCGGTTCGTCCGCCGTCGTTGACGGCGACGTCGCGAACGCGCGCGCGCTCGAGACGCGCGCCGCGCCGCGCGCACATCTCGACGCGAACACTCGGAGCGCCATGCCGGCGCGCTCGTCCTCGCGCGGTCGCGCGCGTCGCGTTTTCCGGCGGATCGTCGCGTTCGAGAGGGGGCTCAATCGGGTATTTTCTTCGTCGAACGCGCGATATTCTGCGACGCGCGCGCGCGACGACGATCGCCCGAACCGACTTAAAGCGCGCATCGAATTATGTACGCCGCGCGTCACGCGTGCCGACGCGCCGCGGGCGCGTTGCGACGCGCCGAGGGCGCGTCTTTTGTGGATAACGCGCTGATGAGTCTTGGACAAACCATCGGAACGCGCGTCGCGGGGACGCGCGCGTTCGCGGCCAGCGCGGACGCGCCGCTTCTGGTGACGATGATTGGAGCTCAAAAACCCGTCAGTGAGGTGCACCGCATGATCGAAGCGTCGGGGGCAGAGATTAAGGAGTCGCGCAACGTCCGACTCGGCGGTCGGGCTTCGAACATGTTCTTGGTGACGAACGTGGACCCGATGGCGCTTAAAAAGCAATTCGAGGGACAAGTGTTTGATTTCTTTTCCGTGTTTCCGGCGAAGAACACGGTGCAAGACATCAAGGGTCCGTACTGCGAGACGTCCCCGCTCTTGCCGTATGTGCGTAAAGCGACGATGAGCGTGCCGTTCAAAAAGGGCGTGGTGAACGAAATCACCGAATTCTTATGCTCCAAGGGGGTGACGTTGAGTCACATGGACGAGTACCGATCCGGCAAGGATATCGTTTTGGAGTGCATCATGCATTTGCCCACCGGTCTCGCCGAGTTCCCGTCGGTCGACGACAAGTACGTTCTCCAAAAGCTCGAGGCGCTCGGTTGCACCGTCGCTGAGTTTGGACGCGTCGAGGGCCGACCGCAAGCGGAAAAGGCGGCGAAAAACTAACGCATCGTCACATCGCTCACGCCGCGATGATTTTGTAAATCGAGACGCAGCTATTCATATGTAACCGATGACCCCGCCTCTCGCTCGTAGTCGCGCTTTGCTTTGACAGATTGCCGCACTCGCGCGCTCGCGTGAGCCCTCGCGCGATGCTCGACTTTTTTTACGACGTCGAAGAGAACGGCGAGGTGGCAATCGACGTGCTGGCCGTGATCGTCGCGCTGCTATGCGTCTTCATCGCTCGGTTCTTCGCCACGCCGGGGGTGTACGCGAAGAAATCGCAATACTTTCAACTGCCCGGATTGACGCTGAAATTCGTCGACGACGCCGCGAAAGTCGCGCGCGGACCGACGCTGAGCGAGATCCCAGACGTGTGTGAAGATATGCGCGCGTGTTTCGCGGCAGGGTTGTCGCTCCCGCTGCAGAAACGGCGACAGCAGCTCATGGCGCTGCTGAAGATGATTCGCGAGCACGAAGCCGAGATGTTGGCGGCGCTGCGAGAAGATTTGTCTCGAGTCGGCGTGGAGGCGTTGTATTACGATGTGATACTGCCTCGATCGGAGATTAAAGCGATGGTGAATAACCTGCGCGCGTGGACGGGGAGACGCAGGGTGTGGACGCAGCGATTGATCACGTGGCCTTCGAGTCAGTGGACGGAGAAGCAGCCACGCGGTTGCGCGTTGGTGTGCTCGAGTTGGAATTTCCCATTCATGTTGAGTCTGGTGCCGTTGGCTGGCGCGATTGCGGCTGGGAACACTGTGGTGTTGAAGCCATCGAACGAAAGTGCGGTGTCGACGGCATTGTTGGTGAAGTTGTTGCGGCAGTATTGCGACCCGCGCGTGGTGCAGTGCGTAGGGAGCGAGGTGAAAGGGGATGGAATAGACGTCATGCAGACCGTTCTGAAGGAAAAGTTTGACATGATATTTTTCACTGGATCCACGAGCGTGGGGAAGATAGTCGCGCGCGCCGCTGCCGAAAATTTGACGCCGACGGTGCTCGAGCTAGGAGGAAAGAATCCTGTCGTCGTCACAGATTGCGCGGACCTCAACATAGCGGCGAAGCAGTGCATGTGGGGTCGCACAATCAATTGCGGCCAACAATGCATCGCACCAGAGTACGTGATTTGTCATGAATCACGCGCCGACCGCTTCATGGAGTTGTGTAAGACATGGGCAAATCGCTTCGTTCCGGACGCGTCCGTCGATGGCGCCATGGCGCGCATCGGTGGTCCTAACCCGGCATCTCGGATGGCAAAGATTGGCAAGATGCTCGACGACGCGAAATCGGGCGTTGAGGGCGATCAGATCATATGCGGCGGAGGATATGACGTCACAAGGCGCATGGTTGAACCAACAGTGGTAAAGTGCGCCAGCGAAAAGTCACCGTTCATGAACGCGGAGCTCTTCGCGCCGATTTTGTGTGTCTTGCCGTATAAAACTCTCGGTCAGGCGGTTGACTTGATTCGATCGAAACCCAAACCACTCAGTATGTACGTGTTCTCTCGAACAGCGTCGAAGACGCGTATATTAATTGATAACACACACGCCGGCGGGGTCACCGTCAACGGCACGTTGACGCACTGCGCTCACGATGGATTACCCTTCGGTGGCGTCGGCGAAAGTGGTTTCGGCAGATACCACGGCAGATACTCTGTCGATTGTTTCCAACGCGAAAAGCCTGTGTTACAAAAGACGCGCGGGCTTGGGTTTTTGGGGTTTGGTTTGATCACCGATCCTCCCCTAGTGTATTCGCCGCCCGCGGAGTGGAAGACTCGCGTCGCTCGCATGGTATTGGGGTAAATTAGTGTCGAGGCTGGGGGTGCGCGCGTGTGACGTAGGTCTGTAAACGTCTGTAATACAAAGTATGCAATGATCGTTGCTGTTGATCCCTAACGCATCTCAATCATGGTTCTCGCGTTCGCGAAGCGATCTTTCGCTCGTCGCGCAAAATAGATTTGCGCGAGAAATCGTGTTCGCATGAACATTCGAGAATGAAACCAGCTTCATCAAATGACATCGACACATTGAGTGTGTTTACGACGTTCATCGTCACTGTTTCTGGTTTCCTCATTGATCGAATTGCGCAGAGAGAGCTTTCGTGTTTCATAGCGAAAGCGAGCCACCGTATGGAAAGAGCCGAATGGGCAAAATGCGCCCCAGTTTCCACTCTACTCCACGCGCACGGTGGCTGACTTATCCTCAGCAGCCTTTCTTTGTGGGGTCGATGCCACTGCGCTTCGTGATTTCGAGAATCGTAAACTCTTCGGAAACCGTCGGGTGAATGCCGACCGTCTCATCGAAGTCTTTCTTCGTCGCGCCCATCTTCATCGCTACGGCGTAGCCTTGCGTCACCTCCCCGGCATTCGGTCCCAAGTAATGGAAACCAACAACGCGCTCGTCGTCAGCCAAATTGGTGATGAGCTTGACGTAGCACGCGTTGTCGCCGCGAACGGGCACGCCTTTGTGCTCCTCGTGGTTCAACGTCCACTCCAAAGGCTTGAAGTAAGACACGTAGCACTCGACATTATCCGCGCCGTACGTCTCCACCGCGAGCTCTTCGCTCATGCCAATCGTGCCGTACTCGAGCGGAGTGAAGACAGTCGTGGGCACGAGGTCGTAGTTCATCTTTTCCTTGTACGGAGTATCCGCGAAGACGCGTCGCATCAGCCGCACACCCGCCTTGATGGCTACGGGCGTGAGCTCTTGGCGCGTGTCGAGCACGTCGCCGATGGCGTAAATGTTATCCACGTTGGTTTGCTCGTCTACGCACGCGATTTTACCGTTCTTCGGGTTGAACTCGACGCCAGCCGCGGGAAGGTCCAAGCCTTCCGTAACCGCGTCTCTTCCGACGGCGCACACGACGGTGTCGAAAGTTTCCTCAAACGTGTTTCCGAACATGGTGTTTTCAAACGTTACTTTGATCTTGCCATCCTCTTGCTTTTCGAACGCCGTCGGTTGCGAATCGCGTAAGAAGCGCGTGCCGTGCTCGCCCATGTACTTGACAATCTTCTCCGCGACTTCTTGATCAAATCCACGCAGCGGAATCGATCGAATCGCCACCGCCGTGTCAAACCCAAGCGCGGTCAAGAACCCAGCGGTTTCGAGCGAGATGTACGACGCGCCCACGCACAGCGTCTTCCCCGGCGCCTCGGGCTTGGAAAAAATATCGTCGCTCGTGATGCAACATTCCTTCGCCCCCGGCGCGTCGGGATACGACGGTCGTCCTCCCACCGCGATGACCACTTTATCCGTCGTGATCACCTGTTCTTGTCCATTCTTTTTCGTCGCGATGATCGTATTCTTATCCTTAAACCGTCCGTACGCGTTCACGTACGTCACGTTCTTCTCTCGCAGCGTCGTGCGATACCCGAAATTCAGCGACCCGATGTGGTTTTGAATCTGTTCCACCATCTTCCCCCAATCGTGTCCTTCGCTCGCGAGTTTCCACCCGTACTCCCGCGCATCGCTGAACGACTCTCCCAGGATCCCCGCTTGATGCATGAGCTTCTTCGGGATGCATCCGACGTTCACGCACGTCCCGCCGAGTCCCCACGTCGTCCCCGCCGGGCTCGGCTTGACGAAGTCCAGACACATCGTTTTCGCGCCGTGTTTCGCCGCTTCTTTCGCCGCGGCGAGCCCGCCGGAGCCACCGCCGATGACGACGACGTCGTACTCGTGCCCGTGGTCGCCCTTACACGACGTCTCCGTCATCGCGGGCGCGCCGAACGACGGCGGTGCGCGCGATCGCGGCGCGGGGAGGTCGACGCCGGTGAGGATTGAAAACGCGCGACGGAACGTCGGGAGCGCGCGGCGCGCGCGCGCGACGCGCGTGGTGAGCGAGATGACGCGGCTCGACGCGCGCGGCGACCGGGACGCGGTTCGCGGCGAGGCGCGCGCGCGAGTGCGGGACGGACGCGACGAGATGGATGACTGGGCGACGACTGGGCACTTTTTGAATTTCAGTCGACGGCGAGCGACGAATCGACCGACTATCCTAGGTGGTAATCGTGCCTCGCGCGCGATGGCGCGGAAGAGCGGCCGATTGATTTTAAGAGACCCGCGACGCCGCGCTGCGCGGCGTTAGCGCCGGATGAGAACGCATCCGCCATCGGACCGGCGACGTGGCGCGAGGCGGCTTCGAAACCGCCGGCGAACGCGGACGACGCGCCGCCGAATTGTGTACGGAAACGCTCGTGCGAGCGCGTCTGAACGTCGAAAAATCGTTTCACCGTCATCACCTGTACCCCGGTGACGCCGATGAGGACGCAGACTTCTATGAAAGTCGTGCGAACCATGCGTCGCGCGTTCGATTCCACCGTTTTTTTGTGTCGCTCGGCTCTCACGCGTAAATAATTCATCTCTTCTCGTAACTGCTGCACCCAATTGTTCAACCCCGACGCCTTGCTCGACACGCTCAACACGCCATCCGTCCGGAGTCCCTCGCTCGTCGATCGTTTCGCGCGTTCACGTTTCGCCTTCTCCGATTCGTCCTCTATCCTCGCCTCGACGTCGTCGCCGTTCGCCGACGGTTCGCGCAACGCCTGAAAATAATCAACCTCTATCCTCGCCTCCTTCGACTTCCCGCGCGCGTGATGAAAGCACACCTCATAATCCCCGCATCCACGCGTCTTCACCTCGATCTCTTTCGCCCGTCCTCTGTCGTCCGCGTCGCCGTCGCTTCGTCGCTCGTCGAACGTCCAGCGCGCCGCCTCCGCGCCGCGCGCGTCCCGCAGCGTCCCCTCCACGTCCGTCCCTTCGCGCAGGACGAACCGCGCGTGCACGACGACGTCCATCGCATCGCAATTCACGGTATCGTCCGCGCGCAGCGTCTGCGCGTCGTCGTCGTCGTCGTCGTCAGTCGTTTGGAACGCGACGCGAAACTCTGCGCGTCGCTTCGCATCGATCATCGCGCCCGCACCGCGTACAGACACTCCGTCGATTCCCGACGAAGGTTGAGGACGAACGCGCGCGTCGTCGCGCACCGCGCGGCGAGCGCGCAGAGCGCGAGCGCGAGCGCCGCGCGCCGCGAGCGCGGCATGTCGTCGTGTGGCGCGCGACCGGCACTGATCGACGGCTCGACGTTCGACGATGTCAGGTGCGCGACGGCGACGACTCGACGCGCGCGGCGTCGGCGACGGCGCGACGACGCGGTCGAGCGATGCCGCGACGCGCGCGCGCGAGCGCGCGCGGCGACGCGCGAGGAACGAGCGAACGATCTCGGATGCGGAATCGTGAATGTGAATCAACTTTGCGGGCGACGCGAGGCGCGCGGTGGACGCGCGCGGCGCGTCGCGCGCGATGGCGAACGCGTCCGGCGCGATGACTGACGACGCGATGTCGAGCGGCGGTAGGTTCGGTGCGACGACGCGCGAACGCGGGGAACTCGGGGGAGGGGAACGTCAGACGACCGCCGCAAGGTTCGGGGAGTCTGTTGCGATTCTACACGGATGAGAGCCCGGGGTTGAAGATCACGCCCGTGGTGGTGCTTGGGATGTCGGTGTGCTTCATCGGGTTCGTGACGATGCTGCACGCGATCGCGAAGATTTCGGCGTACACGTCGTCCAAGTCGGCGTAAGGTTGTTGTGATGGACGACGAGAAATAATTTTATCGCGAGTGTGCCTCTCCTCCTATCTAAAGCATGACTACCGTGCTATTCTATTGAGCTATGTTTTGATGTCGTACAACTCGAACCCGCGTCCGGCGACGGCGAGCGTGAGCGCGCCGTCTCGCGCGCGATGCACGTCGATGGCTTCTGGTTCGGGCGTTTGCGTCACGACGCCTTCGCGAGGAACAATTTCCAACCGCGCGTCGAGCGATGCGATGTCCCATATTTTCACTCGTTGATCGACGCTTGTCGAAATGATACGCGAGCCGTCGGACCAGACGCTTCGCATCGCGGAGCTGTGCGAAAACTTGAATTCGGCGAGGCGACTCGGCGATGCCGACGCGTCGTCGACGCGAAACTCTTGCACGCGCAAAGTTTGGTCGTCTCCACCGCTGACGATGATAAAGACGTTTTCATCCGACGTATGTGATATACATAGGGCGTTGACGCCGGACTGATGCGCGCGTTCTATCACGCACACGGGAGCGGCAACTTCGGCATCGTCGAGAAGCCACACGGCGATGCCACCGTCGGTGCCACCGCTGCACGCCCAAACCCTTGAGCGTTCAAGCACGTCCACGGCGAGCGCTGGACACGAATGATGTTTCAATGACGAAATCATACGCCATGCTCGATTTATCTCGCTCATGGCGACGATGGTCACGGCACCGAGACTCGTCGAGTAAAGTACGCGCATTTCCCCGTCGCGCGCGTACGTGGCCACGTCCATGATTCGCTGGTCACTTTCCGCCCTCGGTTCGACGTACCCGCACCCTTTGGTCCAAGCTCGCGTGCCTGGCTTATCTTCCGGTTTTGGTATGACGAGCGCGGCGGACTTGAAGTCCCACGCACCCGTCTTGTCGCGCGACCACGTCAGACGAAAGGCGAGCAAGACTTCTTTCGCGCCTCCGGCACATAACACGTACGAGTGGTCATTCTCTTTGTAAATACTCAACGATTTGACCGTTCGCCCTCCTGGATGCTTGCAAATATCGCTCGGAGAGTACACACGTGCGCCATCTCGTCGCGTTGCATCGTAAAGCAACCGCATGATTGTTCCGTCTTCAGCGCCGGAAACGACACCGAGCGGCGCGTTCTCTGCGCTACCTGGAGGTGGAACGAAGCGTATCGTGTGTATCTCACGTCTACATGCGGGTGTGCATTTCGTCAGTCTTTGTCTCGTACGTAGATCTTTTAAAGCGAAAAATGTGAATTCGATCCTCATAATTGCCTTCTGCGTTCATGATTGTCACTCGTCGCTCGTCGTCGCTACACCGCCGTCATCTAGTGAGCTAGGGGCAATGTCCGCGACGAACGCGACGAGCCGGTAGGACGCTCGATGCGCCACCTCACATTACTACATACGTTATGATCACTGGATCGCTGCGAGAAAAAAGAGTCGGGAAATACTTACCCATGAGACCAAAGCGCACCGGATTTGTCCTCGACGACGTCTTGCTCGGACCACCGCATCGAGATGTGAAGCGACGTTTTGTATCGATGCACGAAGATGATGCGATCGCCGTCACCCATAAAAACGTCGTGCGGTACATTTTGTGCGTGACAAGGTATGCGAATCATCTGACGTTGATCGCTTACGGAATACGCGACAAAGTCCGTCTCGCGAAATCCAGCCGCGCGCGAGAAATCGCCGTTTGCGGTGGCGGATAAAAAGAGCACACTCGCTTTCGACGGTGCAGTCCATTTCGTATCCAACACGAGTTCACCATCTCCGGAAACACTCCAACAGCACGCGTTCGAGTCTCGTCCGCCTGTCATGAACACTGGACCAGGATGGATTTCGCACGCGTTAATGGAAGACGCCTTTTCGTGCGCCGACCACTTCTTCGCCAGCACGACGAGATCATCAGCTTTCGTATTCGCGTCGAAAACACACAAATTTCCTTTTTGATCGCCGACGGCGACTATTTGCAATTCTTCGGAATAGTCAAGCGCCAATATTCGATGTTTGTACGGGTTGCGCAAAGTGAACACGCACTGTTCGACTTCGTCGCGCCGCCAACACTTGATGACGCCGCCTACGATGGACGCGAACACGTACCCGTTCTTCAAGAACACATCCATCAAAACACGAGTTTCGGACGCTCTGAAGGAAATCAAATTCGTGCACGAGCCCGTGTGACACGAAATGTGAGCAATTTTTATGATCCCTTCCAAATCAGAAACGGCGACGACGTCCGAATCATCCGTCCGTTCGACGCTCATCGACATGAGTGGCGACGCGCTCTCGCATACGCGCTCCCACACCCACGCGGCGCCTTTCGATGATATCGTTACGCGATACAAGATTCCGCAGTTCGTTGCTACGTATATCACACCGTATCGCGCGATGCGAACGGCGCGAATGTACTCGTCGTTCGGGCCGAACAAGCTCTTGCGGCGTTTGCTCTTCTTTTTGCGCTTTTTCGACGAAGCGCTCTCAGCGGGTTCCTCGTGCATTTCGATGTCCGTCGAGTCTGCGGCATCGTCCGAGGTAATCTTACCGTCGGGACACGGCGTCACGCTTTCGTGTAGCGCCATGCTGTCTTTCTGTCCCGCGCTTGCGCTAGTCCAATCGCTCATGTTCCAAATCTTTACGCTGCCGTCGGCGCCGGCGCTCGCGAGCACGACGTCGCCGTTGAACGCTTTTAGTTTACAGACGCGCCATATACCACGTCCACGATGGCCTCGAAGTACAGCGAGCTCGCACTGCGGTCTTCGCGTGACGCCTTGCTCGAGGGTCTCCGTACCACGAGCGTTATTTGCATCCCACACGCGCACCGTACAATCCTCCCCCGCCGTGGCGTACACGGGCCGTTCGCCGTCGACGCGCACGCAATCCCATACGCGCGCGACGTGACCAGCCAGCACCGCGCTCGGGCGAACGGAAACGCACGTGTTTGAATCCATCGCGTTCTCGGGCACGTCCCACACACGCGCCGTTCTGTCGTCCGAAGACGAGTACACGACGTCTCCGTCTTCGCCGAATCGCACGCGCATCAACGATCCTTCGTGCCCGACGCATTTCACGCGAACCGCCCCATCGCGCACGCACCACAGCTGCACGTCGTTAAATATCGTTCCTGCCGCCACAGTCATCCCCGCCCACGTCTCGCTCGCGCTCAGCGCGAGCGTATAAAGCAAACATCTCGACTCGCATTCCACGCGTTCCGCGCGCGTCCAACCGTCGCCCTCCGCGTCTCGCCTCCACAGCTCCACCGCGTTATCGCTGAATCCGATCGCCATCGCGCGCCCGCGCGCGCCGTCGTCATCCGCGATTCCGCGCACGTCGTGCACCCACGCCGCGAACGGCGCGAACGGCGTCTCCGCCGTCCAGCCGTCGCCGTCGCCGTCGTCGCCGTCGCCGTCGCCGTCCCGCAGCCGCATCACTCGCACCCTGCGCTCGCCCCACACCGCGCACGTCTCCCCGTCTCGTAAATCTCGCACGCCGTGCACGCGCACGCCCTGCGCCTCGAACACCGCCGCGCTCGCGACGCGTCGCGCGCCGCTCGCGCCGCATCCGCGCGCGCCATCCGTCCCGAGCGCGAATCGATGAATCGACGCCCCCGCGCCCGCGAGCAGCGTCCCGCGCGCGCCGAACGACGCCACGCACGCGACGTCCCCGACGTACGCGCGCGACCGCGTCGGCATCGCGGCGCGACGCGCGCGACGCGCGGGACAGTGCGGCACAGCGCGACGCGCGACCGCGAGCGATGGACGCGCGACGCGCGCGTCGACGCGCGTCGACGACGGCGCGCGCGGGCGTCGCGTGCGTCGTCGCGCTCGCGCTCGCCGCGGGCGCGCGCGCGAGCGTCGCGTTCGATCCGCCGAGCGGGACGCGCGCGATGCGAACGCTGCGCGTCGCGATGCGAACGACGGACGGCGCGGCGACGACGATCGTGTACACGCTGAACGGCGCGACGCCGGCGATCGGGGAAGAGGACACGAAGACGTACGAGGGGAAGGTGACGCTGCCGTGCGTGCGCGAGGCGAGGCGAGGCGAGGCGAGGCGGCGAAGGATTGGACGCGCGCGTTTGAGTTTTTGGTGTTCGAGACGCGACGAGAGACGACGGCGACGGCGCGGACGGCGACGGTGAGACGCGGAGAACGAACGACTGACGCGTGAACGGTGATCGCGGTTCGCGACGCAGGATCGGGACGTGGACGGTGAAGGCGGCGGCGACGAAGGACGGCGGCGTCGGCGAGGTGACGGAGGCGAAGTACGACGTGACGACGGGGGGCGGAGAAAACTCGAGCGCGCTGACGCCGGGGCACGTGTTGGGGGTGGCGTTGTTGTTAGTTATGGGATTGTTCGGGTTCGTCGTTTTCGCGGGCGTGTGCACGGCGGGGTTCAACGCGTTGTTCAAGACGGCTCCGCCGACGATACGAGGACCGGGGGCGTCCGATCCGAGGATACCTCGGACGTCCTCCACGTCCGGAATGGCGGAAATGGGGCAGGTATCGTCGCTTGGATTTCGAAACACCACTAATCCAGCGATCGGTGGTGGCGGTGGAGACGACGCTGGAACGACGAGGCTGCTCCAAACGAGCGCGTCGTCGGGTGATTTGACGCCCATGCGGGCGGGCAAGCGAGATTAAAGGTGTAATATAGGGGAGATTACAATTGATTCGATTACGTGCGCCAAGCGTCAGACTCTTCGTCGTCGCACTCTTCTTCCCACCACGTCGACGTCTTATAACCGCTGCGAAGCTTCTTCATCGGGCTGTCGTCGGGATCGTTGATGCCAAGCGCGATGAGCATTTCCTCCTTCGCCTCCGCGAGCGTAAATCTGTCCTCGTTCTCCGCCACGCACGCCAACACACCATTGTTTTGCTTGATCATCACTTGCCACGGCGCCGGGTATTCGCGGAAAATCGCACCGGAATAGTTGATGACGAACGGCGACACATTAATGGTGCGCGAATAGTTGCGCGTGCGCAAGTAAAACGCCGGCGTGAACCGGGACAGAAATCGGTAGTGAAGCGCCTTTTCCGGGAACGAAAACAACCCAAGATCGGCCCGGAGCGTGTCTAACTGCAAGTTCAACCCAATGAGCGGTCTGCCATTCGCCGTCTCGTCGGCAAACTTCTCCAAGCTCTCGAGTTCAATCGTACTCAAGTTGACGACGATGAAAACATCCGCCGAGTCGAAATCATTATCCCTTTCTTCCTCCTTACGCGTGCGCAAACCTTTACCTCCAAGCATATCACCGAACGCCGATCCAAACATACTGCTCTTACGTCCATCAAGTACGTTCAACCGCACGCCCGCGCTCGACAAACCCAACGCGTTTTCGAAAATCTTCTTCGCTCGTCGGTATTCGATCCCGTCCGGCACCAACACGTCGACATTCTTCCCCATCTCCGCGTTCAGCTTCTGCGCCACGACCAGCGCGTACTGTACGTTCGCATCGATGTACACGTCCGACGCCGCCTTGTAATCCGCGTCTTCGCCGGGAATCGCCGGGAACTCGACTTCGATCAGAGTCTTACCTTCGTTCAGGCAATCTCTCACGCTCGCGTACGCGTCCATGCACATCGCCGTGTAGCTCTCCGGCGCGTACGTCGATCGTCCTTCCATGCGTTCCTCCATCGTGCGCTCCGCCGGCGCCGCGCTGGCGCGCACACGGTGCGTTTTCGCGGCGGAGACTTTCGTCGACGTCATGCGGCGCGACGGCGCAGACGCCGCGCGCGCGGGCGCGGTTCGCGCGTGCGCTGCGCTGAGAGCTTGCATGATGCGCGACGCGAACGACTCGTCTCGCTCGGGGCGACGCTCGGGACGCGCGCGCGAAACAGTGCGGCGACGACACCGAAGTGCTTTATCCAGAACGCGCGCGCGGCGTCCGCGACTTCGCGTGAACGCGACGCGACGCGCCTTCGCGCCTTCGCGTCGCGCGTTTCGGTGAGAGCGCTCATTTAAATTACAATCCACGTAGTGTACACTCGCTTCGCCCGATCGTCGTCGCGCGATGCGTTTCTCGGCGTCGTTCGGCGGCGGCGCGCCTCGAGCCGCCGCTCGCCGGCGTCGTCAATCGAAACACTTGGGTATCTTCCCCCGATCCGCGATCGACGGCTTCCCAGCCTCGGTCCATCGCGCCTTCATCGTCTCCAGCGTCGCATCGCTCGTGTGTTCGCTCAGGCACGCGCTCATCGCTCGCGCTTGCTCGCGGCACGCCCACGCGACGCTCAGCGTTCGCCCCTTCACGCACTCGTAGTACGTCCGCTGCGCCGTCTTGCATCGCACGAGCGCGCGCTCCTTCATGAGCGTGATCAGCGCCTCCTCTTCCTTCTTCAGCACGCTCGGCGCGGGCGACATCGCGCTCGAACGCGCGCGACGCGATGTGACGAGACGTGGGCGTCCGCATTGCGCGCCGCGCGATGGCGTCGAGCGTTCGCGCGCGCGGCGCGCGCCAGGACGAAGCGCAGGACGCGCCGTCGTCGTCTGACGCCGCGCGCGGCGCGAGCGGTGCGTTGGCGCGTGCGAGCGACGACGACGGCGCGACATCGGTCAATGCCGAATTGGAAACGTTCATCGTCGCGCGCTACTTGCGCAGGCGCGGACGCGCGTTCGCGAGCGTCGCGAGTGATTTCGAACGCATCGCACGCGCGAGCGGGGCGTTCCCGCGCAGGCTGGACGTGTTCGGTGAGGCGCACGATGCGAGTTTCGAGGATTTGGCGCGCGGCGCGTTCGCGAATGTGCCGGAGGACGCATTAGAGCGCGCGGTGGCGCGCGCGCGAGGAGCGACGCACGGACGAGTCGATTTTAGAGATGAAGGTGGTAGTGGTTCGGTGTGCGCGCGCGCCGAGGGGCAAAAGCGGTCGCGAGGGGCGTTAGTCAGGACTTTGATGCGCGAGACGGCGGCGACGGGCGGTTGTCGGGTGGAGGCTTTGGCAGAGACGAAGACTGTCGCGAAGAATATGAATTGTCTTCGCACGCTTCGCGCGCACAGAGATGCGGCGTATTGCGCGGTGCTGAGCGCGAGCGGAAGACGGTTGGTGACGGGTGGGGACGATCGGTTGGTAAAAATTTGGTGCGCGTACAACGGTTTGCTTCGCGCGGCGTGTCGAGGGCACGTCGGGGAGATTACGTACGTAGCGATCGATTCGCGAGAGGAAATCGTGGCTTCGTCGTCGACGGATACAAGTATTCGGACCTGGGACTTGGAAAGTGGCGCGCCCATCGCCGTGCTTCTTGGCCACACGCGTTCGATTACCGAGTTGCACTTTTGTCCATCGGTGCCGCACGTGTTGTTGAGTACGGCAGACGACGGCACAGTTCGTTTATGGAGCGCTCGACGAAGTTCGAACGACGTGAAACCAATGGTGATAGATTTGAACGTGAACGGAGGGGCAATCACCGGCGGTAGAGTGGTAGAACATGGTGTCATGCCTCTGGCAGCGATGGCGAATGAAGCAACGTCTCCGGGCATGCGCACTCGCGGCGCGCAACTCAACGCAATCGCGGATGAGGCGAGCGCAGAGCGCGACGGCGAGGCGTGTCAAATAGTCTGTGGTGCGTTCAACGACGTCGGTGATACGTTTGCTGTCGGTACGAGTATGTGCAAGGTGTTTATGTGGAAGCTTGATTTAGAACAGTTGCGCTCGTCTGGAGACTGTTCTCCTACGGAGAATGCGGTGAAGAAGATTTCCTTATCTGGATCGCATTTGAACGATGTGGTGTCGGTGCACTTCTCACACTCGGGTGACATGCTGTTATCCGCGTCCAAGGACGGGCAGGCGAGGATATGGGTGCCGAGTTCGAGCGCGTCTCTCCCTGGGCGCGCTCGCTTGTCTTGGGTGCTTCGATCGACGTTGACGACGCCGGAAGACGCCGCTGCGTTGCGGGAACAGCAACGCATCGGCGCTATTACCTCACAGCAGTACTCGAGGCGCGCGCCAAAAGTACCAAACATGCATATCGCCGTGTGGTCGACCGATGACACGCGCGTCATAGCTTCCATGGGAGATCAAAGTATTCGCGTCTGGGACGTCGCGTCTGGCGAGTTGCGACACGCGATGCGCGAACACACCGCCGCAACGTACGTTATTCAATCCAATCCATTAGATCCTCGATTGGTGATGAGTGCGAGTTACGATGGTAAAGCCGTGATATGGGATATTGTTGAAGGCGTCGCGCTTCGTGTCTTTGATGGATCTCAGTACCACACCAAACTCGTCGACGGCAATTGGCATCCAGACGGCACATCCATCATCTGTTCTGATTTATCCGGTCAGTTCTCCGTCTTCGGCACTGGCGATAGCGTGCGACTACTTCGTGCGAAGTACGAGCAGTTCTTGCAGACGGAGTTCGTGGGTGATGACGCGCTCGGTCGAAGCGAGGGCGGGCATTTGATAGAGCTCGCCACCGGTGCGCTCCTTCACGAAGCGTACCCGAGAAACTTGCTTTGCGACGCCATGGGTGATCCGTATCCCGACCCTTACCAGTCGGCGTTTCAATCGGGGCAGGTTGCAGCGTGCTTGCCATCAGCGGATTCGGGGATGCCGGATGTCGTCGTGCAAGCCCCGACTTTAGCCGAACTAGCGCCGACAGACGTGCAAGGTCCGTGGACTGCTCAAGACGAAACGATGCCGACGCAAGAGATCATGTATAGAATGTCCGACGACGAGAACGATGGAGTGAATGAAGACAACATAAGTGACGCCGACTTTGAAGAACCTGATGATGAAGACGAGTCCGACTACGATACCGATGCAGAACGTCGCGCACGCTCAGCACGCAGCCGAAATCGCGCTGTGCGCTCGCGTCGGCGGCGGCGCGCGCGCCGTTTCGACTCGGATGAGTCAGAAGAATCAGATGACTCAGAAGATCGCGCGACTCGCAGAAGTGCTCGAGAGCATCGCAAACCACAGCGTTTAGGCGTAGATGCGTACGAATCGACGAGTGATGAAGAAGAAGACGCGCCGGCGAGAATCACTCGCAGACGCCGCCGGGAGCTCGAAGAACTCGGGATCGATCCTGACGAGGTCAAGAGCGACGACGTTTCCGAGGAAGAGGAAGGTAAGAGACCTGCGAAACGAGTAAAAAAGTCAGTGACGTCTCGCCACGATATCCGTCTGTTAGATGCGTACTCTTGGCTGTGCGCTGAGGAAGTTATTGTCGGCATGTACGTTCCGCAACTGGGAGATGAGTTGGTGTACGTAGCCCAAGGCCACTACGAGCGCATGCAAGCGACGGGAAAGAACTGGCGCGATGAGGCACCGTGGCAAACGCTTACATCGATGCGGTTCGTCGAGCCTTGTACCGTTTCGTCATTGCGTTACATGATATCCGACGACGGCGCTTACGAAACGCGCTGTTTGCTCGAGTTGAAGCTCATTGATCCTGCTTGTGGTGATTACGGAAAAGAGTTCCTTGTCGAACTCCAGAAAAGTGATACACCAGACTTTCTTGTTCCGATTTCACGTTATCAGACGGCAGAGCAACATTCGTGGAAACGAGGCGACTATTGCGCGGCCCTGTGGGACGACACTGGTCTCGGCGACATGTCGCCGTGGTACGGGATGGTTCACGACGCACAAAGCAATGAAGGCAAATGGACTGGGTCACCGTGGAACACGCTATGCGTGCAGTATTTGAACGTGCAGAATGAAGACGATAAGTTCATGAATCATAGCTTTTGGGAGCTGTACAACGACGAGGCGATGAAAAAGGAGCACGCGAAGTCGTTTTCAGACGCCTCAACATCGCGTGGGCCGCAAAAGGCCAAATTTGCGAACGTCGATGAGAACTATCCATCGCTCAGTGCAAGCGTGACGAAAGATTTGGTCGCTCGAGTGCAGAGAATCATTCGAAACTCGAGATTTGCGGCTTTCGTCGAAGCCATCGGCCCGAACGAACGCTTCGCTCGAGCAGACGGCGCAATGACGAATTATTGCTCTGTCGTCCCAGCGCCCATGAGCTTGAAGCTCGTCATGCAACGATTAAAAAGTGCGTACTATCGGCAGATTGGTGGATTTCGTTCCGATATCGAGCTCATTCGTATCAACGCCCAAATATTCCACGGCGAAGAAAGCGCATTCGCGAAGTGTGCCGAGGAGCTTGAGGACGATTTACTTGATAATTTGCCCACCGATGAACGCGATGTGGACGCCGACGAGATCATCACACGCATGACTCCGTATCCGCGCATCATTTCAGCGCAACAGCCAGTTGCCGCGAGCGGAGGTTTGCGAGTCCGAATGCGACGTTCGACGCGCCAGTAGCTACAACTCGATACACTCATATTAAACGTCTGTCTACATTCACCCATCGCGCGGTTTAAACCCGTACTTCTTCCGCTCGTAAAACAAGTCCGTACGCGCCGCCCCGAGATTGATAATCTTCGGGCATCCATCCCTATCCTTCTCCATGAGTGTGCACCCCTTGCAATAGTACGCGTCGCTCACGCCGACTGCGCCGCAAATCACGCACCGCCCTTGATTCGTCCCGTAGTTACACTCATCGCACACCCGCACCAGCGTCGCCGGGCGCACGTGTGAATCACAAATCACGCACTTCCCATCGCCTATTCGTTCAATTTTCCAATCATCATCGTCAGTCGTCTTCGTTCGCGTCCGTCGCTCGGCGCCCTAACCGCGCCCGCCGCCTCGCCGCGGCGCCCCTTCCCCTCTCGCGTCGCCTCGCTCGCACGCACACTTCTCGCACAACCGTCCGATGGATATTCCGGGCATCTTCCTGCACATGATCAAATCGGGGTGGTGTTTCGACTGCGTCCGTCGTCGTCGTCGTCGTCGTCGTCGTCGTCAGTCGCGGCGTTCACAATCGCCTTCTCAATCATTCGTCGAGCGCTCGCGTCGTCGTCGCGCATCGTTCGCGCGCGCGCGCGCCGACGTCGTCGCGCGCGTCGATCGCGTCGTCGTCGTCGCGCCGCACCATGTCGACCGCGCGCGCGCGGCGTCGCGCGTCGGTCCGAGTCCGTCCCGCGCGACTGCGTCTGGCGTCACTTCGCGCGCGATGGCGACGACGACGACCGCGGCGTTCGCGCGCGCGGCGCGCGCGGCGGCGCGCGCGGACGCGCGGGCGACCGGTCGCGAAGCGCGGCGCGCG
>Ga0181604_10000932_pt1 | contig 26598 bp, 18 predicted proteins | sample 041ome_12_FD_148663 | JGI IMG/M metagenome (GOLD analysis project Ga0181604, IMG submission 148663) | Coastal salt marsh microbial communities from the Groves Creek Marsh, Skidaway Island, Georgia - 041410US metaG (spades assembly) | ecosystem: Environmental > Aquatic > Marine > Intertidal zone...
TTAGAAGAAAAAATTGCACAATTATTTATTAATTGGGTATCACCAGAGCAGTCAGATTTTGAAGAAATAAAAAAACTAGTTGAAGTAAATAAAATTGGTGGTTTAATATTTTCAATTGGTACAACAAAATCTCACATTGAATGGCTAAATAAGTTTCAAGCAATCTCTAAAACACCTTTGTTAGTTGCTATGGATGCTGAATGGGGCCCATCACAAAGATTGTCTGATGTTTTTCCTCATCCTTGGAACATGACACTTGGTGCTATCCAAGACAATAATCTAGTTAAAAATATATCAAAAAGAATGGCAGAGCAGAATAAGGCTCTTGGAGTTAACTATAATTTTTCTCCATCTGTTGATGTTAATAATAATTCAAAAAATCCAATAATTGGAAATAGATCTTTCGGTGAAGATCCCGAGAATGTATATCAAAAAGCAAAAGCCTACATAAATGGCCATAAAGAGGCAGGAGTGTTTACATCAGTTAAACATTTTCCTGGTCATGGGGATACTGACAAAGACTCTCACAAGACGCTTCCTGTTATTAATGGAAGTATGAAAAGACTTAATGAAGTTGAGTTATATCCTTTTAAAAAATTAATTGATGATGGTGTTGTAGAATCTGTTATGACAGCTCATCTTAGTGTTCCAACTTTAGATAAAAAATATCCCTCATCATTATCAAAAAAAACAATAAATAATCTTTTAAGAGAAGAATATAAATTTACCGGTATAACAGTAACAGATGCACTTGACATGAAAGGTGTTCTTCAAGATCCTAATATCAATGTTGATCTGAGGGCTTTTGAGGTTGGAAATGATATTATCTTGATGTCTACAGATGTTACTAAGGGTATCAATCTAATTGCAGAAAAGCTAAAAAGAGGTAAGATCCCGATGAGTAAATTATCTGAGTCAGTAAAAAAAATCTTATCTCTAAAAGCTAAATCTAATTTAGATGGCACGATAAAGATTTCTTCTGAAAATATTCTTGAGAGAGTTAATACCCCAAAAGACACCCTCTTGTATTCAAGAGCAATGGAGTCAGCAATAACATTAGTAAAAAACAACTCCAGATCTCTTCCTCTTTTAAAAGATAAAAAATACTTACATGTTTCATTTGGAAATGAATCAACCTATCTCTCTAATAAACTAAAAAAATATGTTGATGTTGATTCCTATAATTCAAAAGATTATGATCCTCTCTTTAAAAAAACAAAATATGATGGTATAATAATATCTTATCACGGATCAAGTTCTAGTCCATATTCTTCAAATATAATACCCAAAAATATATCTGAAATTATTGAGAGAATAGGGGAGAACAATAATGTAATATTAAGTTTATTCCTTAATCCATATAGTTTGAATTCTTTTGAAAAAATTGATAGTTTCAATTCAATTATTGTGGGTTATCAAAACAATATGATCTCTCAAGAAATCATGGCTGATTTATTGACAGGTATAAGGTCTTTTAAAGGAAAATTACCTGTCTCAAATAATTTTTATCCAGTAAATCATGGTATATCAATTGATAAGAATAATACTCTTGGATACTCAAGACCTGCTTATGAAGGTTTTGATCAAAAAAAACTTTCATATCTAGATTCAATTGCTATATCTGCTATAGACTCAATGATGGCTCCAGGAATTCAGATGTTAGTCTCAAAAAAAGGTAAAATTGTATATAATAAAAGTTTTGGATATCATACTTATAAAAAATTAAATAAACTTGAGAACAACCATGTATTTGATCTATCATCGATTACTAAAATCCTAGCTACTATGCCTTTAGTTATTCAAGAATATGAGATCGGGAATCTTTCTTTAAATACAAGTCTTAATCAGCTATTCCCCAAAAAAAAACTTGCAGATAAAGGAGAAATTACATTAAAAGAAATGTTATCTCACTACGCTAGGTTAAGACCATGGATCCCATTTTATGAAGAGACTTTAAATAGAAGAGAAAAGCCAAAGACAAGATTTTATAAAACTAATTCAAGATCATCATTTTCAACACCTGTTACTGAAAATCTATTTCTAAAAAGAAATTATGAGGAAAAAATATTTAAATCAATTGTAGATAGTGAGTTGATTGAAAAACTTGAATTTAAATATTCGGACCTTCCTTTTTATTTTTTAAAATTTTGGTTCGAAGACAAATATAGTAAACCACTTGATATATTAGCAGAAGAAAGAATTTTTAATAAGCTTAAACTTGAAAGAACAATGTTTAATCCATATAAAAAAATAAGTTTAGATGAGATTGTACCCTCTGAAGAAGACAATTTTTTTAGATATTCAAAACTGCATGGCTATGTCCATGATGAGGGTGCAGCAATGCTGGGAGGTGTATCTGGACATGCTGGATTATTCTCTAATTCCTATGAAGTTGCCATTATACTTCAGGCTATGATTCAAGGAGGTTCATACAATAACCAAAGACTTTTTAATTCAGAGTCATTTGATGTGTTTAATACATGCTATTACTGTGAGTATGACAATAGAAGTGGGGTGGGGTTTGATAAGCCTCAAATTGAGGGTAATCACGGCTCAACTTTTGGTGGAGTTTCAATGAATAGTTTTGGTCACTATGGTTATACAGGTTCAATGGCTTGGGCTGACCCTGATGAAGAAATAATTTTTGTATTCCTTTCAAACAGAACCTTTCCTACTAGAGAAAATACGTTGCTTCAAAAAAGTAATATTAGAACAAGGTCTCAGGAAATAGTTTATAAATCAATAATTGATTCAAAATGAAAATTGGAATAGTATGTTATCCCACATTTGGTGGTTCAGGAGTAGTAGCTACTGAACTTGGGATTGAATTGTCAAAAAAAGGGCATGAAATACATTTTATTACATACAGTCAACCTGTAAGATTAGATGCTTTATCAAAAAATCTTCATTATCATGAAGTTAATGTACCTGACTACCCGCTTTTTAAATATGAACCATATGAACTAGCTCTGTCAAGTAAATTATATGATGTAATCTCTAAGCACAAGATTGATGTTCTTCATGTACATTATGCGATACCCCACGCATATGCAGCATATATGGCAAAAAAGATACTTTATGAAAATGGATATAGCATTCCTATAATTACTACTCTTCATGGAACTGACATAACCCTTGTTGGTAACCATCCATTTTATAAACCAGCAGTAACTTTCAGCATTAATAAGTCAGATATTATAACATGTGTCTCCAATAGCCTAAGAGATGATACTAGAGAGTTTTTTGGGATAAAACGAGATATTGAAGTAATCCCAAACTTCATTGACATAGATAAATATGATAAAAAACATCATTTGTGTGAAAGGAACATGATTGCTCAGGGAGAAGAAAAGATAATAGTTCATGTAAGTAATTTTAGGCCATTGAAAAGGATAATAGATGTACTTAAAATTTTTGATAAAATCTCACAAAAAATAAACTCTAAGCTTATTATGGTGGGTGATGGTCCTGATAAGAAAAAAGCAAAAGATTTTCTAAGAAAAAACGATTTAAAAAATAAAGTTATTTTTCTTGGTAAGACAAATGAAGTTGATGAAATTCTATGTTCATCAGATCTGTTCTTGCTCCCTTCTGAAAAAGAGAGTTTTGGTCTGGCTGCTCTTGAGGCTATGGCCCTAAAAGTTCCTGTAATTTCCTCTAATGTTGGAGGTCTGAAAGAGTTAAACATAAATGGTAATTCAGGCTATACAAGTGATGTTGGTGATATAGATTCTATGTCAAATAATGCTATAGAAATTCTATCTAATGAAAATTTAAAAAAGGAATTTAAGGCTCAGGCTTTTGAGAATGCAAAAAAATACGATATCAAAAAAGTAATTCCTTTGTATGAAGATATTTATAAAAAAGCTATTAGTAATTCTTAATTAGGGTTGTAAATACTTTTAGCCTCCTTATATATTTGTTCTTTATCAAATGTCATTTTCTTAGTTTGAAATTTAGAATATAAATCCATTTGATCTGTATAATGTTCTGAGTCAGGATTGTCAGAATTTCCATATGAAATAATACTTTCAAGAACTGGTCCCTTTTCGTTAAATCTGACAAGTCCAATATATGACTCTCCCTGTATTACTTTATGCTTTCCATCTTTGTATGGTCTTGATGACATAGCTGTTATTACGTCAGGGAGTCCCCATATAGGAATTTCTATATCACCTCTAACTAGTTTTTGAAAATCTCCTAAAGTTATGTCAGTTGATCCAAAATTATTATTCAAATATGACTTTACATCTCTTAAAGCTGATAGAAGTGTTTCCTCACTTACAGTATTATTATTTTTTTGTATTTCATTTCTATATCTCCAAACAAGTTGATAATATAGAACACCATAAATTCCAGCACCATGTGAATCTATATCTGTCTTTCTATTCCACTTTTGAATTATATCTAACATTTCAAACAAATTATTATCGGGATCAATTTTTAGCGTCTCAATTATACTAATGTCCATAAAATTATAGTTAAACTTTGATGGAAATGAATTATCGTATTTAATATCCTTAAAATCTTTGTATGAAACTTTATCGTAACTCTCAATTAATTCAATTAATCTAGTGGATCTATTGTTATCATATGTCTCGTATCCCATTCTCTCACTATAATCTTCTTCTTTGGGGTTTTCTTCAGCTGATGTTGATTTAAAAGGAGAGTGATTTGCATCATATATAAAACCAGCTTTTGGTTGAATAACTTGAGGAAGGTCTTCTATATCATGATATTCAGTCCATAAAGTTTTTTTAGTATCCCCAGGAACAATTCCTTTCCAGTTGTATCCTTCAGCTCTTTTAGGAATTATTCCGTTAGATATATAAAATATCGTATCATATCTATCGGCATATCCAATATTAAAACCTGGAATTTGCTTCATCTTTAAATTATTATAGAATTCAGTAAAATTTTTGGATTTACCCATTTTCCACCATTGTTCTAGAGCTCTAATATTGAAAAGGGTTGGGGTTCTAATTGAGTAGTACCCAGATTTATTTTTTAGAGTTGGACCATAGATACTTTTAAAATACTTTCGGTTTATAGTAATTGGAATACCAAGGACTTTAATGCTAATTTTAGCTTTTAATTTTTCTAATTTGTATTCCTCTCCATCAACAATATATTTTCTGTTATTTTTCATTCTTAATTTGAATACATCAGTTTTATCTGGATAATTAACTGTATGAGACCAACCTAGGTTTTCATTTACTCCAATTAAAACATGAGGAGTTCCAGGATAAAGAGTACCGATAATATTGGTTCCCTCCTCACTATTTAAGTGAACTTCATACCATGAGGTAGGGCCTTCAAGAGGTTGATGAGTATTAATTGCAAGGAAAGTTTCGCCATTATCAGTTTTATTACTATTCATAGCTATTACATTAGATCCTGTGAGATTTTGATCTAAAAAATCATCCTGAGTATCATTGTTTAGAATTCTTCCTGCCCAGTCCGCACCCTGATTTGAAATAAAAAGCTGAAGCTGGCTATACATCATCATCATTTTAGGAGTAATAGGAAAAAGTTTTTTGTACAATACTTTATCTGGGTTGTTTCTTGCATAAGAATTTAAGCCCTGAGCATATCCAGAAATTACATCAAAATATTCCTCGCTAATTTCTCCTATTTTTTCATCAATAATTTCTTTAGACCCTATAAGCTGTGTTATAAAATCAGCTGGTGCTCCTTTAAGTCCTATATATTTTGATAGCATACCATTTCCTGCTAAATATGCCTCTTGTATAGTAGTAAAGTCATCTTCAGCATTTACCCATGCAAGGCCGTAAGCAAGCTCTGCATCTGTTTTGGCAAATATGTGAGGTACTCCAAAATCATCTCTAACAATATCAATATTATTTGGATTGATTTGCGAGTTTAATAAGCTAGTAAAGAGAAATATTGAAAGAAAGAGTCTCATTAAAGAAGAGTCATTTGTATTACTCGAAAAACTACATAGCAAGCGAATAATATAATAATTGTCTTTCTGTTTTTTTCGTACCATTCCATTATTTATTTTTTAAAATTAATGACCCAATAGGAATAAAAAGAAGGAGTAGCCAAATATTTGTCAAATAAGATATTAATATAGATATCAATACTAACATAATACTTATTGTCCACTTTTTATTCATAATCATTATGGCCAATATACAATTTATATAGACTATAATAATTTAAATTTTTCTTAAAATAAGATTTATAAATATTAATATATTAGAGATATGAATTATAAAATATTTCAAGGATTTCTAATAGTGGTTTTATTATTATTGTCTTCAACTCAAATAATTGCTCAACAAAAAATATCATTATATAACTCTAGTCAGGATTGTGATCTAAATAAAAAAGACAGAATTGATGAAAGGGACGGAAGTACATACATTTATGAGGTAGAATATCCAGAGATATGGTACTACCCAGCAATAAATAAAGATGACAATAAGCCTGCAGTGCTTGTAATTCCAGGAGGTGGATATGAATTTCTTAGTATGAATAATGAAGGTATTTCAATAGCTAAATGGTTAAATGAATTAGGTGTAGATGCATTCTTGCTTAAACATAGACTCCCTAAAAATTATGACTCGCCATGTAAACAAAATGTAGCCACTAATGATGCATTTAGAGCTCTTGAAATAATAAGAGCTAATTCTAAAAAATGGAATATAGATTCAAATAATGTTGGTGTAATAGGTTTCTCTGCTGGTGGTCATTTGGCATCAACTATTTCAACTAAAGGTAAATTAGGGTTTAATAAACCAGATTTTGCAATTTTAGTTTATCCTGTTATTAACATGGACATAGACAGACAAACATGGACTTTTAGTAGTTTTTTTGGATATAATCCTGATGAGAGTATTATTCATAATTATTCTAATGACTTAAATGTAAATCAGGAAACACCTCCAACTATTCTAATTCACTCTAATAATGATGAGGGTACACCTCCTGAAAATAGTATTAGTTATTATTCTGCTCTTAGAAAAAATAATGTTCCTGCTTCCATACATATATGGGAAGATGGAGGTCATGGATATGGTCTTGCAAAAGGAAGAGGTACAATTGAATCTTGGACAAAAATTGTTAAAGAATGGATGATTCTAAGAGGTGTAATTAATTAAAAAACAGAAAATTATACGTTAACCCTCATAAACATGCAAATTATCGTATTCGCAATAATTGTTATTTAAATGTTCATAAGTGACAATTTTTACTAGATTTTTATTTTAAATTAACAATTTTTTAACTTATCTTTCGGACCATAAACTAAACTTAATTAACATGAAAAAAGCTTTTTTAGTTGTATTGATGTTATCGTCTAGTCTAATTTTTGCTCAGAATAATATCTCTGGTAGTGTTTCTGACCAAAGTGGTAACCCCGTCCCTGGAGCTACAGTTGTAGTTGAGGGTACTAACACAGGTGTTGTTACAGATTTTGATGGTAATTATCAAATTAATGCGTCAGCTGGAGATCAGTTGACCTTCTCAAGTTTGGGATTTGGTTCTCAAACTATTACTGTAGGTAACCAAAATACTATAAATATTGTATTAGTTGCTTCTGTTGATATTTTGGACGAAGTTGTTGTTTCAGGATATCAAACCCTACAGAGACGTTCACTATCAGGTGCTATTGGTACAATTGATACAGATGAAGCGTTTAAAACACAAGTAACCAACTCAGCTGAAGCTCTTCAAGGTAGAGTTGCTGGTGTTCAAGTTATCTCTAGTGGTGCACCCGGTGCAGCTCCTGTGGTAAGAATACGTGGTTACAGTACTACTAACGATAATAACCCTTTATACGTTATTGATGGGATTCAGACAACTGATCCAAACGTTATGAGGGATATTAATCCGAACGATATTGAAAATATTAGTGTACTAAAAGATGGTTCTGCTGCAATATATGGAGCAAGAGCATCTAACGGTGTTATTGTTGTAACTACAAAAAAAGGTTCTTACAACTCAAAAAATACACTTGAAGTAAATGCAACATATGGTCTTGGTAGTGTTACTAGAAAACCTGATATGTTAAATCTTCAGCAACACGCTGATATGACATGGCAGAGTATTCTTAATGATGGAAATACGCCAACTCACCCTCAATATGGAAATGGACCAACTCCATCAATTCCTGGATTTTTAAATGTGCCAATGCCTAGTGGTCAAGCTTATGTTGGAGCTCAGGCTAGGGTAACACCTGGTGGAACTGATTGGTTGGATGAATTATTTGAAACTGCTGAGATTACTAATGTATCTTTAGCTGCTTCAGGTGGTTCTGAATCTGGAAGATATCATTTATCTGCTAGCTATCTAGATGAAGGTGGTATTATGGTATACACTGGTTATCAAAGAGCATCAACAAGATTAAACTCAGAATTCAAAATTGGTGATAAGATCACTTTAGGATCTAGATTAAATGTGACTTTTGATAAAGAATCAACTGCTCCAAATGACCCAATTCAAAGAGCTACTGGTTCTTCACCTCTTGTTCCTGTTTATGATACAAACGGAAATTTTGCTGGTACATATACTAACTCTTCAAGGTTAGGTATCCACAATAACCCTATTTCTGAATTATATAGATCAAGAGATGACTACAATAAAAATTTAAGAGCTATTGGAGACATGTTTTTCCAATGGGATATTACTCCAGAACTTAGATTTAAGACTGCTGCTGGTATCCAAATGAGAGATTTACATGGAAGATACTTTACTGCACTAAATCCTGAACATGGAGAAGCTCTAGCTGTAAATACTCTTCAAGAACAGCACTTCAGACAAGATGAATGGGTTGTGACAAACACTCTTAACTACAGAAATAGTTTTGGAGATCACACTCTAGATATTCTTGCTGGAACTGAGGCTTTAAAGCAAAACTTTAAAGGTAGCCAAATACTTAGAACGGATTATTTATATGAATCTCCTGAATTTTATTTAATGAGTAATGGTGCTGGAACACCAGTTGTTTCATATGCATCACAGAATTCAAGTTCTATCTTTTCAATTTTTGCTACGGCAAACTGGTCTTATGGTGGTAAGTATTTTGCAACTGCTACAGTTAGAAAAGATGACACATCTAGATTTGCAAAAGCTACTGCCGATGCAATTTTCCCTTCAGGAAGTTTTGCTTGGTTAATTAGCGAAGAAGATGGATTTAACAGCAATGTATTTGATACACTTAAATTAAGACTTTCTTACGGTGAGCTTGGAAATCAGCAAATTGGAGGATCCAACCTAGATGTTAATATTTCTGATCAGAATGAGTTTATTGCTTATTATAACTTCAATGGTGCGGGTCTAGCTACTCCTGGAGCAACGTTAATTTCAAAAGGTAATCCTAATTTAACATGGGAAACTATGACAGCAATGAATGTTGCTTTTGATATGGGATTCTTTGATAACAAACTTCAAGCAACTATAGATGTATTTAAGAACGAAACTAACGGTCTTGTAGGTGAGGATACTCAAAAAATCAGTACAACAGCTATTGATTCAAGTGCTCCTTTTACAAACCTTGGTTCTATGCAATCTACTGGTTTCGATATGAGCTTATCATATAATGACGTAACTTCTAAAGGAGTTTCTTATGGAATATCAGCAAACATTACTAAATCAACTAATGAGGTAACTGAATTAATTAGTGACTTCTACAGTGCTAGTGGTGATAGAGTTGGTTCTGTTTCAAGAACTGAAGTTGGAAAACCACTTGCATACTTCTATGGAAGAAATGTTTTAGGTATTTTCCAAAATGACGCTGAAGTTGCTGCTCATGCTTCTCAAGATGGTGCTGCTCCTGGTCGTTTCAAATATGAAGATGTAAACGGTGATGGAGTTATAAATGATAACGATAGAACTATGATTGGTGATCCACATCCTGATTTTCTATTTGGTTTAAACATAAATCTTGCTTATAAAAACTGGGACATGAGTATGTTCTGGAACGGTTCAATAGGAAATGATGTTTTTGATAATACTGCATTGTATTATGAAAGTCCTGCATTCTTTAACTCAAACAGAAGTACTAAAGTACTTGATGCATGGACTCCATCTAACACAGATGCGACTTATCCTGCTTTAAGTGAAACAATTCTTAATAATGAGTTTACTCAGTCTAACTCATTCTTTATAAGAGATGGTTCGTTTGTTAGATTAAGATCGTTACAATTAGGTTATACTTTATCTGATGCTATTGCTTCTAAAATTGGAGCTACAAGCGCAAGAGTATTCTATAATGGAACTAATCTTCTAACAATTACAGACTTTGATGGATTTGACCCTGAAGTTCCAAATGGAGGTTCTTTACTTCTAGGTTGGTATGATGGACAATATCCACTTAAGAGTGTTTCGTCAATAGGATTAAATATTAAATTTTAACCCCAAAAGATAACAATTATGAAAAAATTTATAACATTATTTTTATCAGCAACATTACTTCTTGTATCATGTTCTGATGACTTTACAGATATAAATCCTGTAGGAGCACTTAGTGATGCTTCTCTACAGAATGCTACTGGAGTTGATCTCCTTTTAGTTGGTGCCTATTCTATGCTTGATGGTATTCGTCAAGGTCATGGTGATGATTGGCACGTATCAGGTGATAACTGGTGGATGGATGTGTTAGCTGATGAAGCTCACAAAGGATCTACTGATGGTGATCAAGCTGATTTACTAGCTTTAGAGCTTTACACTTGGGATACAACTAACCCTTATATATTGAATAAGTGGAGAGCAATTTTTGCTGGAATAAACAGATCCAATTCAGTTATTAGTTTAATTGAGTCTTCTGAAGACCCAAGTTTATTTGTAACAGAGATGGCACAAGCTCGTTTTCTTAGAGGTCACTATAACTTTGAACTACAAAGAATGTGGGTGAATGTTCCATTCATTTCTTCTGAAAACTTTGCAGCAAGTGAATTTAATCAACCTAACTCAGGACCTATATGGTCTGAGATTGAGAGCGATTTCGAGTATGCTGCTGCAAATCTACCTGCATCTAGAGGTGGAGCGTATTCTGAGCCAGGTAGACCAATTAAATCTACCGCTCAAGCATATTTAGGAAAAGCTCAATTGTACCAAGGTAAATGGGCACAGGCTTCTTCTTCATTAGATGCTGTAGTTAATTCAGGTGATTATGCTTTAGCTTCTGATTATTTCTCTAATTTTAGATCAGCTGGTGAAAATGGTCCTGAAATGGTATTCTCTATTCAGTTTGCTGCTGATGGAGGTCAATCATTCCAAGGAAATAGAGGTGGAACTTTAAACTTTCCTGTTGGTCCTATGACAGGTGGTTTATGTTGTGGTTTTTATCAACCATCTCAGAACCTTGCTAACGCTTTCCAAACTGATGCTAATGGTTTACCATTATCAAACTGGATTACTTCTGATATTACTAATGATGCTGGAATTGATACAGGAGAAGCTTTTACTCCTCATACTGGTCCACTAGATCCTAGAATTGATTTTACAGTTGCTAGAAGAGGTATTGACTTTAACGGTTTTGGTCCATTTACAGGTAAAGAGAATATTAGAGCTTCATTTACTGATATTTCTGGTCCTTATGGTGCTAAGAAGAACTTCTATACTGCAGGTGACTCTGACAATAGAGGAACAGGTGGTTGGGGAGAACAAAGAACTGGTATAAATTATCATATCATTAGATATGCTGATGTTCTACTTATGGCTGCTGAGGCTGCAGTTGAGTCAGGTTCTCTCGAAAAGGCTAGAGGCTATGTGAATCAGGTTAGAACAAGAGCGATAAACTCACCAAAAGCTGATTCTACTCCAAACTATGTTATTGGAACTTATGATTCAACTTGGACTGATCAATCTGCTGCTAGAACTGCAGTTAGACATGAAAGAAGAGTTGAATTAGGTATGGAGGGACACAGATTATTCGACCTAAGAAGATGGGGTAATATGGTTGAGACTTTAAACGCTTATATAGCACATGAAGGTAGAACGATTCCACCTTTTGCTGCTAGAGCAAATACAGTTTCTTCAAAACATACTGCTCTACCGATTCCATTAGATGCAATTGATTCTTCTGAAGGAGCATTAACTCAAAACCCTGGCCATTAATTAAACCTAAAAAGGCTAAATAAATTAACAGGATGAATTAATTTTCATCCTGTTTTTTTTTTAAATTTATATCATGAAAAATACTAACCTACTTTTAACAATTACTATAATTTCGTTAACAGTTTTATCATGTAATAATCCTGATGATATTAATCAGTTCTCTTTGTTATCAAGCAGTGATACTGGTGTTGATTTTAATAATCAACTGTATGAAGATAATGACATGAATTATTTTACATATCCTTATATATATATGGGTGGAGGTGTTTCTGTGGGAGACATAAACAATGATGACTTAGATGATATTTTCTTCACTGGAAATATGGTTGAAAATAAGCTTTATCTAAATAAAGGCAACCTTCAATTTGAAGATATTACCTTGAGCTCTTCAATATCAGGTGACAACAGATGGTATACTGGTTCAACAATGATTGATATTAATAACGACGGTTACCTTGATATATATGTATCTGTTGCTGGACTAGATGGAAATAAAAAAAATCAATTATTTATTAATAACAAGAATAATACGTTTACTGAGAAAGCTGAAGAATATGGAATAGCTGATATAGGTAATAGCGTACAAGCTACTTTTTTTGATTATGATAAAGACGGTGACTTAGATTTATACGTTGCTAACTATCCAATGACACCTTTTGACGCTCCACATAGTTATTATTATTATAAAATGCAAAATCAAGATGATTTTGAAACAGATAACCTATACAGGAATGATGGGTCAACCTTTAAAATGGTTACAGAGGAGGCTGGTTTAAGAACTTATGGTTTATCACTTAGTGCAACTGTAGGGGACCTTAATAATGACTCATACCCAGACATATATATCTCTAATGATTTTAGCTCTCCTGATTTCATGTATATGAATAATAAAGATGGAACATTCTCTGAAGTTGTAAAAGAATCTACAAATCACACATCATTTTATGGAATGGGTGTTGATATAGCAGATATTAATAATGACAACCTACTTGATTATATACAAGTTGATATGGATGCAAAAGATAATAGAAGATCTAAAGCTAATATGGCTAGTATGAACCCTGATCTTTTTTGGAGCACCGTTGATTATGGATTTCATTACCAATATATGCATAATACACTTCAATTAAATAGGACCATAAATGAAAATAAACCTTTTTTTAGTAATATATCAAGACTTTCCGGTATTTCATCCACTGATTGGAGCTGGGGGCCTTTACTTGCAGATTTAGATAATGATGGTTGGAAAGACTTATTTATTTCTAATGGAACAAGAAGAGAAATTAATAATAAGGATTTTTTTAATGAGCTAAAGTTGAGACCAATGTCAAGAGACAGTTTTCTTTATTATACCAAGAAAATACCATCTGAACCAATAGCAAACTTTACTTTTAGAAATAATTCTGATTTAACTTTTACAGATGTATCTGAAGATTGGGGCTTAAATCAAGCAAATTTTTCTAATGGATCTACATATGCAGATTTAGACAATGACGGTGATTTAGAATTAATAGTGAATAATATAGATCAAGAAGCTCAGATATACAGAAACAATTCAGTAAATAATTATCTGAAGGTAAGACTGATAGGAAGTGACTTGAATCCCAATGGTATAGGAAGTAGAATATACGTTGAAACTGCTAATAATTCTCAAATGCAGGAGCTCACTCTCTCCAGAGGTTTTCAATCATCTGTCTCTACATACTTAAACTTTGGCTTGGGCGACGAGAGTGAAGTAAAATCCGTTAAGGTTATATGGCCAAATGGAAATTATCAAGTTATTGAGAATGTGAATGCTAACACAACACTAAAGTTAGATATTAATAATTCCCAAATTAAGAATTCAGATCAATCTGAAAGCCCAACGAATCTTTATTTTGAAAATAAAAAAATTGTTGAGCACAAACATATTGAAAATGAGTATAATGATTATGATAAAGAGGTTTTGTTACCTCATGAAAATTCTAAATTAGGACCAGGAATTGTTACAGGTGACATAAATTCTGACGGCTTAGAGGATTTTATTGTTGGTGGAGCAATTAACCAACCAACTTCGTTTTACTTTCAAAATTCATCTGGCTCTTTTATTAAAAAAAGTTATCCCTTTTCAGAATCTCATAGTAAATACGAAGACATGGATATGATTCTTGAAGATTTTGACAAAGATGGTGATCCCGACCTTTATATTGTTTCTGGTGGAAACGAGTTTGAGCCTAATTCTCCTGACTTAAAAGATAGAGTATATATAAATGATGGAAGAGGTAATTTCAAATATTCTCCTAATTCTCTACCGAATAACTATTCTAGTGGACTGAGAGTTTCCGGTGAGGATTTTGACAAAGATGGTGATATTGATCTTTTTGTTGGTGGTAGGGTAGTTCCAGGTACATATCCAATGCCTGCGGATAGTTTTCTTCTTATAAATGAATCCAATAAAAATGAAATAAGATTTGTTAATGCAGATTCTGCTATATTTCCATTTAAGGATATAGGTCTTGTTACATCATCTGTGTGGTTAGATTATAATAATGATAACTGGAAAGACCTTGTTGTTGTTGGTGAATGGACACCAATAAAGTTCTTTAAAAATCAAAATGGTAAATTTTCTGAGGATAAATCAATGATTGATGAGGATTCTACAAGAGGCTGGTGGTATGATATAATTGCAGAAGATTTTGATAAAGATGGTGATATTGATCTAGTTCTAGGTAATCTTGGGAATAATTATAAATATCAAACTAATGGTGAAGAGACTTTTGATATATTTTATAATGATTTTGATCAAAACAATAGTGGTGACATTGTATTAAGTTATTTTAATGATGGAGAACAATTCCCATTAAGAGGTAGACAATGTTCATCTGATCAAATCCCCGCAATTAAAACTAAATTTAAAGACTATGATGCTTTTTCTATTGCAACTCTTGAAGATGTATACACAAAAACAGACCTTGATAATTCTTTACATTATTATGCAAAAACTTTTTCATCTATTTATTTAGAAAATATTGGTAATTCATTTATAATTAACGAACTACCTGTACTTGCTCAACTATCTGCAGTCAATAAAATTCTAAAAAAAGATATTGATGGAGATGGATTTTTAGATATAATAGTATCTGGAAATATGTTTAATTCAGAGGTTGAAACCCCAAGAAATGATGCAAGTGTCGGTGTTTTACTAAAGTTTGATCCTAGCTCTGGATTTAATGCTGTAACAACTCTAGAGAGTGGTTTATTCCTAAATGGAGATATTAAGGATATGGAGTTTATTAATATTGACGAAAATGATTATATTTTGTCTGCAAAAAACAATGATCTAATTGAGTTTACTAGAATTAAATAATAACTTTTATAAAACTAATTTTATAATTGCTTTCGTATTCTTTCAAATGTCCTGTTCTACGGGTGTTGATAAGGTAAATATTACCTACGAAATTAAAGAATATAAGGATTCAAGATTTGATGTAAATTTTACAATCAACAATACTTCTAGTATTGACTTAAACTCTCCTTGGTCTCTGCACTGGAACCAGCAGAGTTCAATTATTGATGAGCAATCAGTCCCTGAGAATGTAATTTATGACTATGTAGCTGGACAGTCGTATAATATTTTAACCTTTGGTAAAGACTATAATCTAGATAAAGACAACTCTTTTTCAATTGATTTAAGTCAGAGAGGAATAGTTAGAAGACAATCTGATCTACCTGTGGGAGGTTTTATTGTTAGTAATGATGATATTTTAGATGTAGAGTTTGATTATGTTTGGAAAAATGCAAAAGGAATAGAAAAACTTAATGCTCCTACTTCAGTTGATAGGTATAATGAATACATATCTAATAGTTTGTTAGATAAATCTGATCTTGACTACATTATACCATCTCCATCTAATTTTATAATAAATGGTGGAGAAGTTGAAATGCTCAATAAATATTCAATTCTTATAAATCAGGAGTTTAATTTAAGTGAACAACTAATCAAATCAATATTTGATGGTGTAGTAACCATTGATTTTGACAATACTAATGAAATTGAAAGCAGAATTAGTATTGATTTAGATAAGAGTATAAATGCTGAATCATATCAATTGAGTGTTTCTGATGAAGGAATCTCTATTACCTCAGGTGATAATGCTGGTGCACTCTATGCTTTACAGTCACTAAAACAAATATTTCTTATCTCTAAATTAGAGAATTCTCCATTGAAATTTATTGAAGTTAATGATTCGCCTAAATTTTCATATAGAGGTATGTTATTAGACATATCTAGAAACTTTTACGGTCCTGAGAAGATTAAGCAAATAATTGATTATCTATCTTTTTTTAAAATTAATTATTTAGACTTTCGTCTTACTGATGATGAAGGATGGAGACTAGAGATTCCTGGACTAGAAGAACTGGTCGAAGTAGGATCCAAGAGGGCATATACAAAGGATGAGTTTGAAAATTTAATACCTATGTATGGCTCCGGTCCGGATACTAATTCAACAGGATCAGGATATCTTTCAAGAACTGACTATGTTGATATTCTTAAATATGCAAGTGAAAGAAATATCAGCATTATTCCGCAAATAAGCGTACCCTCGCACATGAGATCTGCTATAGTTGCAATGAATGCTAGATATCAAAAATATATGGAAATGGGTAATCAAGTGGAAGCTGAAAAGTATTTATTAATCGATCCAGATGATAAAAGTGAATATTACTCAGCACAAGGTTTTACTGATAATATAATGAACGTATGCAGGGAGAGTTCATTTACATTTTATGAAAAAGTAATTGATGAAATTTATCTAATGTATAAGGAAGCAGGTGTTGAGATGACTAAGTTTGGTGTTGCTGCAGATGAATTACCTTATGGAGCATGGCAGAAATCACCAATGTGTGATAAGTTCATGAGTGAAAACTCAATTTCAGGAGATTACAATGCACTATATGAACTTATGCAGAGAAGAATTTATAATAAGATATCTTCGTATGGCGCAACAATGACAGGATGGGATGATATACTACTAAAGTTGACTGAGAAAAATCAATCTGAAACTCAAATTAAAGATTTTTTTAAGGATGATGATATTTTACTTTTTGTCTGGAAAAACGATTGGGGTCAAGGAAGGCAGGATATGATTTATAAGTATGCTAATCTTGGATACAAGTCAATAATGAGTAACTCAAGTGCATTTTATTTTGATATGGTAGATGATAAGGATCTTGACAATATAGGTTTATCATGGAGTGGTTATGCTAATTATAAAGATATGTGGACAGTAGATGTATATGATGTGTTTAATGATTTATATGGTGTAGAAAAAAATAATATTTCGCAAGACTACATTGATAATTCAGTAAAATTAGACCAAGATAAAAGAGATAACATTGTTGGTGTTCAATCGCAAATTTGGAGTGAGACAATAAGAAATGAAGGAATACTTGATTATATGTTCATGCCAAATATTATAGTTTTTTCACAGAAAGCATGGTCTCACGATAATTCTTGGATGGATATATCTAATAATGATATTAAAAGAGAAAAAATTGATCAAGACTGGAACAAATTTGCTAACAATATTGGTCAAAGAGTTCTTCCAATGGTTGACAATATTTTTGGTGGATTATCTTATGATTTACCAAAACCAGGAGGTAAGATTATGAATGATACTCTTTATGCGAATACAGTATTCCCAGGTTTAAATATTAAGTATACACTTGATGGATCTAATCCAAATGAGTCAAGTCAAACTTTTATATCACCTATTAAGATAGACGAAAGTGACGTTGTAAACTTGAGGTTATTTGACAATAATGGTAGAGGAGGTAATAGTATAATTGTTGAAAATAAAAATGAATAAAAGACTGCTTTCAATTGATGTCTTAAGAGGAATGACTTTGATCTTTATGATTATAGTCAATACACCTGGTTCTTGGAATCATGTGTATGCTCCACTTCTTCATGCTGATTGGAATGGTTTAACTCCTACTGATTATATTTTTCCAAATTTTTTATTTATAGTTGGAGTTTCAATTGTACTATCTCTAAATAACAGAAAGAGTGATTTTAATAAAAATCAAGCTATGAAAAAGATTATTTGGAGAACATTAAAAATCTATCTTGTTGGAGTCTTTTTATGGGTATTTCCTGATTTTGATTTTAATAATATTAGGTGGACTGGTGTTTTACAAAGAATATCTTTTGTTTTCTTGTTTTGTGGCTTTATATACTTGTTTATTGAAAAGAAATACTTTATATATTTATCCTTCATAACACTCGTTCTTTATTGGGCGATTATGTTATACTTTCCAATTCCAGGTATTGGGCAGCCAGACTTAAGTGTTCCTGAGCTGAATCTAGCACATTACATTGATAATAAATACCTGCCTGGAGTAATGTGGCAAGACACATGGGACCCTGAAGGTATTCTCACTACAATTCCATCAATTATTACTGGGGTTTTTGGATTAATTGCTGGTTCTATTCTTGTAAGTAAAATAAATATTAAGGATAAAATTATTAAGCTGTTCTCAATTGGTCTAATATTAGTTTTTATTGGAGATTTTTTTAGTTGGTCTTTTCCTGTAAATAAGAACCTTTGGAGTACATCTTATACATTTTTAATGGCTGGTATGTCTTTCATGATCACAGCCGCTTTTACATATCTTATAGATCTTAATGGTTATAATAAATTTAAGATGTCACAGGTGTTTGGAACAAATTCAATTTTTACATATGTTTTAGCGGGTCTGCTAACATCAATATTTTACAGTGACAGGGTTTTGGGTATTGAGTTGAACTCTATTTTTGTAGATACTTTAATTAATATTGGAGTATTTCCTAAACTTTCTTCGTTAATATATGCAATTGTATATGTTATGATTATATATCTACCTGCATATTATTTATTTAAAAGGAAGATATTTATAAAACTTTAGTAATTACATTCATCAAGCTCTAAAAGATCATTTAGATAAGATTCATTTGTCTTATAAAAAAAGGTTGTGTTACCTCCAGTTGATCTGGTTTTTTCAAGTACTGTGTCGTTAACAATAGTGTAAAGCCAGTTAGAACCATTAAAATCTTCAGACATGTTAATTTTAGTCTGATATTTAAATTCTGCGTTTACAATAAAATTATTCTCATACTTGTAACAATTGTTTTCAGAAATGTAAACCTCTAAATAAGCACCTTTTTCGTTATCATTGAACGTCCATACTGATTGGTTATTATTATTTGTCCAATATGTGCCGTCCAAGCATTCTAAAAAGGTTGAGCAATTATTAGTTTTCTCATTATTAGAGCATCCAATGAAAATAAATGAGAAAATAAGAATTGAGATATAGTTTATTTTTTTCATATTAGTAGATATATGGAACCTGATCAAGTGCAAGTTTAATATTTGTCTCTGGCCTTTGACAGGTTTTATTTTGACATACGTAAATATAGGTTTCTTCCTCAAAATATCTATCAATGAATAAAGGAATCTCACTTTCAATATTTGATTGAACTACTATAGTGTTGGGAATAAAAGTCTTTGAAATATTATCAGTTACATCTTTCGCATTTGGACCAATTACAGCAATTTCATAGAAAGACTCAACTCTATTTAGGATATTGTTTGCCCAAACAGAATAGGAGTTAATGTTACCGTCAATAATATCTTTTACAGATGATACCATCTTGTCAGATAGATCTAGATAATAATCATCAAATATTACATGCCCAATATTATAAAGTTGCTCAGCAATTATTGAGTTAGGGGAGGGTATTACTCCGTCATCAATTGATATTACTTTTGAAAAGAGCTCTTCATTGTTACTGTAAAATAAAAGATCAGAATTATTGTCTTTATATATTTCTAGTGCTTGATCAGTTATTTTTTTTGAAAAATTAAAATAAGATTCTAGTCCTGTAGCTTGAAAAAGTTTCATAGAGGCTTTTGAAAAATATGCATAGTCTTCAAGCACTCCTTCTTGATACTGATTCTCTTTATAAGTATGTATTAGTTTATTTTTTCTGAAAGAATTTTTTTCAAGCTCATCAAACATATTAACAGCAAGATTCAAAAAATCATCATCTTTAAAAGCTTCATATGCATCAATTAAACCAATTAAAGCAAGAGAATTCCAAGATATAATAATTTTATCATCGATTCTTGGTTTAGTTCTTTTTGATTTAATCTCTAAAATATTTTTTATCCACTCAGCTTTAAAAACATCAAGCTCGCTTTTACTAATATTATTTAAGTTAATCCAATCATCTTCTAGTGAATATTCATTTGGAAGAAGTAAATATTTATCATCTTCCCATGGATTATTGAGTTCAATGTTATAGTAGCTTGTAAATAATTCAAAATCTGTACTACCTGAAATCTTTTCTAATTCTTCTTTTTGAAATGAATAGTACTTTCCCTCTTCACCATCTGTATCTGCATCCATTGCTGCGAAGAATAGACCGTTTTTAGTTGATAATTTAGACTTAAGGAAAGAAATTGTTTTATAAACAACATCTTTGTATGATTCTTTTTTAAATATTTTATATGCCTTGGAATAAAGGCTTATCATTTGTGCTTGATCATATAGCATTTTTTCAAAGTGTGGTATCTTCCATTCGTCCTCAACTGTATACCTGTAAAATCCTCCTTCAACAAAATCATTTAAACCACTGTATGCAATAATGTCAAGAGTATTTTCAACATGATCTAAAACACTCTTGTCTTTATATAACCTACCATAATTAAGGAGAAATAAATATTTTGATGGTGAAACAAATTTCTGTTGCGCTAAATCTCCACCATTTACCAAGTCCCATTTTTCTCTCCAATTATTTAAATTATTGTCGAGATATTGACTATCAAATACTGAAACTTCTTCCTGTTTTTTTATTGTATTTATGTCCGTTACACCTTCCTTAACATTATTAGCTATCTCTTTTAGACCATCATAATTATCTTTCTTTAATCTAATAATCCTTTTTAGAATATCATCCCATTGAGCAGTAGTGTGGTAAGTTCCTGCATATATTGGGCTTCCATCAGGTAGTGTAATAACATTAAGCGGCCATCCACCCATTCCTGTCATTAGCTGGGATGCAGTCATATAGACTTGATCTACATCTGGATTTTCTTCTCTATCAACTTTAACATTAATGAAGTTCTCATTCATTACTTTTGCAATTGAGTCATTTGCAAAAGTTTCTTCTTCCATCACATGACACCAATGACAGCTAGAGTAACCAATACTTATAACAAGAAGTTTGTCAAGGTCTTTAGAAACGTCAAATAAAGAGTTTGACCATCTTTGCCAATTTATAGGATTTTCAGAGTGTTGTTTTAAGTAAAGACTTGTTTCCTTACCAAGTTGATTTTTATTAATGCTCTCTGTTGTCACACCTGAATTACATGAATATATAAGACATAAAAATAAACTATATAATTTTAAGTTAAAAAAGCTGTAAGTTTTCAAATTCTTATTTTTTCTCATTTTAAAAATCAATTTATCAAAAAATCAAATGTTTTTCTTTTGATTTCATAAATCTATGAAAATTTATTACTCTCTTTACTAGTTAACTACTTTCTACTTTTAAATTTAATATAGAATTAAGCACAACCGTGTTCAATTAACCTAGTTTATGTTCGCTACTTAAATGTAGTATCTGATTTGCAAACCTGCCTTTTTATGGTTTTTTAGGCAGGTTTTTTCTTTACAAGCAATAGTTATCTCCAACTGCAACTGAATTATATGTTTCTTCATCCACCTTACCTGTTCCATAAGGATCAGGAACACCACTACTTAAAGTGTCGTTTGAAGTTTGATAGTCCATGTCATTATCCAATAAAAAAAAGAACTCGCCATTAATAATCTCTTTTCCCTCAATGGTATAGCATCTTTCTTTTTTGCTACAAGAAAAAATAATCAGTGATAAAGTTGCTAAATAAAAAAATCTCACTTTATTCGTACTGTTTCCAAATAAAAGTTGATCCATCATTATTTACTGCAAGTACATCAAACTTTGCTCTTTCATCAGATACTTCCATTCCTGGAACATTAATACCAGCAGGCATTCCAGGGACTGTAATACCTTTGATGTCTGGCTTTTCAGCTAACAGCTTAGTTATTGCATCATGAGGAACGTGACCTTCAATAAAATAACCTGAAATAAAACCAGTGTGGCATGATGATAAACTCATGTCAATACCAGCATTAACTTTAGTGTTATACATGTCATTTGTCTTAATGGCTTCTACATTAAAACCATTTTGTTCCATATTTGCTACCCATCCTGAGCAACATCCACATGTTGGAGATTGATATACTACAAGTTTTTCTTTTGTATCTTGGTTACAAGCAAAAAGAAGAAGTGATAATGTTAAAATTATTTTTTTCATAATGCAAATATCGTTTTTTTTTGAATATGGAACTCAACCCTCAAACGTTAAAAAAAGCTTATAGTTTCCTCTCTAAAGATGAACGCTTGAAGTTTCTTATTGATAAATTCTCTGATGAAATTGATATTACAGAAAGATATAATGATAGTTATCCTATGGCTTTAGCTTTTCTGATTATAGAACAACAGGTTAGTTTTAGGGCAGCAATTACCATAAAAAAAAGATTTATTAATAAAGTTTCAAATCTATCAAATGATGAAATTATTAATTTAAGTGATGAAGATTTACAATCAATTGGAATATCCTACAGAAAAGTAGAATATATTAAAAATGTTTTTAAGTATTTTAAAAATTTTAAATATGATTTTGACAATGCTTCAAATGATGATGTGGTTAAAGAATTAATAAAAATAAAAGGGATTGGGATTTGGTCAGCTGAAATGTTTTCAATATTTGTGCTTTTTAGAATTAACATCTTTTCTAAAGGTGATCTTGCACTTATGAATAGTATAAAAAGAAATTATAATATTGATTTAAAACAAACAGATGTTGTCGACAAATTAATTTACACTTGGTCACCATATAAAACTGTTGCCTCACTTCTTTTATGGAAATCCATAGAGGAAGGTTGTTTTTACTCATAATGTATTAATTTTACTTAAATGGAAAAGTTAAGAGACTTATTGATTAATGCTTACTATGATATAATGTCTAATCCATTACTGTCTATTATCATTAGAATTATATTCGTGTGTTTTATATTAATATTGATTGCATATTTCCTTTTTTATGCGATAATCTTTGCAGTAATATTAATACCTATATATTATATTTGGAAATATCTAAATTCAAAATAGCTTGGACAAATTAACTACTTCCCAAATTGAAGCTGAACTAATTAAACTAAATAATTGGAACTTCAAAGATAATTTATTGTCTAAAGTGTATAAACTAAACTCTTTTATGGATGTTATGAGCTTTTCAAATTTGGTAGCTGACAAATCAGAACAAATTGATCATCACCCTAAAATGATAATTGACTACAACACAATTGAATTTGAATTATCAACCCATAGCGTTGGGGGTCTTACAGTTCTAGATTTTGAGTTAGCAAATTTTATAGAAGACATTTATGATGAGTTATTCCAATCTAATTAAATATAGTTTTTTTTCTACACTAAGTTTATTTTTAATCTCCTGTAGCGGTCCTGAGAAGCTTGATTTAACAAATATTGAGTCTGAAGTAATTACATTTTATGATAACGAGCAAGAAGAAAATAACTTCCCCAGAATGTTCATTTCGACTAACGGGCAAGAAATCATTGACGAGCCAAAGATAAATGCTGATCTAAGTGTTGTTGAAGACAATGAAGAGATTAAATATAAGATAGGTATAGAAATTAGAGGAAGTTCATCTCAAATGTTTCCAAAAAAATCATATGGCTTTGAGACAAGAAGTTCAGATTGGCAAGATGATATAGATGTTAATCTTGGGGGGTTTCCTGCTGAAGAGGACTGGATTCTTTATGGACCATATTCGGATAAATCTCTAATTAGAAATAAATTAACTTTTGATCTATCGAACTCAATTGGATACAAGGCAAGTAAAGTAAAGTTTTATGATCTGTATATCAATAATGATTACAAAGGACTTTATGTTTTGATGGAAAAAATTAAAAGAGACGAGAATAGAGTTAATATTACAAAGCTTGAAGGTGATAGTGTTGATGGTGGTTATATAATCAAAATTGATAAACCAACAGGTGATGGTGAAGCTTGTAATACATGTTATGATGATTCATTTTCATTTAGATCTACATATGATGAAAACGGATACCTTTCAGATGACTCACCAATATATTTTATATATCACTATCCAAAACCAAAAGATATTTTCAATAATCAGAAAGATCATATTTCATCAATTATTAATCAATTTGAAACAGTTTTAGCATCTGACAATTTTGATAATGCTGATACAGGCTACCAGTCAATAATTGATGTTGATTCATTTATTGATTTCTTTATAATTAACGAGATTACAAAGAACATTGACGGATATAGGCTTAGCACATTTATTAATGTAGATATAGATCAAAAAATTAAGATGGGTCCTATATGGGATTTTAATCTTGCTTTTGGGAATGCTGATTATTGTGATGCGGCTAATACTCAAGGTTGGCTTTATAACTTTAATTCTATTTGTCCTGGTGACATATGGCAGGTTCCATTTTGGTGGAGAAGACTTATGGAAAGTGTATATTTCAAGCAAAGACTTAAGGATAAATGGCAATTATATAGATCAACAACATTAAGTGATGTCTCTATTGAAAGCCAAATTGATTCTTATGTTGAATATCTTAATTCAAATAACGCAATTAGGCAGAATTTTTATAAATGGCCAATTCTTGGACAATATGTATGGCCAAATTACTTTGTAGGAGCTACACATGATTCAGAAATTGAATTTCTAAAGGGATGGATATCTCAGAGATTAAATTGGATGGATGGTCAATTAAATAACTTCTAAGGCAATCTTTTACCCATACTTGCTTCCAAAAGTTCAAACCAATCTATTAATTCAATATCAATCTCTTCGACTTTAGATGACCTTATTATTCTATCTTTTTTTGTAGTTCCAATTACTGGGTAAATTTTTGATTTATGCTTAAGTATCCAACTTATTAAGATTTCATCTTGACTACATGAATATTTTGAGCACATTTTCTCAATCTTCTCAATTAAAAGCTTGTTATCAGATGAAAAAAAATTGCCAAGAGGACTATATGCCATTGGTTTAATATTATTTATTTGCATATAATCAAGTGTCCCATCAAACATGGGTTCATAGTTAGTTAAAGAAAAATTAATTTGATTAAATGATATTTTCAAATGTTTTTCGATCAGCGACATCTGTGAAACTGCGAAGTTAGATACTCCAAATGATTTTATCATTTTTTTATCCATCAGGTAATCGATGGTATCACCAATTTCATTAATATCCATTATTGGACTTGGTCTATGCAGTAATAGGGAATCAAGATAATCAGTATTTAGGTTATTTAGTGAGTTTTCTACAGACTTAATTATGTGGCTTTTGGAATAATCATAGTGTTTTACATCAATTTGAAGCTTTTCACAAGGATACATAATACCACATTTTGAAATAAAAATGACTTTTTCACGTTCTATTCCAGATAATTTAAAAGCTTTTCCAAATTCTTCTTCAGTAGTATAGCCTCCGTAAATATCTGCATGGTCAAATGAATTAATTCCATTTTCATATGCACACCTAATTAATTCAGAGATTTCCTTGGATGAGTAATTTGCTCCCCAAGATCCCCAGTTCATAGTTCCTGAAATTATTCTTGAAAGATTCATATTTTGTAAGGAAGTGATGAATGGTGAAGGATAACCTTAATTTCATCACCATATTTTTTATAGACAAAAGAATATTCTACTTTAATGTTGCTTGTTTCATTTTTAAAAGTATAGTTACCCATTGCAATTGCGATATCTTCATTGATAATAATGTTTGAGTTATCAAAAAGTATTTCTGACCAGTTTGATAAAGCAAAACCGTTATCTTCTTCGCAAACTCTATTATCACCTGCAATAAAGTAGGAAAAAGCAGAATCTTTTGTGTTCCTGAACTGTTCATTGGCAGCTTTGGTAGGTTTAAAAAGGACCTGATTCTGAAAGTCATAAATTTTATCTAAAAAATCACTAGTAAAGGACTCTAGAGATTCTCTATCATTAGATAGTCTCCCCATTTTGATTATTCCTGAGGCCCATTCCTTTTGAATATTTATTATTTCTTCTTCTCTCATTTATATTTTATGAATGTTAAAAATAAAGTATTTAAATTATTGTTCAATTGACATAGCAGAAAAATTTGTTATATCATTTCCATCAGATTGATATTTTATCTCTATTGGGTTGCAACAAACCTCACAATCTTCAATATAAGAGTCTTCATAAAGTGATTTATCAAATATCATTGATATTTCTTCCCAGCAATAAGGACATTGAAAAAAGAATTCCTCAGTCATTAGAATAAGCTTAGAAAAATAGAAAACAACATCATAATAAATACTAAAATTACAAACGGTCTAAAAAAACTCATGTTCTTTTT
>Ga0181604_10000941_pt1 | contig 26392 bp, 23 predicted proteins | sample 041ome_12_FD_148663 | JGI IMG/M metagenome (GOLD analysis project Ga0181604, IMG submission 148663) | Coastal salt marsh microbial communities from the Groves Creek Marsh, Skidaway Island, Georgia - 041410US metaG (spades assembly) | ecosystem: Environmental > Aquatic > Marine > Intertidal zone...
GTATGTAAGGTGGACGGAGAATAGAAATTTTGAAGCTTTTATAAAACTTTTGTCTCAAGGCCAGATACATCTTCTTGATCTTGTATCTGAGGAAGTAAGTTTCGATGAGTCTCCTTCTGTTTATAAGAAATTTACTGAGGAGACAAAGCCTCTATCAGTAGTTTTAAGATACGATATTAAATTTGAACCAAAAATTGAATTCACACCAAATATAGATCTGGAACCTACAACTAGTAAAGTAAATTTGGGTATATTAGGTGCAGGTAATTTTGCTTCAACTACGATAATGCCCATTCTTAAAGAATTAAAAAAAGACTGCCAAGTATTGGGTGTGGCTTCTTCAACTGGATTATCTGCTCAATCTTTAGCAACTAATTTTAAAATCAAAAATAAATATACAACAGAGGAAGAAATTCTTAATTCACCTGAGATAGATGCGGTACTGATACTAACACCACACTTCAATCATGCAGAACTTGTCATAAAAGCATTAAGTAAAGGCAAAGCTATCTATGTTGAAAAACCCCTAGCATTAACAAATGATTCCTTAGTGGAAATAGAAGAGGCTATATATAATGCTGATAATCCCAAGTTATTTATTGGTTTTAATAGGAGATTCTCCGAAGCAACCCAGTTTATAAAACAAAAATTAATTCAAAATCCAGCAAACTCAATATCTTTTAGATTTAGTGTTCCCCCATTAGATAAAGATCACTGGACAAACATAAAAGAAATTGGCGGCGGAAGAGTTGTTGGTGAAGCTATCCATGCAATTGACCTTGCTTGTTATTTGTTTGATTCATTGCCTCAAAGCATTTCCTCATCTGCACCAATTGATAAGGAAAATAATGAAGTGAATGAAAACCAAGTGTTTATTAATGTAAATTTTGCTAATGGTGCCCATGCATCTATACAGTACTTTTCAGAGACAAATCAAAGTCTTGGTAAAGAAAGAATAGAAGTTCACGGAAGTGGAAGTTCCTATATTGTTGAAGATTTTCAGTTACTTAGATATTTAGAAGGAAATCAAGATAAGAGTAAAGTATTTTCTTCTGGCAAAGGGCATAAAGAGTCATTACAAATATTTTTAGATTTTGTTAAAAATAATTCTGGTAATCCGTTTACTTGGCTTGAGTTAAAGTCAATATCAAGAGCAGGTATTTATGCTCAAGATTTTATCAACTCTGGACAGCAACATTCTGTATAAACAATGAATCAAGATTTAGACATTCATCTATTAAAAAATGCAATATATGAAGCTGCATCAATTATTAAGGAATTAAAGGAAGGTGTTCAAGTATTTTCAAAACAGCATGAGGTTGATTTAGTCACAGAAGCAGACTTAAAGTCAGAAGAAATTTTAATAAATGCTATCACAAAGCATTATCCAAATGATGGAATAATATCCGAGGAGTCGGAGACTATCAATCCAGATTCAAATAGAACTTGGATTATTGACCCGTTAGATGGAACTGTTAATTATGCAAATAATATTCCTCAAGTAGCAATTACTCTGATGCTCTTGGAAAATAACCAACCAACACAGGCTTTTGTTTTAGATATTTATAAAGATGTTTTATATGAAGGATATAAAGGACAAGGAGCTTATAAAAATGGGGAAGAACTTAAAATTTTAAAGAGTACAACTATGCAAAAGGCAATTGTTGCAACAGGTTTTCCTTACGACAGAGTTCATAACTCTAGTCATTATATGAAAACTTTTGAAGCCGTTCTTCAATCTTGTGGAGGAGTTAGGAGATTTGGAACCGCAGCTTTAGATGTTTGCTGGATTGCAGATAATAAATTTGATGCTTATTTTGAATTTTTTATAAAACCTTGGGACACATTAGGTGCAAGTTTAATTCTTGAAGAAGCAGGTGGAAAAGTCATAGATCAGAATGGAGGTTCTCCATCATTGGAGTCAAATTTAATTATCGCTTCTAATAATCTTATACATCAGGAGTTCAAGGAAATTGTTTTATCTAATATTGATGAATCATTAGATAATCGTCTTTAGTTTCATGTTTTTACAAAGTATTGAAATCTTTTCTTAATTACGTTTTACAGTAGAACCTATTTTACTTAATATGATTATTCATGAGAATTAATATTCTAAATATTCGTAAATCTTATTTATTATTTGGAATTTTTCTTACTTTTACAGCTTTAATTTACAATATCCAAACCCCTGAGACTGGACGTAATGCACAGGTTCCAGAACAATGTACAGAAGTAAATTATGAAACTACAGATTTTCTAAATGTAGAAAATATTCAGAAATTTTTATATACCCAAAATCTTTACAGTGGAAAAATTAATGGTTATAAAGATGATGCATTAATAGACAGTATTAAAGAATTTCAAGAATTAATTGGCATTAGGATTGATGGAATTGTTGGCCCGAGTACGCATAAAGCAATGTCATCTTTTAATAACTGCACAAATCAAATAAAAGCAGATTTTATTGAATGCGACGGTTATTTGGCTTATAAAGAATGTACTTTTTTTGTAAGTGATAATGAAAGTACTGAACTCATTGAGAATTTAAACTCTAACACCTCAAATGAGACCAGGTACCTCATAGTTGGAGGTGGTAGTTGCAACTACAGTTTAAGGTCAGTGAATCTTGGTGATGTCCACTATCAATCTGGAATGGATCTTGATAAAGCTGAAAAAACTTTAATAGAATTTAAAACTTGGCGCTGTTTGAGTAATAGTTCTAGTTCTAGTCCTGGATCAGGCTCTCTAACAATTTCAAATCTAAATGGAACAATATCCATAAATGAAAATCAAAAGTCTGTTGTCACTATTTCTGCAAGTGGCACTGGGGGTTTAACATATACGTTATCTGGAACAGATGCTCACTTAATGTCAGTTAATTCGAGTGGAGTGGTTACCTTAAATTCAAATGCCGATTATGAACAAAAAACTAGTTATACAGCTACTGCAACTGTTACTGATAGTGTAGGGTCAACTTCTAAAACCCTTTCCGTAAGTGTTGCTGATACAACTGAGTTCGCAACAGTAAAAGTTGTTACCTGGTATGACGGCAATACCCTGGCAAACTGTACAAACAATATAGTTGTAGATAACAACATAGTTTGTGGAATCAATACTCCAGCTAAATTAGCTACCAGTTGGGAAGAAACAGAGATTTGGCAAAATAAATGGTTTACCAATAGTGTGGTTGACTTAAGAGCTGATATGGTCACCCCACAAGAATGGACATCTCTTTCTAATTTAGAAGCTAATGCAATTGCTCTTGATTCTTATGATCCTTTATATATTTTTGCATCGAATGAGCAAGTTAATAAATATGCAATAAGAAATGGAATACACATTAGCCACCTTCTTAATACATGGGCTTCAGCAAATCAAAATCAATGTAGTGCTTTCTCTCCATTGCCTTCAACAAGAATTATGCAGCGCCATTTAATTTCTTGGGGAATAATAAAAGCTTTTGGTTGCTTTTCTCACGAACTAGGACATTCACTTGGACTATCACATGCAGTCAATCAAGCTACTAATCCAGCTTCTTACGAATCTGGAACGTATTACTACGGATATTATGATTCAACAAATAATATCGGAACAACAATGTCATACGATGGACTTTTTTGTATGATGTATTCTAATCCGGATATCAAATGCCCTACTCAGGCAGAAAGAGACGCTGCTGTAGCAGCTGGAACATATGACTCTTCTAATACTGATATAGATAAAGTGATTGATGGTACCTGGGGTTCAATTACAGCAGGTAAAGAAAACGAAGCAGATGCGGCTAGGTTTATGAATGAGTATCTTAGAGATTATGAGAGAAGCTATCCATCAACTAATTACGGTGTAGATATTGGTTCAGAGTATGTCAGCACTCTATCATTATTTCCTCAGATTGACGGTGCAAGTGCATCATATAGCTACACAGAAGGCTTAACAAACTTTACATCTAATGATTCTTTAACAATGTACTCTTCTGTTGGGTCTAACCAAACTGAGAGCTCTGTTACTTATTCAAATTTGTCTTGGTGCACTGTACAGAATTGCGATATTATTTATGGAAATCCTTTTGCTTGGGAGACAAAAACTGGGTATAACGCTAGGTTTGGAATACAATTTTATTTCAATGAAGGAAATTTATATACTAAAAGAGCATTAATGCTCTCACAGTTTTTGACGAATGATCAAGCAATTCGTCATATATCTTACCCTACTCCATGTCTTCAATTAAATAAATATATGAGAGCTGGTGAGTATCTGGAAACTGACTGCACCTCAAATCGTGAAGATACGTTTGGTTCAAAAACAAACTATCCAGCTTGGAACTTTTCAAATGTTGTAGGAAAAGAACTAGTAGTGACACCATATGGAGCTTTCGATGCATACAAAATCATTACTTCTCATGCAAGATGGGATAATGACGATGGTGATTATGACAATATAAATTTTGATTATCAAACTCTCATTTTCTGGGTAGCACCAGATACCGGTCTTGTTATGTTTCAAGATGAACAGTACAGGAGATGGAAGCTTACTGCAATGGATACTGATGGTGATGGGACTGATAACAAAACAGATACTGATGACGATAATGATGGTGTATTGGATACAGCTGATGCACTTCCACTAGATCCAAATTCAAGTACTGATAATAATAATGATGGTCGTGCTGACGAAGATGAGTAACTAATATTTTTTATCTAATTATCAAAACTACAAGGTAGAGCAAAGTAACTGTAAAACTAATCCCGGTTCGTAATTTATTAAAATAAACCCATCTTTTTTCAAAATTTATACGTTCCTGACTTAATGTATGCTCATCTAATTTATCAATATTAATTTTTTGTAAATGGTTATTTAATGGCAAATGTATCACAATCGTTGTGCCTTGTACGCCAATCAAATATACAGCTCCCACTGCAATCATTAGCCAAGCATATGGTAATTCATTATTAATTATTGAAATTGAGATTACATTTATCACCGATATGATCGATCCCACCCAGGTCAATATAAAAAGTGGTTGATTATTCTGGATTACAGCGTCTGTCACTTGAAATGCTCTTATAAAGTCCTTGTTATTTAGTTTTGAGATTCCTGGCATTACTACAACTGCGTAGGTAAATATCAACCCTGTTACTAAGCTGCAAGTCAAGATGGTAAAGATTAAGGATATATCTAAATAATTAATTTTAATTTTTCTTTCTTATGCTTTAATGACTAATTTTGTACTATCTAGAATCATAGAGAACAAATGTTTTAAAACAATCTAATATTTGAGGTTGTGGAACTTAATCAATTAGCAGCTATTTTATATATCTCTATTACAGTCCTTGTAATCTTTTTTCAGTTTGGCCTTCTGTTCGGGGCACCTTGGGGAGAATTTACACAAGGTGGACGTTTTAAGGGAGCTCTGCCAATAAGTGGAAGAGTCCTAGCGGCTTTATCTATTCCTTTATTAATGTTTATGGCCTTAAGTATTGCCTCAGTTGTTGGATTCGTTTTTGAATGGGACAGATGGACAGCTATTGCAACTATTGCTTTTCAGGGTGTAACTGTAATACTGAATTGGATTACACCATCGAGAAAAGAAAAGCTTTTATGGGGCCCAGTAACAACGGTTGCTTTTGGTCTTTGCTCTTATGTAATTTATGTATAGTTTTTAAAAGCGGCCTCGGCAGGATTCGAACCTGCGACACCAGGTTTAGGAAACCTGTGCTCTATCCCCTGAGCTACGAGGCCATTTATAATTCTGATGCAGTTAGTATCAAAATATATTTCGGCTTATAGGTACATTATGTTAGCAGTAGACGTTAAAAATATTAAGAAAACTTTTTACAGTAAACAAGACACTGTTGAAGCTGTGAAAGATGTTAGTTTTCAAGTAAAACAAGGTGAAATTTTTGGATTGCTTGGGCCAAATGGTGCTGGAAAATCAACAACCATCTTAATGCTCACTACATTACTTAGTATTACAGAAGGCAGTGCTTCAATTCTTGGAAGTGATGTAGAGTCTCAAGACAAACAAGTCCGAGAAAAAATAGGAGTTGCCTTACAAGATACAGGTATCGATAATCTTTTAACTGGTAAAGAGTTATTTTTTACAACGGCACGTTTATGGGGATACTCAAAAGCTGATTCAGAAATAAGATCGCAAGAATTATTAGAATTAGTCGGCCTTACGGAAGCTGCTGATAGAAGAGTAAAAACATATTCTGGAGGTATGAAAAGACGACTTGACTTAGGACTTAGCCTAGTACACTCACCAGAGATTCTATTTTTAGATGAACCAACTACTGGTTTAGATCCAGGTTCTAGAAGAGTGTTATGGGATGAGATAAAACGACTAAGGGACGAAGGTGTTACCGTCATTTTGACAACACAGTATCTCGAGGAAGCTGACGAGCTTGCAGATAGGATAGCAATTATTGATGAAGGACTGGTTGTTGCAGAAGGTACATCAGATGAGCTTAAAGCAAGTATTGGTGGGGATGTCATAACATTCTCATTCGAGACAGATGAAGGCATTACAAAAGCTCAAAAAGTACTTACTGATTCCATACAAGAGAAAATGGAACTAAGAATTACCGTCGAAGATGGTGCTTCAAAAATTCCAGGATATTTAAAAGAACTTAGCATCGCAGGTATTGAAGTCAGTTCAGTAACTGCAAGCAAACCAACTTTAGATGACGTATTTCTTGAAGTAACAGGCTACAGACTTGAGGGTTCAGAAGAACCTGTTGAAGAGAACCCAACACCAACTAGGAGGAGAGGAAGATAATGGAATCAAATAGATCATTTCTTATCCAACTCCAGATCTTAACAAAGAGATTAGTGTTACGAGTTATACGAAGACCGTTGGCAGAACTTCCCAATATTTTTATCTCTGCATTTTTCCTATTTGTTTATGACGGTGCATTAGGAGGGGTTTTTGGAGGCTCAGCACAGGGAACACCATTTGATTTTGCAAATGGAAACTTTGTGAACTTTATTCTTCCAGTATCCATTGTCTCAGCGTCAGTTAGTGGTGGTGCATCTGGAATTTATTTAGTGGAGGATATTGAATCAGGAGTGTTTAAACGTTATCAGAGTATGCCTATATCAAAATGGGCAATTATTCTGGCACCTATGTTAGTTGGAGCATTAAGAGTGTTAATTCAAGCTGGCTTAATCATGGTTATTGGAAAAATTATTGGTGCGGATCCTGCAGTTGGAGCAGTGGGCTATTTTTTAGTCTTATCTATTGCCTTTTTATGGGGTATGGGTTTTGCCGGATATTCTGTCGCAGCAGGTGTACGATCTGGATCTTCCCAAGGTGCTCAAGCAGCGTCTTTTCTATTCTTCCCTGCATTATTTTTAGCACCAACATTCGTTCCACGGGAAGCATTAAGAGGGTGGCTAGCAACAGCCTCTGCATATAATCCAACAACTTATGTTATTGAGTCAATGCGGGCGATTATGGTCGAAGGTTGGATTATTGATGTTATTACAAAAGGTTATATAGCAGCAGGATCTTTTGCAGCAATTACCTTAACTTTTGCAGTTATTTCTGCAGGTAGAGCTACAGAAAAAGCATAAATACTGCTTTGAGTAGTAAATAAAATTTATTACTCTATATAATTCGTAAGGATAAATATGGAAGCAACTTTAAAAGCAACATTAAGAGAAAGCATAGGTTCTGGAGAATCAAGGCGTCTTAGGAATGATGGCTTACTGCCAGCAGTGGTTTATGGTCTAGGGATGGAACCAGTTTCTATTGCTTTGAATGCACGTGAATTCACTAGTGCTCTTAAAACCGAAGCTGGATCTAACGTTATTTTAAATTTAGAAGTTGGAAAAAAGAAATACACAACACTTGCAAGAGAGATTCAAAAACATCCATATAAAAACGAATTTTTACATATTGACTTAATTCAAATTGACTTAACACAAAAAGTAGAGGCTAATGTTCAGATAAACTTCCTTGGAACTCCTGTAGGAGTAAAAGATGAGGGTGGGTTAGTTCAGACAATTAACTCAACAATTACTGTCTCAACATTACCTTCTTCAATTCCATCATCTCTTGATTTAGATATCTCTGAACTTAATGTTGGTGAAAATGCCACCGCATTAGATGTTAAACTTCCAGAAGGGGTTGAACTAGCATCTGAAGATGATGATTCAATCTTGGTAACGATTACATTACCTAGATCTGCGATAGAAGAGGAAGAGACAGAAGGTCTCGAAGGTGAAGAGTTTGATGGAGAAGAGGGAGCCGAAGGTGAGTCTTCTGAAGAAACTACTGAGGAAGAGTCCTCAGATGAATCTGGAGAATAGTAAAACTCTTTTAGTTGGTCTTTGGAACCCCCATTCAAAATATTCAAAGACTAGGCACAATATTGGTGCAGACATCATTGAACGACTTATTGTTCAAAATTCATTAGAACTTAAGTTAGATAAGTCTGGAGTGTTCAAATCTGGAACATTAATAATTGAAGAAAATAGAGTTGATGTACTTATCCCAATGGTTTCAATGAACAAATCTGGTGAGGCATTAAAAGCATATTTAAAATATAAAGAAGTTTCGCCTGAAAATATTTTGGTAATTCATGATGATATCGATCTTGCATTTGGCAGACTAAGGCTTAAGAAGGGAAGTTCTCATGGGGGCCATAATGGAATTAAGTCGATCAACTCTCATCTTGGAACTATTGAATACTTTAGATTAAAAGTAGGTGTTGGAAGACCTCCAAAAGACATAGACCCTGCAGCTTTTGTTCTTTCAAAGTTTTATAATAATGAGACAGAAGAAGTAGATTTCTTAATTGAAGATTCTGCTGATATTCTGAAAACTTTTGTAATAGATAAAGAAGCAGCTATAAAAGAAGCTTCTGAGAGAAGAATAATTGATGTGGTTTAGTGAAACAATATATACCTGACTTACTTGCGATATTTAGAATTATTTCTGCACCTGTAATCTTGTACCTAATTTTATTAGACGGTTCAAATGAAGGCTTAATGTTAATTCCAGCAATAATTGCATTTATCGCTGCATGGACAGATTTTTTTGACGGAAGATTAGCAAGAAAATGGAATGTCACTTCTAAAACCGGTGCTTTCCTTGATACAATTGCTGACAAAATATTTATAACCTTTATTTTCATAGGCTTTACTTATATAGATAGAGTAAGTATTTGGATAACAACGTTGTTAATTGTAAGAGAGTTTATTATTACCGGCCTAAGAGGTCTAGCTGGAAATGAAGGTATTATGATTCCGCCAAGTAAATTTGGTAAAGCTAAAGCAAGCCTTCAGTTTTGGGCTGTAGGGTTTGTAATGATGGATTTTTCATTTAGTATCCTGAGTTTTGATATTGCTGACCTAATTGTCCTACACGCATTAATTTTTTCTTATATTTCTGGTTATCAATATATTTCAGGTTATATCCAAAAAACTAAATGAATTATCAAAATATATTCATAACAGGCTCAACAGGAGTTGTAGGTAAGCCACTTATAAGAAAAATAGTTGAGAATGGTCATAATGTTTATGCTTTAAGCAGAACTAATCTTCACAATGAGTTTTTTAAAGATTTAAATATAACAAAAATTGAAGGGGATATTCTCTCTGATGGCCTACAAGAAAAATTATCAGATAAAAATATAAATGCGATATTTCATGTTGCAGGAGTAAACCAAATGTGTTCCAAAAATCCAGAGCATATGTTTAACGCAAATATTAAAGGCACATTAAATATGCTAAATTTAGGCAACCAGATAGGTATTGAAAAATTTATCTATACATCTTCTGCGGTTACCCTAGGCGAGAAACTTGGAACAGAGGGAAATGAAGATTCAAAACACCGGGGTTATTTTTTAAGTAAGTATGAAGAATCTAAATTTTTAGCTGAAGAAGAAGCATTTAAGTTTAAAAAAGAATTTGATTTTGTATCTGTTAACCCCTCTTCAGTACAGGGACCGGGAAGAGTATCAGGAACAGCTAAATTGCTTATTTCAACGCTTAGTAAAAAATATCCCCCATTAATTAAAAACCACCTCTCAGTTGTTGATATAGATGACTGTACTAGTGGTCATTACAATGCATTAGCCTATGGTAAAAATAATGAAAGATATGTCTTAAATAGTTTCCAAAGCACAAGTGAAGAGTTGATAAAAGTATTAAAAAATTTATCAAATTGGGATGGCAATCCTATTTATGTTCCTAAGTTAGCACTAAAGGCAATAGCTCCAATAGGAGATTTATATAAAGCCTTTTCAAACTCAGCACCATTTTTATGTTCCGAATCAGCAAGAGTTTTAACTCATGGCCATCAATATAATGGCTCAAAAGCCCAAGACGAATTAAATATTTCATACACAAATCTTGAAGAATTTATTAAAAAAACAGTCAACTGGTTAATTGATAATCAACATATTCATTTATCTAAAATTTAGACTATGAATCTCAATTCAATTACTACATCAAAGGAGTCTCTTCCTATTCTTTTGGGCCTGAAACAAGTATCAAAAAAAAACATTTATATTTTTCCTACAGATAAAGAGGCAAATGAATTTAAAAATAACTTTTCTAACTTAAATGAGAATATAGAAATATTTCCAGGTTGGGATACATTGACATATGACTCTTTTATACCTTCTTATGAAATCCAAGGAAAAAGACTTGCTGTTATTCATTCACTATTAACTACTAAAGAGGTAAATATTGCTACAAGCATAAAGGCAGTATCACAGCGGTTATTTTTTGAAAACCTTGATGTAGTCGAGATTTCAATACATCAGGAAATTGACTTCGAAATCTTAATTGAAAATCTCACACATCTTAAATATGTAAGAAAAGATAGAGTTGAAGCAAAAGGAACTTTTGCAGTTAGAGGTGGTCAATTAGACGTTTATCCAATCAATAGAACTGAGCCAATCAGACTAATTTTTGATGGAGATACTGTTATAGAATTAAGAAATTTTGATCCAATCTCGCAAAGGTCATCAACAGTTGAAAAATCATCAATAATTGTTCCTGCTACTGAGCTTTTTCAAATAAATAAATTAGATATTTTGGAAGCAGTGTCTTCAAATAAAAACAAGGAACTAGATGAATATGAATTATTCCAGTATTGTCAAAATCTTTCGAGTAATCATTCTTTGTTCAACTTTGTTGATAAATCTTCATTTCATATTGTTGATATAGAAAGATGTAAAAGTGAGTTTGATGACGTTGTGAATATCGAGCAAGAGACATTTAAGAATCTTCAAAAATATTTTTCCTTAAAAATATCAAATTTTAAATCTCGACACATAAATATCTTTGAAAATCTAGGCACATTTGATACAACGTTATATTCCACAAGCGACCTAGAAAATTTGCAGAACATACCAGATTTTCTTGATGGAACCCGCCAAGAAGATGTAATGAAAAAATTAAATAACGTAAATAACATATATCTAGCATCAGATAATGAACAAATAATTGAAAATTTTTCAATATTTGAAAATTTAAATATTGTTCAGAATCCTTTTTCATACTCTGCAATATTTAAAGAATTAGGTATTGCTGTAATTGATGAGTCACTCTTTTTTGCTAGAAAAATAAAGAAATCCAAAAAGCAAACAAAAACGCTAAGTGAAGAATCGATACTTATACCAAATACTTATATTGTGCATAGCTTCCATGGAATCGGTCTGTATGAAGGAACTGTTGTTAAAAGAATCAAAGGTGTAGAAAAAGATTATCTTTCTATAAAATTTGGTGGTTCAGACAAATTATTTGTTCCTTCAGAACAAATTAATGAGCTAGAAGTATATATCGGTGGAGAAAATCCAAAACTATCAAGTTTAGGTGGAGCTGAATGGGAGCGAGCTAAAGAGAAAGCAAAAGAAAATGCAAAGGTAGTTGCTGATAGAGTACTTAATTTATACAAATTAAGAAATATTAAAAACGATTCATTAATTATTTCTGAAGACACACCATGGCAGAATGAAATTGAGAGTAATTTTGAATATATAGAAACTCCCGATCAACTTGCTGCAATAAATGACGTTAAAGCTGATTTAGAAAAAAATATGCCTATGGATAGATTAATCTTTGGAGACGTTGGCTATGGAAAAACAGAAGTAGCTTTAAGAGCAGCTATCAAAGTAGCTTTCTCAGGAGGGCAGGTAGCCTTACTTGCACCAACAACTATTTTGGTACAGCAGCATATTGAAACTTTTCTTGAAAGGTTAAAGAATTACCCTCTCAACATTAAACATCTCAGTAGATTTGTTAGAAAAAAAGAAATTAATGAAATTGTACAAGGGGTCACAGATGGATCAGTAGATATTTTAATTGGTACCCACAGAATCTTAAGTAAAGATATTGAGTTTAAAAATTTAAAATTAATAATTATTGATGAAGAGCATAGGTTTGGTGTTGAAGATAAAGATAGGTTGCAATCACTAATATCGCAAACACACAAACTTACTTTAACTGCAACACCAATTCCCAGAACTTTGGAACAGTCATTAATGGGCATAAGAGATACATCAAAAATTGAAACACCTCCGGAAAATAGATTAGAAACATTAACTCATGTTGGCGGTATAGATGAATCTACTATTGCAATCGCTATTCAGAGAGAAATGTCTAGAGGCGGCCAAGTATTTTTTGTTTTAAATCGTATTGAAGAACTACAAACATGGATGAAGAAAATACAAACAGAATTTCCAAAACTTAACCACAGAATTCTTCATGGACAGCTTTCATCTGTGCAGATTGAAAAAACTATGCAGGATGTATGGGATAAAAAAGTAGATGTTCTTTTTGCTACAACTATTGTTGAAGCTGGTATTGATTTACCTAAAGTAAATACATTAATTACTTTAAGATCTGAATTGCTTGGCATGTCTCAGCTTTACCAACTTAAAGGCAGGGTTGGTAGAAGAGGTGAACAGAGTTTTGCTTATTTTTTTCATAATGAAAATCTAAGTGTTGATGCAGAATTAAGATTAGATGCTATTAAATCAACTGGACAAACTGCTACTGGGTATTCATTGTCTATGAAAGATCTTCAACTTAGAGGATCGGGTAGTATTTTGGGAGACATACAGTCTGGTTTTATTGCTAATGTTGGCTTAAATATTTTTAACAAATATGTGATGGATTCTATCGAAGGAAAACAACTTGAAGATAGTATTACCCCAGCAACACAAATTAAACTTGAATGTTTTTGGGGGTCATCAATTCCTAAGTCATATATAGAAGCAGATTCAGAACGAATAGATATTTATAAAAGACTGGAACACACGGATCACCAAAAAGCTGATGAAATGAAAGCAGAAATTCTTGATAGATTTGGTCCGACACCTGAGGTAACAGAAAATCTTTTTTTTACAGCAAAAATTAGATCATTACTCCAGAAAGAAAAAATTATTAGATGTAAAGTACATCAATATCAAATTGAACTATTCCCAGTTGACTTAACTGAAAGTATTAATTCTAAAGTTAAAGATTTTGATAGAAAATTTTTGTTTAGGAACAAAAGACTAGTTGTAAAGTTTAAAAACTCTTTAAGTCCGGAAAAAACATACCAATTCTTAAATACTATTCTTTCAGTATGAAAGAATTTAATGAGTTAGTTGAAATAGTCAGTAAATTAAGAACAGAGTGTCCTTGGGACAGGGAACAGACTCATGAATCATTGGCTAAACATTTAATTGAAGAAGCTTATGAATTATTAGATGCTTTAGCTCAATTTCAAATCGATTCTAAAAACGATTCCATGCTTAAAGATGAATTAGGAGATTTATTATTACAAATATTATTACATTCAAAAATAGCTGAAGACAATAACCATTTCTCAATAGTTGATGTAGTCAATAATTTACAAAATAAACTTATTGAAAGACACCCGCATGTATTTGGCAATGTAGTTCTTGAAAATGCTGAAGACGTTGAAAAACAATGGGAGGAAATTAAGAAGACTGATGAGACTAAATCTATATTTGATGATATTGATCAAAAACTTCCTTCTATTACCAAGGCTTTTAAAACACAAAGAAAAGCAAAAAAAATCAACCTTACATATGCAAATTATGAAGAAGCATTGCAAGACTTACTTTCAGAGGTGGAAGAATTACAAAATGCCAAAAATAATGAAGACAGGAAAAGTGAAATAGGTGATATTTTGTTTTCTATTGTAAATGTATGCCGTCATTTAGACGCAGATCCTGAAATTCAATTAAACCAATCAACTTCAAGATTCATACAAAGAGCTAAGTATGTTGAGAACAATTTTGATGAGGATGCTGATATTGAGCAACTATGGAAAGATGCGAAGAAAAGCCAATTCAAGTAACAATCTAACCATTTTCTGCTAGATTTTAAGTAACAGGGTTATGAATAATAAAATTAAAAATGTATTTGCTAGGTATATCCTAGACTCAAGAGCTAACCCCACAGTTGAAGTAGAAATTACTTTAGAAGATGGCTCTCTGGGTAGAGCAGCAGTTCCATCAGGTGCCTCCACAGGAAAGCTCGAAGCGCATGAATTGCGAGACGAATCTAAAGAATTTAACGGCAAAGGGGTTTCTAAAGCTGTCCAAAATGTTAATCATGTAGTTTCTGATGCAATAGTCGGTAAGGACGCAGAAGATCAAGCAGAGATCGATAAGATACTCATTGATCTAGATGGATCTGAAAACAAAAGTACCTTAGGCGCAAATGCAATTTTAGCTGTATCTATGGCTAACTTAGTTGCACTAAGTAAATCATCAAAAAAACATATATATGAGTTGATTCCAAATATATATGGAAAGCCTTCATTGCCTGTACCATTTATGAATATTCTAAACGGCGGTGCTCACGCTGATAACTCTGTGGATATTCAAGAATTTATGATTGTTCCACATGGCTTCTCTGATTTTAATGATGCTTTGAGATCAGGAGTAGAAGTTTATCATACATTAAAAACACGACTGAAAGACAAAGATTTAGCAACTAATGTTGGCGACGAAGGAGGATTTGCACCTAATTATTCATCTTCAAAAGAAGTCTTGGATGAAATTATGCTCGCTATTGCCGAAGCAGGATATAAACCTGGTGATGAAATTTCTTTAGCGCTTGATGCAGCTGCGTCCGAATTTTATAAGGAGAATATGTATCAGATTGAAGGGAACTCTTTAACGAATACCGAAATGGCAGATTACTTAGTAGAGTTATCAAATTCTTATCCAATTGTTTCTATTGAAGACGGATTAGCGGAAGATGACTGGGACGGATGGAAGTATTTAACTTCAAAAATTGGTGACACGGTTCAATTGGTAGGGGATGATCTTTTTGTAACACAGGAAAAGATTTTACAAAAAGGCATTGATGATAACTGTGCTAACTCAATTCTCATAAAAGTTAATCAAGTAGGTAGTATTTCTGAAACTATTGAAACTATGAAGCTTGCTAAAGATAACAATTATACGAGCATGGTTTCACATAGATCTGGTGAAACGGAAGATGCTTTTATTAGCCATTTAGTTGTTGGTACATCAAGTGGACAAATAAAAACGGGTGCTCCCGCCAGAGGTGAGAGAACTGCAAAATATAATGAACTACTTAGAATTTCTGAACAAGTCGGTTCTTCTAACTTTAATAATAAAAAATGGCAAAAATAAAAAACACTAGTAGTAATATCCTTACGCGCGTATTGCTTATTGTTTTAACAGGATCTTTTTTATTCTTCTTTTTTGAAACAGTACAATCTACATATTCTTCTTATACAAATTTGCAAAAAGAAATTGAACTTAATAAAGCTGAAAAAAGTGAAATTCAAAACCAAATAGCTGATTGGAATCAACAAATCTCAGATTTAGATGATCCAGAAAAACTAGAGGTTGTGCTTAGAAAAAGAGGATATGGAAAAGAGGGTGAAATATTATATATTTACGATGTTCCAGAACCTGTGACACCAATTGACGAAGTTTTAAATACTGAAAGGTCAAAAACTGTATTTGAATATGTTGTTGAATTTATTGTCGGACAAGATGGACAATAAAGATAGCAAAATTGTCGAAATACAAATAGGAAGAAATCTAAGAAGTGATGTGAGTGTATCTTGCAAATGCCACTTTAATCTACCAGTTTCTATCAAAGTACCTCCAAATTTAGATGATGGAACTCCGTTTCCAACCACCTATTGGCTTACCTGTCCAATGTACAATAAAAAAATTGGAACTCTTGAGTCACATGGGATGATAAATGAATTAGATAATGAATTAATTAACAACTCTGACCTAAAACAAGAATGGCAATCTAGACAAGAAAGTTATAAAGATGAAAGAGATACCATTCAAGAGCCTGAAGCTAAATACAAATCTTCTGGAGGTGTAGGTGGAGCAACTGAATCCATTAAATGTTTACACTCTCACACAGCAGATGAGCTTTCTACAGGATTAAACCCTATTGGTAAAATAGTTTTAGAATCAGTTGGATATTTTAACTGTGAACAGCCGTGTGTTGATATTGCTGAAATGAAAAAGAATCCGGAATGGAAAACAATATGGTAAAGATTGCAGCTTTGGACCTTGGTTCAAATTCGACACGATTATTGATTGCTGATGTTTCAGGAGAAAAATTTAACACTCTTGAAAGATTACATGTCGTAACCAAAATGGCAGAAGGTTTAGAGGAAAATGGTTTTATTTCTGATGAAGCCAAAAAAAGAGTCATTAAGACCTTAAAAACGTTTCTTAAGAAAATTAAAAAACATGAAGTAGTAGAAGTCTTTGCCGTAGGAACTGCAGCTCTGCGTGACAGCACCAACACAGATGAATTTATTGATGAAATTAGAAGAAAATTAGATATTGAAGTTGAAGTTATTACCGGACAACAAGAAGGAATAATCACAAGTCTTGGTGTACATCATTTTATGGATAATCTTCAAAATTACTTAATAGTTGACATAGGTGGGAGAAGTACTGAATTCATTTATGAAGATAACAATAAAGTAATATCTCACTCACTTGATCTTGGTGTTGTAACATTAACAGAAAAATATTTTTCTGAATTACCAACTAATAAAGACAATATTGTGAAAGCTGAACAAGAAGTAATGGATGCATTATGCAATTTGGAAATTCCCAATGCAAAGTTATTAATTGGTGTTTCTGGCACTGCTACCTCTTTAGGTGCTATACATCTAGAACAAGATAGGTTTGATGAAGATGCAATTCATAATATTGAAATAAGCCAACTTGAACTGACAAATATTAAAAATACAGTTAAAAAATTGAGTGAGCCAGAGATAATTACAAAATTTAATGGGGTTGATCCTAAAAGAGCAAAAACAATAACATCTGGGATTGTAATATTAGAAAATATAATGAAACGATATGAAAATTCTTCAATTATAATCTCAAAAAATGATATTTTAGAGGGCCTAATACTAAAAAAATACTAAATTAGAGATTAGCCCGGGTGGCGGAATTGGTAGACGCGACGGACTTAAAATCCGTTATTCGAAAGGATGTGGGGGTTCGAGTCCCCCCCCGGGCACAAAACTTAACTAAATTTTACAAATACTTCAACTTCGTTTTGAAAAAATTAAAATTTTATTAGAAATTTATCAATTTCTTAATACAATATAAGAAGCTAAAAATTCCTTATTTTTAGCATACGTACGTATACACAAAGGGGAAAAATGAAGAAACCATTATTGGTTAGTTTCTTACTCTTAACTCTAATTCTTGGAGCTTGTGGTGGCGGAAGCCTTGAAGGCGAAGAAGTCACAATTACCGGTGCATTAATCGGTGTTGAGCAAGACCTATTTAGAGCTGCATTTGATTCTTTTACTGAAGAAACAGGTATTGTTGTCTCTTACACAGGATCAGATAACTTTGAGCAGGAAATACAAATTCAAATGGAATCAGGTGATACTCCTGACTTTGCACTTTGGCCACAGCCTGGAGCTGTAGTTGACGCTGCAAACAGAGGTTATTTAATTCCAATGGCAGATTTAGATATCGATGTAGAAGAATACAAAAATAACTATTCATCTTACTTAGTAGGACTAGGTGAAGTTGATGGAGTTGTTTATGGTGGTGCTGCATCAGTTAACCTTAAGAGCCTTGTTTGGTACCAACCAGACGAGTTTGCGGCAAGAGGATATTCTGTCCCAGCAACTTGGGATGAAATGATTGCTTTAGCTGATCAAATCGTTGCAGATGGAATGAATCCATTCTGTTTTGGTATGTATTCAAATGGTGCTTCTGGTTGGTTAGCAACAGACTGGATGGAAGATATCATGCTTCGTACTGGAAATGGTACAGATTCATATGACCAATGGGTCACTAATGAATTAGCAATGACAGATCCAATCGTTAAAAATGCTGCTACATTATTAAGTCAAATAATGCACACAGAAAATTATGTTGTTGGTGGAACCGATGCAATCGTTTCTACTTTCTTCGGAAATGCGCAGGACCCAATGTTCTCAAAAGATGCAAATGGTAACCCTGGATGTTTTATGCACAGACAAGCATCATTCATTACAGCATTCTGGCCAGAAGGTGAAAGCGAATTCGCAGGATCTAAAACAACAGTATTCCCATTCCCAGTAATTGATGCAAGCTTACCAAAAGCTGCATTAGGTGCTGGCGATATGTTTGGTGCATTTAATGATAGAGATGCTACAAAAGCAGTTGCAGAATATATGCTTTCTGTTGAATTTTTCGACAGCATTGCAGCAAGTCCTGACAACTCAAGATTAAGTGCTCACGCAAGCTATCCATCTGAAAATTACAATAGTGATTTGTATAAAGAATTTGGAAAAATTGTTGCAGACGCTTTGTCAGCTAACGCATTTAGATTTGATGCTTCTGACTTGATGCCTCCTGAAGTTGGCGCAGGTTCATTCTGGAAAGAAATGATGAACTTGGCTGTTGAAGGACCAGGCTATGTTGACACAGCATTAGATAACATTCAAAAATCTTGGCCGTAAGCCAAAATTTTTAATGAATTATTTGATAGCCACCCATTTGGGTGGCTATCTTTTATGATGTAAAATAGTTAAACTATTATGAAAGAAAAAACACAACGAGAAAAACTTTTAAACTTTGGAATTTCTTCTCTTGCTCTTGGTATATTTCCATTAATATGGTTTTTAAGTCAAGCATTATTATTTCGAGAATTAACAGAACTTATTTCTAGAAATCTCCTTGTTGTTGTAGGTATCATAATTGGATCAACATTCATTTTTTTACTTTTCTTTGGCATGAATAAGATTATTGCTTTTGCTGATAAAGACAGTAGAGATTCTTTAGAAGCAAGAATGTTTGTTGGCCCTTCTGTTTTTATGATTGGATTGTTCTTATTCTATCCTGCAATCAGAACAATTTTTCTAAGTTTTCGCGATAGATATGGAACTTCACCTGCTGGTTTTGATAATTACCTCTGGGCATTCTCCGATCCTGAGATGCTTGTTACAATCAGAAATCAAATTATTTGGCTAGTCTTTGTAGTTACTTTTGTTTTATTAATTGGATTAGTTGTTGGCTGGCTTTCAGATAGATTAAACAAGGGAGAGGCATTTTTTAAGTCTATTGTGTTTTTACCTATGGCTATATCTGCAGTGGGGGCTAGTGCTATTTTTAAATTTATTTATGAATACAGACCTCCTCCACTTACTCAGATAGGAATTATTAACGGAATAAGAGTCTCAGTAGATCGAGCAGATTATATTTGTGGTAACAATAAAGACATTGATGGAGTATATCGTGTAGTAGGTGATGAAAATTGCTTGCCACCTATTGGATGGTTACAACAAAGGGATATGTCAAACCTACCATTTGTCCAGAATTTAGATTTAGATAACTGGTTTAACAACATAATCATAAACATACCAATAAATACTATTTTGTTAATGATAATTATGATTTGGATGTTTACAGGGTTTGCAGCAGTAGTTTTTTCTGCTGGCATTAAAGCTATTCCAAGTGAAATTATGGAAGCTGGACAAATTGATGGAGCATCTGAACTTAAAGTATTCACATCTATAGTTATTCCATACATTAAAAGCACAATTGTCGTGGTAGGAACATACATGGTAGTAACTGTCCTAAAGGCATTTGATATTATATATGTAGGTACAAGGGGAGATCTAGAAACTAATCTTTTAGCTGTAAAAATGTTGGATGAGTTTTCAAAATATAGAAACATAGGCAGATCTGCAACAGTAGCAGTACTTATTTTTGTATGCGTCTTCCCAATAATCTGGTTTACTATTAAACGAGAAAGGGAGACAGTAGAATAATGACTAGAGATACACAAAAATGGTATGACAAACCTGTATCAAAATTAATTCTTATAACTATTGCTTTAACATGGTTTTTCCCAATTTTTGGATTTGTATTAAGTTCTTTTAGGCCAGGAGAAAGTATTAAGCGAACAACATGGTGGGACGCACTGTTTACAGGTGAGATATGGTCTGAGTTGACTCTTCAGAACTATTCAGAAATATTTTTTGCAGATGGTCTTGATAGATCTTTTTACAACTCATTTGCTGTGACAATACCTTCTACCATAATCCCAATTACTATCGCTGCCTTTGCTGCTTATGCATTTGCTTTTATGGAATTTAAAGGAAAAAATGTTTTATTTTTATTTGTAGTAGCATCCATGATTATTCCTTTACAAATGTCTTTAGTTCCATTACTTCAGCTATTTAAAAGTGGAGCTGAGGTTTTTGGTGTAACAATAATTCCAGCTTTAGATCTTAATGGTACTTTTGTTGCTACGTGGTTTGCTCATACTGGATTTGGACTCCCTTTGGCAACATTTTTATTAAGAGATTTTATGATGGGATTACCTAAAAGTGTTATTGAGTCTGCAAAAATTGATGGTGCAAGTAACTTTACAACCTTCTTTAAATTAGTTCTTCCGTTATCTGTAGCTGGTATAGCTGCGTTTGGCACCTTCCAGTTTCTATGGGTGTACAATGACTTTTTAGTTGCAAATGTTTTCTTAGGAATTTATCGTCCTGAAAATTTAGTTGTTACATCACATGTATCACAACTAGCAGTAGGACAGTTCGGAGAGGCTTGGCACCTAAGAACTTCTGGTGCAATTATATCTATGATAGTTCCTTTAATAGTATTTTTTAGTTTGCAACGCTTCTTTATCAGAGGGTTAATTGGAGGAGCGGTTAAGGGTTGAGACCCTTATACATTTTCTTATTTCTTCTTGTAACTTCATGCTCAGGCATTGAAACTCAGTCTTATGAAATCCTCTCTAAAGATGATTCTGAATTAATTAACTCAAAATTATCAATTGATATAGATCATAAAAGTAGCGAAGAAGTGAATTTAACTGTTCAAATTTTTCCAAAATTTGAGTTAGAAATTAAAAATTATTTGTTAGTTTTTGATATGAAATTTCGTGAAGACTATAACGATGACTTTATGGGTGTGTGTATTGGGCCATCTTGGGAAAATTATGGTTCAGGAGAATTTACTATTAAATTGGAAGATAAGTTCAACTTCAAAAATACAATTACAGGTAAATACACACAAGACGAAGACGATTTATGTAGTAGTTATTTTTACTATTTAAGGTTTTTAGAAATAGAGACTAAAAATGGAGATCGCTACCTTATTGGGGTAGCAACTGATTATGCTCAAGAATATCCTGACGCTCCTTATTACTGGAAGGTAAATGAAAATAGGCAAATAGATGTACAGGGCACTACTAATATAGAAAAATATAGCTTAAATTTTGAATTAAAAAAATAATATGAAAATTGGAATTGACTGGGGTGGTACAAAGATAGAGGGTATCGTTCTTGACCCCTCTTCTGGTGAAGAAGTAGTTAGAAAACGAGTAGAAGCACCTAAAGAAAACTATGATTCCATCATTGAAACAGTTAGGAGTTTAATCTTTGATATTTCAAAGGATTTTGATAAATTCAGTGTTGGAATCGGAATGCCAGGTTCATTACACCCTAAAACCGGATTAGTCCAAGTATCCAATACTGAAGCATTAGAAGGTAAAAATGTAAAAGCTGATTTGGAAACATTATTAGGTTACAAAATAAAAATTGCAAATGATGCCGACTGTCTTGCAGTATCTGAATCAATTGATGGATCAGCAAAAAATTATGAATCAGTATTTGCAATTATTATGGGTACTGGTGTTGGAGCTGGATTTACTTATAAAAATCAATTAGTTGTTGGTCCTAACAAATTAACGGGTGAATGGGGACAAAATCCTATTCCGGGACCGATGGATGATTATGAAAAATCAGTACAGAGACACTGTGGAAGAGTAGGGGCTATAGAAGTATTTTTGTCAGGTCCTGGATTGGAAAATTATTATAAATTCGTTACTAATGAACATAAATCTTCAAAAGAAATTGTTGAGCTTTACAGAACAAATGAAGAACAAGCAGTTGAAATAATGAGTACATATTTTGAAAGAACTGCAAGAGCTTTTAGTACCATTGTAAATATCCTTGACCCAGATGTTATTGTTTGTGGGGGAGGAATGTCTGACATTGATGAGATGTATGATGAAATTCCAAAAAGAATAATTCCATACTTAGCTTCAGATTTCTTTCATACACCTGTTGTTAAAGCTCTGCATGGATCTTCCAGTGGTGTAAGGGGAGCTGCATTGCTTTGGGATAAATCTTGAATTCATATAAAAAATATTTCTTTCCCGTAATATTCTTTACAGTAACAATCTTATTTTCAATAATAGGCTTTAATCCCGCTGAGGTAGTAATCATTGGTCCAGAATTTCATGAGCAGGAGTATTTTATTGAAGAGCTGGATATTATATCTGAAAATTTGGATATCAAAATTAAATACAAAGCTGTTAATGACCCTGAAAATTATATTATTGAAAATAAAGAGCTAAATGCTTCTATTGCGTTAATACCTAATCCACAGGGGGTAACAAATTTAGCAGAAAGAGGACATCTTTATAATTTAAACTCACTGATAGTTGAAGATTCTCTACTTAATAAGATTTACCCAGAGCATCTCACCGATATAGTCACACTAAATAATGATATTTATGCTGGATGGACAAGACTTTTCCCTAATTCATTAATTTGGTATGATATTTCAAAATTTAAAGAATATGATGATTTGAATTTTCAAGATTTTGATAGTTTGATTTCTTCTACAAAAAAAATAGCAGATACAGGAGTAACTCCATGGTGTGCAAACTCTGAAAGTTCTGCTTCTACCGGATGGATACAAACGAATTGGTTAGAAGATATAATATTGTCTAAAAATGGTCCAGAAGTTTATGACAGGTGGTCTCAGCTTAGTATTCAAGCATCTAATATTAAAATTTTTTCTTCTATCAAAATTATTGATGATTTTATATTTTATCCAAATCATATACACAATGGGCCTGGCTCAATTATTAGTAAAGAGTTTAGAAACCTACCAAAAGTCTTACTTGATGAAAGCAACTCTTGCTTTCTTTCTTGGAGTGGACATTATTTTCGTTATTATATTCCAGACGAATATGCTTACGGCGAAGATTATGGTGTTATTAAACTTCCAAAGATTACTTTAGACAATACAGTTGTTGGAATAGGGGATGCGGTAGTTCTGATTGAAGATAACCAAATAGCAAGAAATGTGATATCAGAGATTTTGTCTTCTAACTTTGGTGAAAAATGGTCAAGCTACCCTGATACAGAGTTTATTTCAGCAAATAAATATTTTAACCGTGAAATTATTAATAATGAGTTAACTCAATATGAATTTGATATAGTTCATGCATCTCTTCAACAAGATTTATTTAGATATGATGCATCTGAGGTTATGGCTAGACCAATTGGTTCAAACCTATTATGGAAGTTTTTCGTGAACTTTATTAGAGAAGGTTCAGAATCTATAGTTCAGTTATTAAACGAATTAGATAGAGAAATTTAAGTTATAGCTAGCCCGGTTTCTGGGTCAAAGTAATGAAGTTTAGAAGGATCTATAGCGAGATTAATATTCTGCCCTTCTTCAATTGTTGCATTTGGATTAATCCTTGCAATAAATTTTGTTTCAGTGCCTAATGCTGATATATCTTCACCTTCATCAGCTAGGATTTCTTCAATCGCCTTAGTTTGTACAGGTGGAATATCTTTGTAAAAATGTATATAGGTATCAGAACCAAGTTGCTCTAGTAAAGAAACATTTATATTAATTTGTTCAGTAAATTCTTTATCATTTGCATAGACTGAATCTTCAAAAGCCTCCGGTCTAATTCCAAGTACAATTTCCTTACCATTAAAGTCAGATAAAGATTTTGGTGCATCAGAGCTAACTATGTTTGAATCGCCAAATGTTAATTTTGTTTCTTTTTCTGAAACATCAATAGTTGCATAAACAAAATTCATTGCCGGGCTTCCTATAAATCCTGCAACAAAAATATTTTTTGGATATAAATATATCTCTCTTGGTGTATCAATTTGTTGGAGAACACCTTTTCTGATTACTGCAACTCTATCACCCATTGTCATAGCTTCTACTTGATCGTGCGTGACATATAAAGTAGTAGTTTCTAATTGGGAGTGTAGTTCGCCCAATTCAGCTCTCATCTGCACCCTTAGCTTTGCATCTAGATTTGAAAGAGGCTCATCCATTAAAAATGCCTGAGGACTTCTAACAATTGCCCTACCCATTGCAACTCTTTGTCTTTGACCACCTGACAAAGCCTTTGGTTTTCTATCCAAAAGTTCGTCTATCTCTAATGTTTTTGCAGCTTCCTTTACTTTTGCATCAATCTCATCTTTTGGAAGCTTACGTAATTTTAAAGAAAATGCCATATTGTCATAAACAGACATATGAGGATATAGTGCGTAGTTTTGAAATACCATAGCTATATCTCTATCTTTAGGAGCTACTTCGTTTACAACTTTGTCAGCAATCGAGATTTCGCCTTCTGTAATATCTTCTAATCCTGCAACCATTCTTAATAAAGTCGTTTTTCCACAACCAGAGGGACCAACAAGGACAACAAACTCACCATCATGTATTTCAATATTTACATTTTCAAGAGCTCTTGTTCCATTGGGATATATCTTCCCAACATCTGTAATATTTATCGCACCCATAATTTAATCTTTTCAATTGTAGCTATTTATTGTTAATTTTAAAACCTAAATGGAAGGTAATTCTTTTGATACTTTCTTAATGAATTTATAATATAAATTATGACTCAAGTACCCGTTTCTAGAGTAACTACTCTAAAAGACATAACACCCGACATAAGTTCGTCTTCATATGTTGTGTATTGGGTTATTGCTTTTAAGAGAACCAAGTATAATTTTGCTCTCCAACGAGCTGTTGAATGGGCCAATAAGCTTTCTCAGCCTCTAGTTATTTTAGAGCCACTCATTTTAGATTATCCAATGTCAAGTTTACGTTTTCATAAATTCATGCTTGATGGAATGAAAGAAATGAATGATGAAATATCTAAAACAAATGCTTACTACTATCCATATGTAGAGACTTCTCCCAATGAGTCAGAGGGGCTTCTTCAAGATATTGCTAAAAATGCATCTGTGGTTGTTACCGATGACTATCCTACATACTTTGTTCCACAGATGACCGCTAAAGCTTCTGGAGAAATATCTACAAGGTATGAATTAGTTGATTCAAATGGTCTAGTTCCTATTCGGCTCTCACCCAAAGAATATGTGCGAGCTCATGATTTTAGAAGGTACTTACATAAAAATTTAGAGGATTTCATTACAGAGATACCAGACGAGTTTCCTCTTTTAACATTAACTAAAAAATTTGATGAAAAATTAATTTCCTCTTCTATAAAAAAATGGAAGCCATTTGATTTCAAGAATTCAAATATAGACAAATTTTTAGACTCTTTAGATATTGATAAATCTGTTGGTATTAGTTCAATTGAGGGTGGCTATAAGAACGCATCAAATCGATTTGATAGTTTTCTAAGTGAAGGCTTTAGTAATTATGCACAATTTAGTAGTGATCCATCTAAAAATGCAAGTAGTCAGATGTCTCCGTACTTTCATTTTGGCCATATATCAACTCATGAAGTCTTCGAGAAGCTAGTAAAACATGAATCATGGTCTCCGGAACAGATTAAACCAAACTTAGTTGGAAGAAGAGAAGGCTGGTGGGGTGGAAGCCTTAATTTTGATAGTTTTCTTGATGAACTCATTACATGGAGGGAATTGGGATACCACACATGTGTAAGAAGAGCTAACTATAACCAGTATTCCTCATTACCAGAATGGGCAGTTAAAACACTTCAAGAGCATGCTAACGATGAAAGAGAGCATGTTTATTCACTAGATCAATTGACTTATTCTGAGACCCATGATGAGATATGGAATGCAGCTCAAAATCAATTAAGAGAACAAGGCATCATTCAAAATTATTTAAGAATGCTC